>OBLU010001623.1_pt1 | contig 20863 bp, 22 predicted proteins | sample 1518681 | NCBI WGS metagenome assembly OBLU01 (sample SAMEA3539304, study PRJEB22396) | soil metagenome | biome: tundra; feature: field; material: soil | place: USA | collected 2010-05 | depth 0.15 m
GAGAACGACCGTGAGCTGACTCACCAGCGACTTCTCCGCCGAGGCAGGCTGCTCGAAGTGGCGACGCTCGGGTGGAACGTGGTTGGCATCGTCGTGCTGGCGTTTGCTGCAATCGGGGCCAGATCGGTCGCCCTCGGAGGATTCGGTCTTGATAGCCTCATCGAAATCGGCGCGTCGGCGGTTGTGCTGTGGGAGTTGGCGGACCTCGCCCAGGATCGACGACGCAAGGCTCTCCGCTTAATCGGGATGGCGTTCATTGCTCTTGCCATCTATTTGACGGTGCAGAGTTCGGTCGTCCTCGCGATCGGCTTCCATTCCCACCACAGCGCGCTAGGCATCGCCTGGACAGCTGCCACCGCCGCGGTCATGTTTGCCCTGGCTGCAGGCAAAGCCAGGACCGGGACGGCGTTGGACAACGAAGTGCTGCGCACTGAAGGCCGTGTCACCGCTGTCGATGCCATCCTCGCCACTGCGGTCCTCCTCGGACTGGTCCTCAACGCAACGCTCGCCTGGTGGTGGGCCGATCCGGCCGCTGCCTACGTGCTCGTCTACTACGCAGTCCGGGAGGCCCGAGGGGCACTCTCGCACTGACTTCATCGCTGGGATGAGGACCCACTTCGAATAGGGCCCCTCCACCAATAGACATCGACAAGCCTGGTCTGCGCTTCGTCCAGACGAGCATCCGCGCCATCGATCCCGCGAACAAACGCGTGGAGACGGACTCGGGGGCCTTCGAGGGCGACATCATGGTTGGCGGCCATGTCGTGGTGGGCGTGACCTCGACCACGTTCAAGTGCCCCCCGGCACCGAGTGAGAGGGCGCTTCTGCTGCACCACTACCTGACCGAGCGCGGGCTGCGCGACCGCTCCACCATCTCGCTGGTCATGCCTCTCGGGGTCCCGATCCCTCCCTCGCCGGCGGCCTCCGAGGCGCTGCTCCTCGCCTTCGCCGAGCGTGGCATCGATTGGCCACCCGGGACGGTTGATCGCCGGTCTCGACCCCGAGAGGAAGGTCGCCGTGCTCAGACCGCCTTCCCGGATGTGTACGCGGTCGGGGATGTGACGAGCGTCGGAACTCCGAAAGCGGGAGTCTTCTCGGAGGGGGAAGCGGCCGTGGTGGCGACGCAGATCGCGTCGAGGATGCACGCGCCTCGGCGCCCGTGACCTATGACGGGCACGGGACCTGTTATCTCGAATTCGGCCAGGACCTCGTGGCGCGCGTCAGCGTCACCTTCTTGAGCGGGGCCGCACCGGTCGGAGACCTTGAGGGACCCTCCGCGGCGATCGCCGCCGACAAGGATGAATTCGGCTCCAGCCGAATCCGGCGCTGGTTCGCTGGAATCTCCTGATCGACGTTCGGTGCACGCGAACAACGGCTCGCCTACACTCACCGGTGCTGTACACCTCATACGGAAAGGCGGTCCGCTATGGCACTCGGCATCTATCTCGCGCATGTAGCTTTCACGGCTGAAAAGTACAACAGCGCCATCAAGCAACTGGAGGATGCGGGCGCCGGTAGCCCAAAGGGACGGACCTTGCACGTTGCCCTCGATTCCGGCGACGGCGGCATCAACGTCTTTGACATTTGGGAGTCGCACGAAGACTTCGAAGCATTCGGTGCGACGCTCATGCCGATTCTCACGGAACTCGGCGTCTCACTACAAGAGCCCATGGTGGCAACAGTGCACAATGTGATTCAGGGCTGAGTCATGCGGGGCTGAGTAACGCGGGGCTGAGTAACGCGGGGCAAGGAGCACATTTGCGACTGGTGCATACCTCAGTCGCAATGTGCCCGCACTACGGAACCTCGAAGGCGATCATGGGCACGATCATCGGCTGCAACGGCTCCAGCCCGGCCGCGGCAACGATCGGACCGAGCACCGCGGCGAACGCATCGAATTCCTCCTGGCTCTCCCACACATCGAAGATCGCGATTCCCGCATCTTCGCCGAAGCAGGTGTGGAGCTTCATGCCCGTCGGCTCGATGCCGGTGGCGCGTACCTGTGCATCGATGCTCTTGTACTGCTCAGGGGTCATTGACGCCGGTCGAATGTACACACCGATCATTGCATCCACCTTTCGCTGAAGAAGCAGTGCAAATTTCGCACGAACCACAAACCGTGTCCACGGTCACGGTCACGGTCATGGGCACGCAGCCGCTGCTCATCAAGGGAGTACGACGTGACGGCCCGCACGGGGCTCACGCCCCTTTCGAGGCTGTAGAGGGGACGGGGAGGCCGCGGTACCCCGCGGGGGGAAGGTCGTCCGGGCAGGCCCCGGGAGGATCGTTGTAGCGGGGATCTTCCGTCCATGACGCGAACTCCCACCCCGGCTTCAGTGTCCCCAGGTGCAGGATCGGCGTCAACTCCTCGGTCACCAAGGCACCGAATTGTGCGGCACCGTAGGGACACATATGCGCGTTGTCGAGCTTCCGGGCCCGGACCCACTCTCCCTGCGGGGTGCGCATCCAGGTCAAGAACCGCCCGCCAGGGGCGAAAAGTTGCTCCGTGGTCAGGTAGAGCGCACGGCCCGGGAAGGCCGCCACGGCTTGGCGGGCCACATCGTCCCACGCATCCGTCGCTTCTGTCTCCATCTTCCACGCCCGTTCCCTCGCCACCGGATCGGCGATCGAGTCGCTCGGGCCCACCTGTGGGAATTGCAGGAGCACGACCAGTTTGACGCCGTGAGGTGGGGCCAAGAGTGCGGCCATATAGCTCTCGAGGAGTGCCCTGTATCCGGCCGGGTCGGTCTGCGCCTCCTGGTCGTCCCAGCTCCACGTGCCCATGGCGATCTGGACGGAGTTGTGCGCCAGGGTCTGCTGAACGCCGCTCAACCAGGAATGATCGATGGTGAGCCCCCAACCCGGGAAGGCAGAGTTCACCGCCACCGACACGTCCCCGGTGGCTTGGAGCGCGGCGGTGACACCCGGCGAACTGTCCACCATCACGCTGTCGCCGAAGATCCAAACCCGGTACGGCTTGGAGCTCCCTCGCAACGCCAGGCGGACCCGCGGCGACCCCACGGCACCGCCTCGTACGGGCGTCACCGTGACTTGGGCCGTGCGTGCGGGCGGGGGACCAACGGTGCCGGCCATGATGATCACCGCCGTCACCGCGACCCCCAGCGCGGCAAACCCCACCGTCGGGATGTGAACCCTCCGGTGCAACGCCCCCCAGTCGGCCCGCCTGAGAGGGCGTTCGACCAGATAGAAACTGGCGCACGACAACGCCAGCATCGTGGCGAGCCGAGCGATCAGGAGAGGCCAACCGGACCAGCCCGTGGCGTCATGGGTCATCAGCACGATGACCGGCCAGTGCCACAGGTAGAGGCTGTAGGAGATGACACCCAACCAACGGATGGGACCCACGGCGAGGAGGCGGCCGGCCAGGCCGTGAGGGGCCTGCATCGCACCCACGATGACCAGCACGGCGCACAAGGCGATACCCACGAGCCCGCCGTTCCAGATCCACCATGGCGGGCCACCGGCCATGCCCATCCCGAGCCCGACCCCGCCCAGCCCGAGCACGGTGAGCATCGACCAGAGACGGGCCCGGGCGGCAGCGACGGTATGGCCTGGCGGCCAGATCATGGCCGCCGCACCACCCAGCAGCAGCTCCCAGGCGCGGGTATCGGTGCCAAGATACGCCCGGTTCGGCCCGAGCCAGTGCGCGGCCACACCCATCCAGACCGCGGATGCCACGGCCAGCGTCATCGTGATGCCGAACAGGTTCCGGCGGGGATCCTGGCGGCCCCCCCTGACCCGGGTCGCGGTGGTGATGGCCAGGATCACCAGCGGCCACACCACGTAGTACTGCTCCTCGATGGCCAGTGACCAGGTCTGCTGGAGCGGGCTCACCGACAAGAATTGGGCGAAGTAGCCGTGACCGGCCGCGATCTGCTGCCAATTGGCCACGTAGAACAACGTGGCCAGGCTCGGCGAACGGAGTTGGGCCGGCACCAGTCCCACCCCATTGGCCCACGCATACACGGAGAGCGCCGCCAAGAGCACGAGCACGGCCGGGAGCAGCCGCTTAGCCCGGCGACCCCAGAAGGCGGCCAGATTCCCAGGTGGCTGGTCGACCGCCAGCAACAGGCTGGTGATCAGGTAGCCCGAGAGGACGAAGAAGACGTCGACGCCGACCCAGCCGCCCCGGAGGTAACCCAGGTGGTAGGCGACCACGGCGGAGATGGCGACGGCGCGCACGCCGTCGAACTGGGGTACGTAGCGGCGAAGGGCCAAGGGCTACGTAGCTTCGCGCCATCTCATCGTTGGGCGCCATCGGTGCCTGTCGCGGGCAGGCACCCTCCGGACGCACAGATCGTCCTTTGACATACCATCGGACATGACCAATCCGATCTCCCCGTCGCCTCTCATAGAGGTATTCGTCCACGAAGTGCACGCGTCGTTTCCCAAGGATGAGTACGACAAGATCGCGTCGCACGAGGAAGCGATCGCCAAGACGACTTCCGAAGGAGATCCACACCGGGCCAGACTGTGCGTCAAGTGGGCCATCAAGATGGCCGACGACCACAATCAAGCGCATCCCCGCTGGGAGCAGTTGAAAGAGCGACTCCAGATCTGGAAGGACGACTGGTTCGCCTTTGACTTCGGCGTGGGAGACGCCCTGCCCGGCAGTGGGAGCCATCACGTGGTGGGTAAGGCGACGCCAATCGAAGATGTGAGAATCGAGTGGGTACAAGGGGCCGTCGCGGTGGCCAAGCGACTCGGGGAAGATGACGGATGGGAGAACTCCCCGTGGGAATCGCTCTTGACGGACCTTATCGACGTGAAGGCTGGTTAGCCTGCGCCCTCGGCGCAGTTACTCGTCTTCGTCGGAAAGCGATTCCGGGTCATCCAACAAGACGCCGACCTCGGCTGCCTCAACGACATCGAGCGGGAGCTGGTCCTCCTCTTGCTCGTCATCGAAGTCGATCTCACTGTCAAGCGGCGCGATTTCTGCCGCATCCTCTGGGTCCAGCGGATCTGGCTGTTCGATCATTGGGATGTCGTCGTCATCCAGTTTGGCCATCTTGTTCTCCTGTTCGGCGGTCAGACCCCAGTTGATCAGACATTTGTGGCTGTCCGGTGAGCGGCAACGGGGGCAGGCCTATCATCTCGCGGAAGTCATTCGTCGAGTTCGTCACCGGAAATGGTTCCGCCGGTACGGGGAGACCCAGCCTTTCGCAGATGGGATCCCATCCGTCTCCGAGCGTCCACTCCAGCAGACGATCCGCCGGCACATTGGCACGCACGGCGGCATTGTGGCGTTCGTAGGCGTCCATCATTGCCGTCGGATCATCCAGGCGATCGCTGAACCTGTCGTGCAGGAGCTTCCGCACTGCGTCCATCCAGGGTGCGGCCTCGGGAGGCACCCGATCGAACGCCAAGAAAATTGTGTTCGAGGCGCTGCGGTACCACGAGTCTGGGTCACGCACAGAGAGCAGCACGAGCGCGTCCGGGTTCGCTGCAGAGAGCTCGGGCCAGAACGACCCACCCGGCCAATCAACGATCGACCCGTAGCGCTCGAGCATGGCCGACCAGTCGACTGGACGTCCTTCGATCGCATCGATCCAGCCCGGCACTTGATCGGGATCTGCCAGCATCTCCACCATGTGATGACAGGGTGCTCCCAGTAATTGCTCGAGGGCCAACTTCAGCGAATGCGTGCCCGTGCGGCCAACGCCAGCACCCACGACGACCAGTTCCATTCCGCCTCCCTCATGGATCTTGGATAGCACCTCGGCGTTCCGCCAGAGCCCATGACGGGCCGAACCGTTCGTGCTCGAGCGATTGTGCCATGAAATGCCGTGGCATCCACCTCTTGACTTCCTATCACTGATAGGTACACTGACTATCAGTGATAGGTACACCGGCAAACACCCGACGGCAGTCGAAAATGGCCACGATCCTGGAAGCGGCCTGGAAACTGGCACGGATCAATGGCATCGGCGGGATCTCCCTCCATGCGCTCGCACGCGAAGTGGGCATACGGCAACCCTCGCTGTATGCGTATTTCGATTCGAAGAATGGCCTCTACGACGCGATGTTCGCCGATGGCAACCGTCAACTCCTCGAGCGCCTCGAGGGAATCGAGTTGCCCAGCGACCCCCGCAATGCGGTGAAGTCCTTCATGGCGGCGTTCGTCACATTCGCCGTGGAGGACCCGGCGCGTTGTGCGCTACTTCTCCAGCGCCCGATCCCCGGGTTCGAGCCATCAACCGAGTCGTACGCCCTGGCGCAGGTGGCGCTCAGCCGGGCTACTGCGCTCCTCCAGACGGCCGGGCTCGACAGTCAGGGGGACGTCGACTGCTTCATCGCGATGGTTGCGGGCCTGATCGACGCGCAGAACAGCAACGACCCGGGAGGGGACCGCTGGATTCGCCATTTGGACCGACTCACCGACATGCACCTGGACGACGCACAGCAAAGGAGAGAACAGCGATGACGGCAGACACCCTGATCCAGAACAGGATTCGACGACCCGAAGCACGAGTGATCGCAGAGGAGGAGTTCAGGCGTTTCGCCGAACTGGTCGGGTCACTTTCACCGGAGGAGTGGGCAACGCAGACAGATTGCACCGCCTGGGACGTCCGCAAGATGGCGCTCCATGTCCTCGGCTCGGGTGACGCGCAAGCCTCTTTCCCGCAGTTCGTTCACCAGCTCCGCAAGGGCGTCCCGCTCAATCGGGAGATCGAATCACATCACTGGGTTGACGGTATGAATGAACTGCAGATCCGCGAGCGCGCCCACCTGTCCAATGAGGAGATCGCCGAACAGCTCGCCGCGATCGGACCGAGGGCAGTCAAGGGCCGGTGGGGAACGCCCCCACCCATGCGCTACCTGCCGATCCCTTTTGGGCCGCCCATCGGTTGGACCTCCCTGAAATACCTCCTCGATGTCGGGTTCACCCGCGACGTCTGGGCCCACCGGATCGACATCTGTGCCGCCATCGACCGCCCCATGCATCTGTCGGCCGATCACGACGGTCGCCTTGTCGCCGACATCGTGGCGGAGTGGGCGTCCATTCACGGTGAGCCCTTCGAACTCGTTCTCGAAGGGACTGCCGGGGGAAAGTTCAGCCAAGGTACCGGGGGCGAACGAGTCGACATCGATGCCATCACCTTCATCCGCATACTCTCCGGTCGCCTCCCCGGTACCGGCATTCTCGCCCACCCACTGCCGCTCTAGCCGACCCACGTCCCCCGAAAGAGGAGTCGAAAACTATGGAGACCCAAATTGACGAGATTGCTGACAACATCTTCCGCTTGTCCACTTTCGTCCCCGACATCGGACCCACCGGGTTCACCTTCAACCAATTCCTGATCAAGGCGGAGGAGCCTCTCCTGTTCCACACGGGAGCGCGGCACATGTTTGGCGAAGTGAGTAAGGCGATCTCTACCGTTCTGCCCGTCGAGGCCCTGCGGTGGATCACCTTCGGGCATGTGGAGTCGGACGAATGCGGAGCCATGAACCTCTTCCTGGCTGCGGCCCCCACCGCCCAAGTGGCCCACGGTGCCCTCGGCTGCATGGTCTCCCTCGACGACCTCGCTGACCGCCCGCCCCGTCCCCTTGCCGACGGCGAGGTACTCGACCTCGGGGGCAAGCGAGTCCGGCACATCGATACTCCCCATGTGCCCCATGGATGGGAGGCCCGTGTGCTCTACGAGGAGACGACGGGCACGCTGCTCTGCGGGGATCTCTTTACCCACCTCGGAAACGGGCCAGCGGTGACGAACGACGACATCGTCGGGCCGGCCGCCGTGGCCGAGGACGTGTTCCACGCCACCTGCCTTGCTCCCAGCACCGGAGCGACCCTGCGCACCCTCGCCGCGTTGCATCCGACCACTCTGGCCGTGATGCACGGGTCATCATTCACCGGAGACTGCGCAGACGCCTTACGCCGTCTGGCCGACGACTACGACGCTCGCATTGCGGCAGCTTCTCAATCCTGAAGTCAGGTCAGGGCGTAGAGGGTGCGCAGCGAAGGAGGTGCCGGGAGTGGGGGAGTGGGTCGCGTAAGGTGATCGCGGCCTACTCAGCCGCCCAACGTCGTCAGTCCTGCACCGCCCGTGAATCTACCGCCTCCGCCTCCGAAGCCACCACCTCCACCAAAGCCACCGGCGCCCCCAAAGCCCCCACCGAACCCGCCCACCGTTGTCGTGTTGGACGCCGGCACGGGATCGGCGTAGTTGGCGAGGACGATGGCATCCCCCAACTGCAATCCAGAGAGCACCTGGGTGTAGATATCCCCGACGATGCCGACCTTGATCGCCTTGTCCACCGCGTTGCCCCCGGAGAGTACGACCACGAATGACCTAGTTCCCGCCGTCACGACGGCCGATGTGGGGACGGCCAGCACGTCCTCCTTGGCGCCGGTGACGATCGAGATGTTGGCGGTGGAACCAGAAAAGAGATTGTTGGCCGAGGCCGGAAGTGCGACCACGACGGGGTAGGAGTATCCGGAAGTACCGGACTGCACCGGCCCGACCTGCGCCACGGTCCCGTCGATCGTGCCCGACGTTCCGTCCACCCCAACGGCGGCGACCGAGCCCACCTTGACCGACGGAACCTGCGAGCTGGTCAGCGTGGCCGTCGCCTCGAATGACTTGGTTCCGATGATGACGATGTCCTCGGTGCTCGAGTCGGCACTCACCGTGTCGCCGACATTGATGCCGACCGACACGATCGTTCCGTTGATCGGGCTGGTGAGTTGCCCCTCGGCCAGTGACTGCTCGGCGCTGACCACGTTGGCCTGTGCGGTGTCGATCGCGGCGGCGTCCGAGGCGATCTGGGTCGCGCTGTCGGAAGCTGCTCCACTGACCGAGTTGCCTTTCGCGCTCGCACTTCCGCTGCCGGACGTTCCCGAGGATCCGGAGGCCCCCGAGGAAGATGTGCCGGTGCCCGAGCTTCCGGAGCCGGACGAGGACTGCTCCTGGGTGAGCGCCTTGGCCAGCGTTGTCTCGTCGGACGCCACCGCCTGCTGATCCGTGGCCACTGACTGTTGATCCGTCGAGACCTGCTCGAGTGCGGTGGCGCAGGCGCTGCCACCCGCTGGAGCCGTGGACGTCGTCGTCGTCGTCGTCGTGGTCGTGGTCGATGTCGACGTGGTGGGCAATGGTGGCTTGGCAGACGACGTCGTGGTCGAGGTCGTGGTCGAGATCCCGCACGCCGTTTCCCCTTGCACCAGGTCCGCGGCCTCCTGTTGCTGATCGGTCGAGGACTTGGCCTGATCGGCGACCAACGTGGCCTGATCTCGGGTGATCGAGCTCGATGAGGACCCTCCGCCGCCGCCAGACGAGGATGCCTTCGGCACCGTGGTGGTCGTGGTCGCGGCCGCGCTCGACGTCTGGCTGTTCTCGTCCTCGGTCAGCTTGGCATCGGCGGATTGCAGAGAGAGATCCGCCGAAGACACCGATTCGCTCAATGGGGTCGTGTCGAGAGAGGCCAGCGTCTCGCCCGCGGTGACTTGCGCGCCCGGGGTCGCGGTCACGCTGGCCACCTTGCCTGCGACCTGGAAACTTGCGGAAGCATCGTTGACGGGCTCGATCGTTCCGACCACGACCAGATTGCTGGCGACCGAGGCCCGCACGACCTTCCCCATGCGGAAGCCACCATTACCAGAGCCACTGGCCGCCCACGCCGTCGCCCCACCGGCCACGAGGAGCACGACGACCACCGCCGCTCCTATGGCCAAAGTGCGGCGTCTCCGGCTGCGCCGGCTTCCCGCGTCATCAGTCACTCGCTGTGCCACCCGCTGTACCGCCGCCTCCGAAGCCACTACCGCCACCAAACCCGCCGAACCCGGTGGTGGTGCACGTCTTACCGCCGGTCGAAGTGATCCGCACGGTGGTCGCCGTCACGGCGCCGGTGGTACTGGCCGTTCCGAATGCACTCACACAGTCACCCACGGCCACGGCGGAGGATGTGGTGGATTGGGTCTCCGTCAATGTGGTCGATTTCCCGGTCGGGATCTTGAGCTTCTGCGTCTTGGGCTTGGTGGGCGTCTTGGCCGACTTCGAGGTGGAAGACCGACTGAAGAGTTGGCTCAACAGGGTTCCCGACAACGACACCGTCGAGCCCGTGACCGCCGTGACCTTGCCCGTGGCGACGGCGAGGTTGCTCGCACCCGGGAACGATCCTCGAGCGCCGGTGCCACGGCCTGGAAAGCTCCCACTGGGCGGGGTCTCGGAAGATCCCGAACCACTCCCACCCGCGAATCTCCCGCTACCTCCGCCGAACCCGGCTCCTCCGGCTCCTGCCCCGCCGCCAATGCCGCTCGTGCACGCGCCGCTCGTCGACGGCTTGGAGATCGTGATGGAGCGGGCCGTGATGGTCGTCTTGGACTTCTTCGCCGGTGTCCCGGTCACCGTCAGGCAGTCTCCGACCGCCACCGCACTGAGTGTCTCGGTCGCTGTCTCGGAGAACGTCGTGGACGGGGTCCAGGCCACCGACGTCTGCGCCGTCGTGCTCTGCACCTCCATGGTGCTCCCACTGATGGTGGCCACGCTGCCACTGGCGACACTCCCACGTCCCGTGGCAGCCGGGGCGGCTCCGGCATCGCCGGACAGCCCCAGAAGAAGGGACATCGCGGCGAGCACGGCGCCCGCCCCGATCCCCGTTGTTCGCAGTGTGCGAGTACTCAGCGTTGCGGTGGCCATTGCGGTCGTTTTCTCCTTCATTGTGTGTGTCATCTATTCGCTCCTCAGCGCATCGATAGGAGCCAAATGGGCGGCGCGGCTCGCCGGGTAGACGCCGAACACGACACCGATCGCCATGGCAACGATGAGCGCGAGCCCCGCCGCCCATGGGCTGATGGTGATGGGGTCGCCGACGACACCGGGGAGGAACACGGCGCCAATGATCCCGAGCGCCACCCCGAGCGCGCCCCCGGCCAATCCGAGGACGAACGCCTCCACGAGGAATTGACGTCGGATGAGGCGAGGCGTTGCACCGAGCGCCTTGCGCAACCCGATCTCTCGCACCCGTTCGGTGACCGAGACCAGCATGATGTTCATGACGCCGATGCCGCCGACGAGGAGGGAGATCCCTGCGACACCCCCCAGCAGAATGGTGAGCGTCCGGTCGACCGAGGTCGCCGTCGACAGGACCGACTGCTCCGACGTGATGGTGAAGTCGGCGTCAGCGGCGGTCGTGATGCCGTGCTGGGCCAGCAACTCGTGGTCCGCCTCCTGGTACGCCGCGGTCAGGTCGGCCGACGAGCGGGCCTGCACGATGATCGAGCTCACCGAGTTGCGCGAGGTGCCGCCGAAAATGCGTTCCGCCGCGGTGGTGATCGGCACCAGCGCCTGGTCATCTTGATTCGTCGTCGTCGAGGACGAAGAGGAGGAGCCGACGGACGTGAGAACGCCCACGACCGACATCGGCACGCCGCTCACGTCGACCGTTTGCCCGACCGGGTCTTCCCGGCTGAACAGTTCCGAGGCCGTGGTCGAGCCGAGCACCACGACTGCTTCGTGGTCCTTCACGTCCTGGTTGTCGAGGAATCTTCCCTGGGCCACGGTGCGGCCGCGGACCGTCAACCAGGAAGGGGTCGTACCCACCACGGTCGTCGACCAGTTGCCGGTTCCCGCGATGAGCGTTTCAGAAGCCTGCGTGGTCGGGGCCACGGCCTTGATGTCAGGCGCCACCACGGGAGACGCCAGCGCGGCGGCGTTGGCCGTCGTCAGCGTCGAGGCGGTGCCGAAGCCGCCCCGGATACCTACGGCCGACGTCGTGCTCCCGGGCGAGATCGTGAGCAGGTTCGTCCCCAGCGAGGTGATCTCCGAGCCGACCTGGGCCTGGGCACCCTCACCCAGGCCGACGGTGAGGATCACGGCCGCGATCCCGATGAGGATGCCGAGCACCGTGAGCCCGGAGCGAAGCCGATGGCTGCCGATACCGTTGAAGCCGGTACGCAACGTCTCCAGCCAGGTCACCGCACGCTCTCGAGGTCACGTTCGTCGTTCTCGGTGACCAACCCGTCGCGGATGCCGATGACCCTTCCCGCGGCCGATGCCACTCCGACGTCATGGGTGATCAGGACAAGGGTGCGGCCGGCCTCGAAGAGCTCGTTCATGAGACGGAGCACGTCATCGGCGGAGACGGAGTCGAGGTTCCCGGTCGGCTCGTCAGCCAGGATCAGATCGGGTTCGGTCACCAGGGCCCGGGCCACGGCGACGCGTTGTTGCTGGCCACCCGAGAGCTCGCCCGGGCGATGCTGGACCCGCCCCGCCAACCCCACTCTGGTCAGCGCCTCCATGGCCCGTTCCTTGCGCTCGGCTCGATGGACCCCGGCATACGCCAACGGGAGCTCCACGTTCTGCCACGCCGTCATGGAGGGCAACAGGTTGAACTGCTGGAAGACGAATCCGATGCGCCGGTTGCGTACCTCGGCCAGTTCCTCCTCGCTCATGTTGCTGACGTCCTGACCGGCGAGGTGAAAGGTGCCTGCTGTCGGCGTATCGAGGCAACCGAGGATGTGCATCAGGGTGGACTTGCCCGAACCCGAGGGTCCCACGATGGCCACGTACTCGCCCGAGTCGATCGTGAGCGAGACACCGCGCAATGCGGCCACCGAGATGGACCCGTTGCGGTACACCTTCGTCACGTGATCGAGGTCGATGACCGGAGTGGTGCGCGTGGGAGGTTGGTGCACCGTCCCCGGACTGTCGCCGGGGGAGTGCGGGGGCGTCGTCGTCATCCCCCCGCTCCACCGAGCCTGCCGCCGCCTCCCGTGAAGCCGCCGCCTCCCGTGAAGCCACCGCCTCCCGTGAAGCCACCGCCTAGGCCACCGAGGCCGCCGCCCGTCCGAGTTCCTCCGGGGACGCCGGTGAACGTGACCACCCGCTCGACCACGCTGTCGCCCGCGGAGAGACCGCTCGTGATCTGCGTCTCACCCGACGCAGCTTGTCCGACGGTTACCGGCTGGCTGACATGCGCCCCGTTCTTGACCTCGGTCACGGTGGCCTGACCGCTCGTCGAGTAGGTGATCGCCGCCGTGGGAACTTCGACCACATTGTTGAGTTGCTTGACAATGATGGAGATGTCGGCCGTGGAGCCGGCGAACAGTCCGGTGGGATCTCCGGTCACGTCGATGACGACGGGGAACGTCGCCACGTTCGAGGTCTCCGTGGCGATGAGGCCGATGGAGGCAACGGTGCCGAAATCGAGCGTCGTGGCGCCCGTCGGCGTAATCGTGGCCTGGTCACCCTCTTGGATCTGACCGATCTCGGTGTCATCGACGGTGGTGTTGACGATGAACGAGTTGGTGCTGATGACGACGACCTGCGCCGAGGACGATGACGAGGCGCTGCTCGAGGCGGCGGCGCTGCTGCTCCCCGCGAAACTGCTCGAGCCCGAACCCCCAGAGCCCGAGCCGGTCACCTGCTGTCCGACGGCAAGGCTGACCGACGCGACGGTGCCCGAGATCGTCGAGGTCAGCGAGGCGTCAGCCAATGCGGTCTGGGCCGACGAGAGCGAGGACTCGGCCGAAGTGACCGATGCCTCGTCCGAGTCGATCTGGGTCGTCTGGGCACTCGCCGCCTCGTCGCTGGTAAGCCGCGCTTGGGCCGATGCGAGCTGCGCTTGGGCCGAGTCGACGTCGGCCTGCAGAACGGCCGTCCCGACGGTGGCCAGGACCTGGCCCGCCGTCACCGATTGGCCGGCCTTGACGTCGACTGCGGTCACGACCCCCGATACACCGAAATTGAGATTTGCCTGGCTGGCTGGCTCCAGCGTTCCCGAGGCCGCCACGGTCTGCTTGATGGTGCCTGTCGTCGCCTTGACCACCGAGGTCGTCTCCACGAGTCCGGTCGCGGGTGACCCTCCCGTCAGCCCGAGGCTCAGTCCGAGTGCCGCGCCGGCGACGACGATCACGGCGGCGCCGATTATGAGGTATCTCCGCTTGCGCGAGGCCGTCTCTGGCGGGAGAGCCTCTGCCTCATCGTTCAGTGGAATCTCCTGCGTGGCGTCGGCAGAACCTGGTGACCGTGACGCCTCGTCATCTCCCGGGTGCGGCATATGGTCCAGTACAGCCAGCTGATGTCACAGCCAGCCCCAAATTGGCTGTGACCCCGCGTAGAGTTTGGAATGTCTGCCCAGAAAAGACCAGGTCAGAAAGGTCCCGCGAGAGCCCTGAACCTCGGCGTGGCCACATGACACGACGCCGGAGGCGCCAAACTCTCAGCGGAGACACAGGGGGCGCCGTCCGGATTCCAAACTCTGGCCTCCATGATGGAAGTGCTCCCGCCTGCAGAGGATTCCGTGATTCCGCCATCACGACCCCCCCTCCTCTGCAGGCGGTGAGCACTTGCGCCGTCTCCCTTTACGGCGCCCGGCCCCCCAGTCGGCGCGGTGCACACACACCGTGCCGGCCGGGGGCGCTGTTGGTGGGTGGGGGACAAGGCCGCCAAATCTTCCCGGATCCGAAGCCACCCGTCGCAGCCGCAAGGTGAATTCTGGCTTGACCCATACCGAGGCGCCTCTGCAACAAGATCGCGCCGTACGACCCAGCGGCGGCCACCAACGCCTCGGGATTGCGATGCTCGCCGGGGATCGGCGGAGAGGACGCCGACCTGGAACATGTTCCAGACGGGCTGCACATGGCGTGCTCCAGAGCGACGATCGCCTTGAGCGGTCCTCGGCCGTGCCGAATTCCGTCAACATATTGCGGAGAAGCATGTGCCTTTTTGATGGTTCAGCTGGAATGAACGCCGAGCTCGCCTGACACCGAGAAGCCCTGGTCGAAGCCCGACACCTCGTCCTGACTCCACCAGCCCCACTCCCCCGCCCCGCCGATAATAATCATTATGTTAAGTTACGCAGCAAATTCCAGACAGGGGCTCGCCGGCCCGTCACGCCGCCCCTCTCCTCTTTCTTGCCGTGACGACGAAGTAGGCGATGGGCACATCGAGCTGACCATCAGCCCGGAGGAATGGGGCGAGATGACGATCCACAGCATCCCGGGCCGCCGGTAGGTCCTCGGCGGCCACACCGTTGAAGGCGAGCTGGCCGTCGTCGAAAATGGCCGCCCGGTCGACGGTGACGATCCGCTCGTACGGGACGGCATCCGGCTCTTCCCAGCGGGCGGCTGAAAGGAGCTCCGCCGTCCGGGTGAAGTCGCCCAGGGTGAACGGACCCGTCAGGCTCTTACCCGGGGCCGGGGTGGGTGGCGGCGGGGCATAGGCCCCGATGGCGTGACCGAGCGCCCATGGATTGCGGTCCATGGCCTGCCAGCACACGACGACGAGCCGGCCGCCCTCCCCGACGTGCCGGGCGATGTTGGCAAAGGCCGTTGCGGGTTCGTCGAAGAACATCACGCCGAACTGGCTCATGGCCACCGAGAAGGGCGCACCCCCGATGTCGTCCTTCTGGGCGTCCACCAGCTCGAAACGGACGTTGTCGGAGCCGGATTGGCTGGCCCTCTCCCGGGCCAGTCGTACGAGAACCTCTGAAACGTCCGCCCCGACTACCCGACCCTCGGGTCCCACGTGTCTCCCCACGGCGATGGCCACCTTGCCCCCGCCACTACCGATGTCGAGCACTGCATCGCCGGTCCTCGCCCCCACGTGTGCGAGGAGGTCAGGCGTCACGTTGTCGGTAAGGGCCTCGCGCCGCGGCCATACCGAGGTCCAGTACGCGTCGTTCCAGCGACGGCGTTCGCTCTCGTTGGCCGTGGGTGTCTCGCCCCGGTCGTCGGACATGGTCACCGCGCTCCCCTTGCTGCCGCGGCGATGTCCGCCACCGGCGAGCGCAGGCTACCGGGCACGGCCCCCCTCCCCTACGATCCTTCCCATGGACATGGACGGCAAGGTCGCGTTGATCACCGGTGGCAGTAGTGGCATCGGCGAGGGGGTGGCACGTCATCTTGCGGCGCGGGGTGCGCGCGTGGTGCTCGCCGATATCGACGACGCCCGGGGCGTTGCGGTGGCCGAAGAGCTCGGTGGCCGTTTCATCCATACCGACGTGACCGAACCGGCCGACAGCACCGCTGCGGTGGCGTTCGCCGTGGCCGAATTCGGGGGATTGCATCTGGCCCACCTCAACGCAGGCGTCTCTTCGTGGTGCAGCATGGGCGACGATTTCGATGCCGAGGCCTACCGTCGGGCGATGCGCGTCAACCTCGATGGTGTCGTCTACGGCATTACCGCGGCGCGGCCCGCCATCATTGCATCGGGCGGCGGGATCATCGTGGCCACGGCCAGCATGGCGGGTCTGGTGGCGGCCCCCTTCGATCCGATCTATGCCGCCAACAAGCACGCCGTCGTCGGCCTGGTGCGCTCTATCGGCGCGGCGTACGCCACCGAGGGCATCAACGTCCATGCCCTCTGCCCGTCCTTCGCCGCCACGAACATCATCAAGGGATCCGAGCAGATCCTCCTCGACATGGGGTTTCCGATCCTCGAGGTCAGCGACGTCGTGGCCGCGTTTGCCCGCATCCTCGAGTCCGAGGCCTCTGGCGAGTGCTGGTATGTGATTGCCGGACGGGAGAGTGAGCCCTTCCGCTTTCGCAATGCGCCGGGGCCTCGTCTCTGACGGGCCCACTCCCCCGGCGGGCGACCGCTATCATTGCCACGTAGTCCGGCGATGGGTCCCGCCGGGGAGCAGACGCTCCGAACCGCCACAAAGGCTGATGGCTCCTGACCAGACAGCACCGCGGCATGCGTCGCGGCGGGCACCAGGCGCAGGAGGACCATGACGGGCAACCACGATCCCCTCACAGAGCCCGCAGTCCCGCTCCTCGGGCTCTCGTTGTCGGTGATCCTCGTCATTGCCCTGGGTGGTGCGCTCGGCACGCTGGCCCGATTTCTCCTCGACACCACGTTCGTCGAGGGGTCCAGCCAGCTTCCGACGGTGACGCTGGTCATCAACCTCAGCGGATCGCTGGCCATAGGCCTCCTCGTTCCGATGGTGGAGAGATGGATGCCGCACCACCCGCTGCTGCGGCCCTTCCTCCTCGTCGGCCTCCTCGGTGGATGGACCACCTACTCCGCTCTCGCCGTGAGTGCTGTCACGCTGCTCCAGAACGGCCACGCGGCGACGTGCGTGCTCTACCTCGCGGCCACCCTCCTCGGAGGGACCGCGTTCGTTGCGGTCGGGAGCGCCGTCGGTCGGCGGTTGTCCGCGCCGTGACCGCGCTCGTCGATACCGTAGCGGCCGCGGCGGCGCATCACTCCCCCACTCTCGGGCTCGCGCTGTTGGTAGCCGGAGCCGGCGCCGTCGGCGCAGTGCTGCGCGCGCTCATCATCCATCATGCGGGCCTCCGTCGTGACGACCCGCTGCCCGTAGGCACCCTTCTGGTCAATACCTCGGGGTCGCTGCTCCTGGGTTTCCTCACCGGCCTCTCGATGTATCACGGGTTCGGGCCCCATGATCTCGATGTGGCCGGGGTGGGGTTGTGTGGCGGCTACACCACGTGGTCGACCGCGAGCTGGGAGTCGGTGCACCTCTTCCGGGACGGCCACCGTCCCGAGGCGTGGCTCTACACGTTCGGCGGGCTTGCACTCTGCCTGGGCGTCGCCGCGGCAGGTATCGGCCTCGCCGGAATCATCTAAGGGGGACGCTGGCGGGCGCAGGAGGGGCAACGAGTGAACGTCAGACTTTGCCTGTCCCAACGGAGGTCTACCAAGATGCAGGCATGGGACGACCCGAGCGCAGCGCGCCCAATGAGCGGGGCCCGGCGGACGTGGGCACCAGCGCGACCGACCTCGTCGATCTCTTCTGGCCGAGCGCCGTGGCCGTCGTGGGCGCAACCGAGGATGCACAACAGTTCGGCGGGCGGGTATTCAATTACCTACGTACCGGGTTCAACGGTGCCGTACATCCGGTGAACCCCGGACATGAAACGGTGCAAGGGGCCGCGACGTTCTCCACCCTGACGGATGCGCCGCATTGTGATGTCGCAGTGATTGCCGTCCGTGCCGAACATGTCAGGCAAGCAATCCGCAGTTGCGGAGACGCAGGTATCCCGTGGGCCATCGTCTTCGCCTCCGGTTTTGCGGACGCGGGGCCCTTGGGCGTGCGGCGACAGCACGAGTTGGTCGACGAAGCTCAGGCGAGCGGTGTGCGACTCATTGGCCCGAACTCCATGGGCATTGCCAACTTCTCCACCGGATTGACTGCCTCTTTTGCGGCGCGGCTCGGGCAGATCGAACTCCAGCCAGGCGGTCTCGCTCTGGTATCGCAGAGCGGTGCCACAGGTTCGGCGCTGCTGTCAGACCTGGCCGAGGCCAGGGTTCCTTGCGGGCTGTTTTGCCATACCGGCAACGAAGCAGACGTCACTGCCGCGGCTGTGCTGCGTGCCTTCGCGCAGGACCCCAATGTGACCATACTCGCCGCCTATCTCGAGACGATCCGCGACCCCAACCTCTTCGTCGACGCACTGGCCATCGCCGCGGGCGCCGGCAAACCGGTCGTTGTTCTCAAGGCCGGTATCAGCCCGGCGGGTGCTGCGGCGGCGGCGAGCCACACAGGGGCGCTCGTGCAACCCGATGACGCGTTCGAGGCCGTCTGTGACGCCCACGGGGTCATCCGCGTGCGCGCTCCCTACGAGCTCGTCGATGTCCTGCGGTGCCTCGCCCCCGGTCGTCGCCCCCGGGGCCCGCGCATGGCTGTCGTCACGGTCAGCGGAGGTGGTGGGGTCATGCAGGCCGATGCAGCCGATCTCGCTGGACTCGACGTCAGCCCACCACCTGCCGCGCTGCGCCGGAGACTGATGCAGATCCTGCCCGCGTATGCGGGCACCAATAATCCCTTCGATCTTACTGGCGCCCCGATTGCCAATCCCCATCTGCTCGTCGACACCTTGGCCGCCATAGGCGAGCTCGGGGACTACGACATCGTCTCGTTGCACTACGTGGCGGGCGAGCGATCGAACGAAGCGTTCGTCAACGCGACCGTCGACTTCGCCCGGAAGAGTGCCTCATGCGTCCTGGCCACATGGCAGGGCACCGACCCGGACCCGCTGCTTCGGTTGGCCACCGCGGGCATCCCCACCTTTTCCGATCCAAATCGTGCGGTCGCCGCCATCGGCCGACTCGTGCAGTGGGCGCGCTCCCGAGCCGCAGGAACGGGCGATGCGGCCGAGGGTCTGCCGGCGAAGGTGAGCGCACCCGTCCGACCCGTCCCGACAGAGACCGAGGCCCTTGGCCACTGGCTCGACGACCGTGGAATTTCCCTTATTCCAACCTCGTACCTGACAACCGCTTCTGAGGCGAACGAAGCCTATGCACGGCTTGGCCCGGGTCCGTTGGTGGCGAAGTTGGTGCTGCCTCGTCAGCTTCACCGGACGGACGTTGGAGGAGTCCGGCTCAATGTGTCATCGGCGCTCGCCCTGGCCACCACCACCGAAGAGCTCCTGCATCTGGGCCACCAGATCGAGGCGGAAGGCTCTGTGCGGGTCCAGGTACAGCCTCAGATCTCGGGGGGCCATGAGCTGCTGGTCGGACTCCGTCGAGATGAACAGTTCGGCTGGATGCTCGCCATCGGGTTCGGGGGCGTCCTGGCGGAGATCGTCAATGAGGTTCGCATCCTGCCCGCACCAGCCAACGAGCTCGCCTGCCGAGCCGCCGTTGACACACTGTTCAGGGGGCGTTGGAGCACTCACCACCGCGGGCTGGGCCCTGCCAATGTTCGGGCGGCAGCAGCGTTGGCGGCGCGGTTGTCGGCGATCGCCATCGAATTCGACGGAAATGAACTGGAGCTCAACCCGGTCATCGTCAACAATGGGACGGCACGAGCGGTCGACTGGGTGGCCGCACCCTAAGAATGCACAGAGGAGCTTGGTCATGGAAGCACTAGAGGGTCAGCGCATCTTGATCACCGGAGCGACCGGCCTTCTCGGGGCACCTCTCACGACGTATCTCGCACAGAGTAACGAAGTACACGCGTTGGCCCGCTTCTCGGACCCAAGGGTGCGGGACGAACTGGAGTCGGCCGGAGCCCACCTGATCCCGATCGATCTGCGATCAGTCGACCGTAGCCACATACCCGAAGGACTCGACTATGTCATTCACGCGGGCGCAGTCCTCCCCTCGAAGGGAGCCGAGCACTCTCGAAGCGACACGTTTGAGATCAACGTCCAGGCGACGGGGCGCCTGATGCGCCTGACGCCGGACGTCAAGGGATTCGTCTATTGCAGCTCCGGTTCGGTGTACGCCTATCAGGGTCAACGACCCATGAGGGAAGATGATCCGTACGGCCTTCACAACAACATCCCCACGTACGCCGCCAGCAAAATTGCGGCTGAATCGTTGGTCGAGTTCCTCTCGCGGGACCAAGGCACACCAACCACCATCATTCGCATTTTCACGGTCTACGGGCCCACCGGCGGCACCGTCACCAGTCGGATCGATCTCGTCGCCGAAGGCAAGGAGATCGCCCTCTTCCCGGGAGGACCGAATCAGCAGACACCGATGTACGTCGATGACGCGGTTGAACTGGCCGAGAGAGCGGCAATGTTGGCAACGGTGCCACCCCTTGTGGTCAATTTTGCGGGAAGCGAGACCGCGTCGGTCCAGGAGTACACCAAAATGGGAGCAGACATTCTCGGCGTCGACGTGACCTACCGCGAAAGCGACACGGCGTACTACCCCATCTGGGCCGATGTGGAGAAAATGCATGCCACACTCGGCCACTGTCGCGTGGGCGTCGCTGAGGGAGTGCGACGCATCATCGAACAGCGCGCCCTTCGCCAGACGACCAGCAACATCCCGGGCTAGATCGCCTCGGCCTTGACCCCGGCGATGGCACCGGCCAAGGTCTCCCGTGTGAGGTCGCTCGAGCGGCCCTCGTGCACGATTCGGCCATTCTCCATCACATACGTGCGGTCCTGCCCACCGCTATCTGGTCGGGGCCATTCTTCAGC
>OBLU010001626.1_pt1 | contig 20839 bp, 17 predicted proteins | sample 1518681 | NCBI WGS metagenome assembly OBLU01 (sample SAMEA3539304, study PRJEB22396) | soil metagenome | biome: tundra; feature: field; material: soil | place: USA | collected 2010-05 | depth 0.15 m
TTTCACCCCGCCGGTCGTCATGTTCGACAGCGGAGCTAATCCCAGAGCCGCTCAATAATGCTTTTCTGGGTCCAATTTCCGTACCCTGATTCCAAATGCGATTGCCCTGGGTGGTGGGGCATTCGAGGGTGCGAGCCGGCACTGATAAATCGTGGGTCCTATGGAATTGCGGCCGCGCCGTGGAATAGTCTCCACGGTCGCGGCCGGAGTTGGGTGCCTGAATTCGGCTCAGGTTCTACAACTTGCCTTCCAAGGGCGCAAAGCCGAAGGTGATGGAGAATGAGAAGCTGCGCCCCGCCATGATTCCAGTGGAGTCTGCCCCTGCACTTGAATAGCCGGTTGTTGCGTTGAATTGATCGGTATAGGTGGTGCCGTTAATGCCCACGAACGTAGCCGCTGTTGCCTTTGTCCCCAGGGTGAGACTCTGCAGGTTGTGCGTATCGAGCAGATTGTTTGCGCTGAGCCTGATCTTGGTCTGGTCGAAGATGGAGTGATTCCGGATGGTGTAGTTGATGTAGGTGTTGACCGTGCTGAAGGGAGCAATGACCGCCTGGTTGTGATAGGCCTTATTGTCAATGCGCATCTCGCCTATCCGTTTATTGAAGAAGCCCAGATCCAGACCGTGCTTCTGGTAGGTGAGTCCTTGCAGCTCTGTATCGGTGGGAGTTGATGCTACCCAGAGGCCCGAGGGGGCCTTCTCGAAATAGGGGGCAGCAGCTGTGCCTGCATTCAGCGATCCCGCGTAGTAGGCGTTCGATGCGGTTCCATTGAGATAGAGGTTGAGGCCACGCGTCAAGACCATTGTGCTCTCGAACTCGGCGCCTTGCGTAATGGAGCTGGGCTGCAGGAAGTACACAGTCTCACTGGTTGTTTGATCAACAACGGAAGAGTAGCTGTTCTGGAAGCGGATGCGGTAAGCGTCGGCATCCAGGGTGATTCTGTCGCCCTTGAACACAGAGCCAATCTGGTAGGTCGTGGATTTCTGCTGCTTGGGCGGGGTCAACAGGCCCGGGGTCGGAACGGTTGCCGTAGGCGTGTGGCTATAGTCATACACGTTGCTCGGGGGAACAATGCTACCTGTTCCCACTTGTCCATAGACTGACCAGTCGGACCGCATGCGGTAGTTGAAATCAAGCGATGGCAGCCACGCGGTGAAGTTTCCGGTATCAGTGACGGTGGAGGGGCATCCGGTGGTTTGTCCCAGTGCGCACAGATTGCCTACGGTCTTTCCATCGTCGGCATGGTGAAGTATGTCTAAGGTGTAAGCGGCATACTTGGTGCCCGCAGTGATGTTCAGCTGCTTTGTCGCGTGGAGTTCAAACTCCACATAAGGCTGATAAGAGTTTGTCCAAAACTGCTCGGCGAAGTTTGGCAGCGGCTGATCGGCCCAGCCGTTCAATGGATCGCTGGGATACTGGTGTCTGTCGGTGCGTGCCCACTCGTACCACAAGCCAGTGCGGAGCACGCCCAGGTTTGAGGTCTGCGTGACAACCAGCGTCTCTCCGTATTTCCGATAGCTGTTGTACTTGTCGACGCCGCAAGGGAGTACGCCGGAGACCTGCACGTTGCAGGGAGCGATTTTTACGCCATTGTACGTGTTGGATCCCTTGATCGTTGTTGCTTCAGTGATCGGCGTGGCATTGCTGAAGAGTTCGGCGTTGTCGTAGTTGTAGGTATAACCCTTTCCTTCCACGTACCAGCCCTTACCGAGCTCGGACTTGATACCGACATACTCGAAATCTGTCGGCACATGGTAGGTGTTGTACTGGTAATCGAGCCAGTTGACGGGGTCGGCATTGTTGGTCAACAGGAACTTAATGCCTGAACCGGCGAATGGTGCGAAGATGCCCGCGCAGGTATAAGCGTTGCCAGCGATCGAGCCGGCGCCATAGGCCTGGCATCGAGTCTGGGCAATTCCGGGCGCGTTGGAATCCAATTGAATGACCCCGGAGAATCCTGTGAGCACAGTCTTGGGCGAGAACTGGTACTGGTAGAGGAGCGAGCCACCGTTGCGCATGTTGTAGTTAAAGGTCTGGTATCCATCTGACGTCATCCGATGGACATCGACAAAAAGGTTCGATTTTGCTGGGCCTCCGAAAATGCCAAAGCTTCCTGAGTTGAAGGCGCCATCGATCAACTTGGTGTTCCATGTGCCGTAGGAGAAGCCGCCGCGGACATCAAACTCAGAGGAAAGGGGCTTCGACAGGAGGTGAATGGAGCCTCCAAAAGGGGTGGGCCCAACGGTGGAAGCCGAACCGGGACTGCGGTCAAAGTCCACTCCGCCTGTCCATTGCGACGGGAAGAAGGCCCACGAGTGGTGAGAGGGCGAGTTGGTGTCGTAGAAGGGAATGCCGTCGAAATCGATGTCGTAGTCGCCATCGGGGAAGCCGCGGAAGTAGGTCTTACTCTGGCCTAAGCCAACGCCGTCAGCGCTGGTGGTAAAAGTGCCGGGGACAACCTGGACAATCTCGCCGTAGTCGGCGATGGGCGAAGTAAAGTTTTCAATATAGGTGTTCGAGACCAGCGACTGGGCGGAACGCTCTTCAATGAAGCCGCCGCTCGGCGCAGTCTGTGCCGCGATGGAATCAATGCCGGCGTTGACCGTGATCTGCTCCGCGACCGAGCTGATGCTCAACGTGAGTGCAGCGTGTTGCGTTTCTCCGACGTCGGAGATCATGACAGTCTTGGAAGAATGGGCGAACCCGCTTGCAGATGCTCCTACCTTGTACGATCCGGCGGGCAGTCCGTCTACGGAGTAGGACCCACTGGCATTGGTTTTCGCGGTCTTGATGGCCCCTGTCGCGTCATTCTGGACGGAGACAGTGGCATTCACGACTGCCTTGCCCTGCGCGTCAACAACGGTGCCGTCCAGGGTTGAGCTTGTTGTTTGCGCGTGGATCGCGACGCCGAAGAACAGGATGAGAATGATTAGAGTTGATGCGAGCGGGCCTCTCCGGGCGCTCGAGATCGAGTATGTCAAGGTGAACCTCCAGGAGTAAAAATGGCTGGGTTGTTTGTTGGGCCTACATCAGCGCGAAGTCGGGGTATTCGTCGCAACTCAACAAAACATAGCAACCGAACATTACAGTGAGATCACTGGAATGTTTCGTCGAGGTTACAAAGGCGCAAAGCGTCAAAAATAGGTGTAAGGTGCTCGATATGGCGGTCAAGGCAGGGTGGTACGCAAACGAGTTACGGCGGGAACTAGGGCGGCGGAATCGGCTCTGGGCGCGCGGGAAGGACCACGTGGAGAGCTACGGCAACCCTCCGGTGATTGTGTATGCGCCTGAACACCCCACAGACGAAGACCTGTCTGTGGGGGCCCCGGATGCCAATGGACGCCACGGGAACTTCTTTGATGCTGCGTATGCGGCAATCGTTGGGCGGCCGGAGTGGATGTGGCGTTTCAACAAGATTCATGCGCAGGGAAGGGCGCTGCCCAAGGCGGAGTCGGGCAGACGGTGGCGCGAGCTTGACTCATCGATGAGTTCGGATGCGCTGCTCATGAATGTGTTTTGCACTCCGGGCGTTGCGGAGTCACCTGCGGTGCGGCGGATGCTGGGAGTAGATGGGGAGGCAGCGCCCGTGTTTGGGTGGAAGGCGCGGGTGCCGCTGGCTTCGGGGCGATTCGACAGGACGGAAGTGGATATGCGGTGGGGATCGCTGTTGGTGGAAGCCAAGCTGACAGAGGGAGATTTTCAGACACGCGCATCTGCTGTTGTTGAGGGGTACCGCGATTTTGATGCGGTGTTTGAGCGGGGGTTGCTACCACGGTTGGAGTTGCGGGCAACGCTGAGACGGACCGCTGTGGAGTTTGCTGAAGAGTTTACGCAGGAGTGGGAGGAGGTTGCGGAAGATGAGGGAGCAGCCCGGGCGTATCAAGCAAGAATTGTGGCAACGGCAAGAGAGGCGGAGAGCGCGGAGGCGGGGTATGCGAGTTATCAACTGATTCGAAATGTATTGGCTGCTCATGCGGAGGGTTGCAGCTTTTGCGTGCTGCACGATGCGCGCCGGCCAGACTTGCGCGAGGTCTGGTTTGAGGTGATGGCGGCCGTCAAGCACGCCGAGATGCGGGTGCGGCTGAAGGTGCTAACCTGGCAGGAGCTTGCAGCACTGCTCCCGGGTGAGTTGCAGGAATTTCTGGATCTGAAATATGGGATCGTGGGGCCAGATCAGACGCGCAAAAGGGGCCAAATCAAGTAGACAAAATCAGATACCATTCCATCTTCAACCTCCACGCGAAATCGTTGTCGAATACCAAGCATGACGCGCCGCATCCAAGACCACGGATTGGCTTTCCAGCCGAGCATTCTGATTGGATTTCTGGTGTCAGCCAATATACAGCAGGAAACCGCGTCCGGCTACCGGCCAGCGCCCGGGATGTATTTGTATTCGATCTTCGCGGGCTGTTTGGCATCGCCTGTGAGGTCGTGGGTGTGCCAAACGACAGATTCGCCGGCAACCTCGGGATGCTTGCGCAGGAACACGAGCGCATAGGTGCTGGCAGTGGGGTCGTCTTTCTGGTCGGCGAATTTGGCGGACTCGATGGCGGCCTTTGTTTTGTCGCCGAGGCGGCGGTAGAGAATGGCAAGCTGGTAGTGGGCGGCAAGATCGTCGGGATCTACGGCCTGCAGACGCTCGTAAATATCGCGAGCATGCGGGTAGTCGTGCTGCTGGAAATAGCTGAAGCCGAGCTCGCGGAGACCGTCGCGGGAGCGGGGATACTTGGCCAGCATGGCTTCAAGGTCTGCGATGGCTTCCTTGATCTGCCCAGCGTTACGCTCGACGAGTGCGCGATAGTAGAGGGCGCGCGGGTCACCGGGCAGCTGGGTGAGCGCCTTGGCTAGATTCTGCTTGGCATCGTCGTATTTTTCCCATGAGATTTCAACTATGGCCATGTTGGTGTAGGCATCAGCGTAGTCGGGACGTAGGGCCGCGACACGCTCAAAGGCCTGGACCGAGGATTGGTATTGTTGCGCATCGAGCAGAGAGATTCCGTAGTTGTTCCACCGCATCCACTCCTTGTTCTCGGCGGGATCGGGCCGGACGGGGGCATTTTCGCCGATCTTGAATATCTTGGTCTCGGATGCCATGTCGATGATGGGCTGCGGGTATTGCTTCTGGTCCATCGCGTAGTCAATGAAGTGCTGATTGAAGCGGCGGTACTTTACGGTGGCTGTCAGCGAGACATCGCCCGAAATGTCCTTGGGCAGGCGGAAGCGGTAGCGCACCAGTTGCGAGCGGCCCGACTGGATGGTGTTGTTGTACGCCAGCACACGGTTATGCCAGATCTGGTGAAGATCGTTCAGTTCACCCTTGTTGTTGATGAGGCGGCTGGTAAAGGAGTGGGCACCGGGGTCGAGGTTGCCGTCGGGCTGAATGAAACCGCTCTTGGCCAGGGTCTTACCGGAGCCGTCTTTGACGGTGAAGCTGACCCAGGCCTCGTAGAAGTCGCGCTGCTCGGGAATGAAGGAGTGGCCGATGCCCTTGTTCTGGATGACGACGTCAGCGACGAGGGTTTCGCCGGCGGCGAGAGAGAAGCTACTGAGTCCAAGGGGAGCGACAAGGACCTGGTCGGACGCCGTGGCGGCGGCACTTTCCTTTTCAAGGGCGAAGACATCGACGTTGAGGACACCCTTACCGTCTGAGGCATTCTTGAGGAAACCGGCCACCTTGTCGGCCTGCTCGTCAAATTTGTAGAACTGAGGAATAAGAGTGTTTCCACCCAGCCAGCGGTGTGAGGCGAACTTGCCGTCCTTGGCGCCGGGCTCGGTGGTCCCGGCAGCCAGTGCCTCGGGGACCATGTGGCAGGTCTGGCAGGTGGAGACCACGTCCTTGCGGTAGAAGGGCAGTGGCGACTGCCTGGTAAAGCTTGCCGCCTGCCATTCATCGTAGAGAGAGATGGCGCGGAGCCACTTGTAGTCGTCCAAGGCGCGGGGAATGGCGGCCTTGTGGCAGGCGGCGCAGAATTCGGCCGTCTGGTAAAGCGGGCGCATGACAGCGTTGGAATGGCGGTCGAGATGGGCCAGGATCTCAGCGTCTGAGACGGGGCGGGTGATGGGCGCTCCGCTTTCGTCCACGAGCACGGCTGGGATGCCCATGACGAAACTGCCGGTACCTGTAGCGTCAGTGAATTGGATTGAGTGGCAGACCGAACAGGAGACGCCTTCATCCTCAAAGGGCCGCTTTTTGGGCATTCCCTGCGACAGGTCGCCGCTGAATAGAGCTACGGTGTTGTGGCAGCCTTCGCAGTGGCGTGAGAACTGCACGCCCTTCTCATCAATTAGCAGATTGACGTTCTTGAGATACCACGGAGCGCGGAAGCTATTGGAGTGAGCCGACTGGCGCCACTGATGGTAGGCCTCCTGATGACAGTGACCGCAATACTGGGCGGTGGGGAAGCTTTTGGGACTGGTGAACTGGCCGGTGCTCGTGCGCGCATTCGAGGGGAGAAATGGGGAGTCTTTGCCGAACGCGTAGTTGTAATGGGAGGCAACCGAGTCATGGAAGGCGGTTGTTGGGCCAATGATTCCGATGGGAGCGGAATAGGCCGGAGTAGTGGCGGGTGTGGATGAAGAACTTGGCGGGGCTGCAGGGCCCGTTTCTGGACCGGTGGCTGCGTGGACAATTCGTGTGATCAAAGGGAAGGCAATGGTCAGGGAAATGAGGACGGGGACGGCGGCCAAGAGCCAACTAGAGAACAGGATCTTGGACGCGGTCTTGAACATGGTGCGGTGATCTCCGAGGGAAGCTGTAGTCCTTCAACGGCGGAACATCGGAAATCGCCGCGAGAACAACTTGACTTTAACAGGCAGAAGGGATGGGCTGTCGTCCATCGAAAGGTGGGGGCCAGGGCAATGAGCCGGTGGGTCAACAAATCAGCCAGCGGTTCACAGCGTGGTATGAGTGGAGAGAAAATGAGGCTGGACGGGCCTGGAGGTGGCATAACTCCTTAGCCAAACTACCCCCTGAACTGGTACGTTGAATCAGAAGGATTTCATTTTCAAAGATGGCCTCAAGTCCTTATTTTTCTCTGGCAGTCCTGTTCCTTGCGGCGTTGGGCTTTGGGCTGACCCCACTGGGGTTGGCTTGGCTCTGGGGAAGGGTGTTTTCCCCAGCCAAGCCGAACGCGATCAAGAACGCGATCTACGAGTGCGGCCTCGAGTCTCGGGGCGACGCCTGGATGCAGTTTCGTTCGGCCTACTACCTGTATGCCATTATCTTTCTGATATTTGACGTGGAGGCCGTGTTCCTGCTGCCCTTTGCGGTGGCGTTTACCGGGCTGGGTGTGGCGGCCTGCCTGGCCATGCTGGTCTTTGTGCTGTTGCTGATCGAGGGATTGGCCTGGGCCTGGGCCAAGGGCGTGCTGACGTGGGCGTAGAGACAGCTTCTAGCTGATAGCTGGCTGGGACGTGGCGAGGGAATCGGTTTCACAGGTCTATTAAGGGAAAAAGCTAGAGTCTAGAAGCTGGCAGCTAAAAGCTGATTGGAGGGGAGCGACGATGATTGAAGATGGATTGAAGATCGAACTGGGCAAGCAGGGCGTCTTCGTTACGACCATCGAGGAGCTCTACAACTGGGGACGGCGAAGTTCGATCTTTCCCATGCAGTTTGGACTGGCCTGTTGCGCGATCGAGATGATTGCGACGACGATGGCGCGTTACGACCTGGCGCGGTTCGGGGCCGAGATTTTCAGGCCGTCGCCGCGGCAAGCCGACCTGATGATTATTTCCGGCACTGTGACCAAGAAGATGGCTCCGCAGGTGGTGCGGCTTTATAACCAGATGGCCGAGCCGAAATACGTGATCGCGATGGGAGCGTGCGCGATCTCGGGGGGGCCGTTCAAGCAGGGATACAACGTGCTGAAGGGGATCGACCGCTATATACCCGTTGATGTGCATATTCCCGGCTGCCCGCCTCGCCCGGAGGCTTTGCTGCAGGCCTTTATGACGCTGCAGAAGAAGATTGACGGGCAGCAATTGACGGGCGAGGGACGCCCGCGCCACCTGGACGCGGAGGCGCAGGGGGAATTTCCGGTGCCAGCCCAGGGAGAGCACGACCTAGAGCCCGCGTCGAACAAAGGGGTATGGACTGTTCCGGTGGTGATTCGCTGATGTGGACAGTTGAGCAGACCAAGGCGGCAATTGAGGCGGCCGTGCCAGGCGCGGGAGTGGAGATTGTTGCCAATCCGAGCGTCAGCGGGCAGCACTCGCTCCGCCTGTCACCGAGCCATGCCGTGGCCGTGGCCAAGTTTCTACGCGACGATCTCGTTTTCGATTACCTCTCCAACGTGACCGGGGTGGACTGGCCGGACAGGGAAGTCTCTGAGAAAGTCCAGGTGACCCGCACTGCGACCAAGCTCGTGGACGGAGTGGAGCAGACGGTCGAAGAGACTGTTGAGGAGACGCGGAAACGACTGGTGCCTGGCTGCCTCGAAGTGGTCTACCACCTGTATTCGATGCCTACCGGCCAAGGTCCGCTGGTGATCCGGATGCGCACGTTGAATCGCACGGATCAGGTGGAACTCCCGTCGTTTACCCCGATCTGGCGGTCAGCAGAGTTTCAGGAGCGTGAGGTCTTCGACCTCTTTGGAGTTGTGTTCAAAGGGCACCCGGACCTGCGACGGCTGCTCATGTGGGATGAGTTCAAGGACCACCCCATGCGCCGTGACTATGTGGATCCGGACGACTTTGAATACGAGCCGACCGCGCACAATGAGGTGCTGGCGCGGGCGTTGGCGCACCAGGCAAAGCAGGCAGGCCTAGGCCAGGAAGGCACGGGCCCGAGGCAATGACTGTGACGCACAAAGCCGCCGTATTCGAGAGCAACAAGGACAAGCCGGACGGCTGGAACCGGCCGCCGGTTATCGAGCCGGAAGGCGATGCGGATCTGCTTGAGGTGGCCATGGGGCCGCATCATCCCTCAACGCATGGGGTTTTCCGCATGGATGTGGCCCTTGACGGAGAGCGGGTAATCCGGCTGAAGCCGGTTTTCGGCTATCTGCATCGTAACCACGAAAAGATTGCCGAGGGCATCAGCTACCTGGGCTCGATGCCGTTCACGGACCGGCTGGACTACATCTGTCCATTGACAAATAACTGGGCCTACGCGTTGGCGGTGGAGAAGCTGATCGGGCAAGAGGTTCCCGAGCGCGCTCAGTATTTGCGGGTGATTCTGGGCGAGCTGACGCGGGTGCAGAACCACGCTTCGTCCATCGGTTTTCTGATTCAGGAGATGGGTGCCAGCGGCACGCCTCTCATGTACGCCTTCCGCGAGCGCGAGAAAATTCTAGATCTCTTTGAGGCACTCACCGGTGCGCGGATGATGGTGAACTACATGCGCTTTGGCGGCTGCCGTGTGGATGCAACGCCCGCCTGGCTCGATGCGACGCGCAAAGTGGTGGCCGGACTGCCGGCGTTTACCGAGGAGATAGAACGGCTGCTGTGCTCGAACGAGATTCTGATGGCGCGCACACAGGGCGTGGGCATTCTAAGGCCGGAGTTGGCAATCAACGCCGGCATAACCGGGCCCATGTTGCGGGCATCTGGCGTGAATTATGACATTCGTAAGGTAGACGGCTACGGAATATACAACCGCTTCAACTTCCGTGTTCCGCTGGGCGATCATTGGGATGTGTATGACCGCTTCATGATCCGGCTGCTGGAGATGCGGGAGTCAATCAAAATCCTAGAACAGGCTTTAAAGGATATTCCCGTCGGCCCGGTGATGGATCCGAAGGCGAAGATCCGCGGTTTTCGTCCCAAGCCGGGCGAGGCTTACGGCCGGATTGAGTCGCCCAAAGGGGAGCTTGGCTTTTATTTGATCAGCGATGGAGGACCGAATCCCTATCGATATAGGGTTCGGCCGCCCAGCCTGATCAATCTGACGGTGCTTGAGGATATGGCCATTGGGCAGAACGTGGCCGACGTGGTGCTGATTTTTGGAAGCGTGGATATTGTGCTCGGGGAAGTGGATCGGTGAATGAGCCGCTGGAAACCGGCTCATCAATGGAAGGAGAAAAGGTATGCTGACTTGTCGATTGCACGCTGGGTCTGCGGTGGGCTTTGCCTTGATTGTTTGTTCATCCGCTCTTGCTGAGGCGCCCAAAGAAACAGCGACCTATGCGTTTACCTGTAACTCGGATCCGGCGCTGAATCTGGCGCCAGTTTCTTACACATTCCAAATTAAGCCAAGTCCGAATGCGGGGAGCTCCAGCGCCGACGGTGGCACAACAACCAATAGCACCTTAACGGTTCAATTTCCGGTGAATAAAGTCAGCGTGAATCAGCTGATGGCGCTGTCCAAAAGTAAGGCACTCAGTACCTGCACGCTGACCGAGACGCTTGTTTGATTCCAGCGTGGGCACTAACACCATTCGGACCGTGTTTACATGGAGTTTCGAAGGGGTAAGCCTGAGCAGTGGGGACCTGAGCGGGAACGATGGGTCGGTGCCGGCCACCGGAGGCCCGAAAGTGCCGAAGGAATATGTATTGGCGGTCTTTCAATACAGTGGAGCCAGTTACACGGTGAATTAGTAGCCTGCCGTGGGCGCCCGGGCTTGAGGCGGGTCCGTGAGTCGAGTTGTTTTAGGGGGGGATTTGTTAGGCGAGGGCATACTGAAGGGGCTGGCGGAGACAGCGAAGAATTTCGTGGGCAGCTTTGTGTCTGCGGATCGGCTGACTACGGTCCAGTATCCGGAGCAGCGAATTGCGCCGATCGAGGCGACGCGCGATTTTCCCTTCCTGGTGTACGACGGCGCGGATTGGGAGGCAGGGATGCGCTGCGTGGCCTGTCAGATTTGCGAGAAGGAATGCCCGCCCAAGTGCATCTATATCGTCAAGAGCGTTGGCAGGAAGCCCGATGCCCTGGGCAAGCCGCAATTCTACCCCGCGCGATTCGACATCGATATTTCCGTATGCATGAGCTGCCAGATATGTGTAGAGGTCTGCCCGTTTGAAGCGATCAAGATGGACACTGCGTTTGAATTGAGCACGACAGACCGCTTTGGCGGGTTGCTTTACGATCGCAAAGAGCTGGCAAAGTCAAACGAGCATTATCACAAGATTCATCCCTCGGAGGCGGCCGAAGTGGATGCGCGCCTGGCAGAGGAAAAGGCCAAATCCGATGCCAAGGCAAAGGCTGCAGCCGCGGCTGCTGCGGCCAAGGCGGTCGCACCGGCGAAGCCTGCTGCCACGGCGGACACTCCTGCTGCGAAGCCGGAAGGAGGTGAGACAAAGCCATGATCCAAGCAGCCGATCAGATCTTTGTTCTCCTCAAGCACTGGCTGGTGGGATTGCTGCCTGCGGGATTGCAGCCGATTGCCAGCGTACTGGTGAGCGTGATCGCCATCATTGCGGTTTTTCCGACGCTGTTTGCGCTGGCTGTGTGGATGGAGCGGAAGGGGCTGGCGCGCATACAAAATCGACGCGGGCCCAACCGCGTGGGGCCATTTGGACTGCTGCAGCCGATTGCCGACGGAATCAAGTCACTGACCAAGGAAGACATTGTCCCGCTGAGCGCAGATGCCGTGGTGCATTTTATGGCGCCGGTGGTCCTGGTGGTGGTGGTGTTCATGGGCATTGCGGTGCTGCCCATGGGTCGGAACATGACGCTGGTCCACATGGATTCAGGGCTGCTGTTCTTTTTCGCAATGGGCGCGTCGACAGAGTTGTCGGTCTTCATGGCCGGGTGGTCGAGCCGCAACAAGTATTCGCTGCTGGGAGCCATGCGCGGCGTGGCGCAGATGATCAGCTACGAAGTCCCGCTGTTGATTTCGAGCGTTGCCGTAGTGATGATCACCGGTTCGCTTTCATTGAACAGAATTGTCGAAGCTCAAAACCAGTACACCTGGGGCCTGCCGCACTGGTACATCTTTACGCCCTGGGGGCTGGCGGCCTTCCTTATGTACGCCATCGCGGCAACAGCGGAGACCAACCGTTCTCCATTCGATCTGCCTGAAGGCGAATCCGAGCTGGTGGCCGGATATTTTACTGAATACTCGGGGTTCAAGTTCGCGCTATTCTTTCTCGGGGAATATGTGGGAATGCTGTCTATCTCAGGACTCGGAACGACGCTGTTTCTGGGCGGGTGGTCGGCGCCCTTTGCGTTCCTTGGCTGGGTTCCGTCGTGGTTCTGGTTCTTCTCCAAAGTGATGCTGTCGATTGGGGTCTTTATTTGGATTCGAGGGACCCTGCCGAGGCTGAGACAAGATCAGTTGATGAACTTTGCCTGGAAGTTTGTGCTGCCATTTGCTCTGCTGGATCTGTTCGTTGCCGCGTTGTGGCGATTCATGGGCGATGGGTGGGCGCGATGGGCGGTTTGCTCGGCGATTCTGCTGCTGGCCTATGCGTTGATGGGCGGGGTGGGAATGTCACGGAAGCACTTCGGGCTGAGGAGATATCGCTATGCGGAGTGACGGTAGGCTGAGCGAGACCTGGGGCACCCGCAATCTATTGACCGCCCAAGAAAGGATGGGCTGCCGATGAGCTTTGTCTTTTATGCCATTGCGACGCTGACGGTTGCCGGAGGACTGGCGGCTGTGATGCTCAAGAACACGGTGCATTGTGCGCTGGCTTTAACCGTTGCGTTTGCCGGGCTGGCGCTGATGTTTCTTGAGCTTGATGCGCAGTTTGCGGGATTCGCTCAGATTCTGGTCTACATTGGCGCGGTGGCAATCCTGGTGGTATTTGCAATTCTGCTGACGCGCAACGCTGAGACGCCAAAAGATGGGGTCTACAGCAGGAACTGGTTGGCAGGGTTGGTGATTGCCGCGGGTGTTTTTGCGGTGTTGGGTTGGGCCGTTCTTCACAGCATGCGGGCATTGCCGCATGAGACCGCGACGCCAACGGTAACGGTTTTAGACATCGGCAATGCGCTCATTGGCCGCTATGTGCTTCCGCTGGAGATTGTGGCGCTTCTACTGACTGCCGCGCTTATCGGTGCGGTTATTGTGGCCATGCACGAGAAAGAGAGGGCCAAATGATGGGTCAAGCCACACCGTTGGCGGCCTATCTTCTTGTGGCTGTGCTGTTGTTTGCAATTGGCCTGGCCGGCGCGCTCACGCGGCGCAACGCCATCCTGGTGCTTATCGGCATTGAGCTGATGCTGAACGCGGCCAACCTGAATCTGATTGCCTTCTGGCGCTACGGTCCGCATCCCGAGGCTCTCACTGGCATGATTTTTGCGATCTTCTCGATCGCGGTGGCGGCGGCAGAGGCGGCTGTGGGCCTGGGGCTGGTGATCTCAATCCATCGCCACGCAAAGACAACGGATCTGGACGCTATGAACAGGATGAAGGGGTGAGCCGGTGATTCAGGAAAGTTTGACTCAACTCTCGATCCAGCCGACTCATAGCTTGGGTTCGCTTGTTGCGCACATGCTTTGGTTGATCCCTGCTGTGCCTGTCGTGGCTTCGGGCGTGATTGCCTTGCTCAAGCAGCCAAAGCGCAGGACGGCTTCCACTCTGGCCATCGGATCGCTGAGCTTCTCGCTCCTTCTCTCACTGATCGCGTTTGGGCACGTACTGGCCGGGTGGGTGCATAGCGTTGACGTGCGAGAAACTGTCAATTTTACCTGGATTCAATTCGGTACAACGAGCGTGGACCTAGGCTGGGTTCTCGATCCGCTCTCAGCGGTCATGCTGGTGATGGTCACCTTTGTTGGCCTCTTGATCTTCATATACTCAACCGGCTATATGGCCTACGACGAAAACTTCACGCGATTCTTCTGCTTTCTCTCGTTGTTCGCCGGGTCGATGCTTGGCGTGGTGATTGCGAATAGCCTGCTGCTGCTGTTTATGAGCTGGGAGATCGTCGGACTGACTTCTTACTTGCTGATCGGCTTCTGGTATGAAAAACCTTCCGCTGCCGCTGCCGCGAAGAAGGCCTTTCTAACGACGCGCATTGGGGATGTTTTTTTCCTGCTTGGAATCGTCTGGTTGTTCGCGCAGACGGGGACACTGCTCTTATATAACGGCGGAACCGGCTCGATGGAGCACGGTGCGCTTGCAGCGTTGCTTGCGCAGCCTGCCGCGCTGGGCCTGACGGCGGCAGGCGCAATCGGGCTGCTGATCTTTGCCGGAGCGGCAGGCAAGAGTGGTCAGTTTCCGCTGCACGTATGGCTTCCGGATGCGATGGAGGGCCCAACACCGGTTTCGGCGCTGATTCATGCGGCGACGATGGTAGCTGCCGGCGTCTACCTGATTGCGCGCGTGTATCCGCTGATGCAAGCCGGAGCACTGTCCGGCGGGACGACTACGGCGCTGACCGTCGTGACGTGGGTGGGAGCTTTCACGGCGGTGTTTGCCGCGCTCATCGCGGTGGCACAAAACGACATCAAGCGCATTCTGGCGTACTCGACGGTCTCGCAACTCGGCTACATGATGGCCGGATTGGGAATGGGTGGCGTGGCAGTGGGCATGTTCCACCTGATTACGCATGCATTCTTCAAGGCGCTCTTGTTCATGGGAGCGGGGTCGGTGATTCACGGCTGCCATGAGGAACAGGACATTCGGCGCATGGGTGGGTTGCGGTCCGGCATGCCACTGACCTTTTTGACCTATGCCATTGGAATGTTGGCGCTGTGCGGGTTCCCGCTGCTGTTCTCCGGGTTCTGGAGCAAGGACGGCATTTTGGAAGCGGCCCAGCATTGGAGCGTGGCGAGGGGTCCGTTTTATATGCTGGTGTTCGGCGCATTTCTCACTGCGTTTTATATGACGCGCCAAGTGGGTTACGTCTTCTTTGGCACCTGGAGAGGGAAGAAGGTTGCGCATGAGAGTCCGGCTGTGATGACCATGCCGTTGGGAGTCCTGGCTTTCTTCGCGATGGCGCTCGGGTTGATTGGGACGCCGGTGTGGCCGTGGTTCCGTGGCTTCATTGAGAGCCGGGAAGTGCCGTTTGAGCTGCACGGTTTGTTCGAGCCGGGGCTGCTGGCGCTGATGGGGACTTCGACGGTGGTCGTGTTTCTCGGATTGGGATTGGGCTGGTGGCTCTATGGAGGCACCGTTCCGAAGCCGGAGCAGCCCGACGTGGTAGAAAAGGCCGCGCCGTTGCTCTGGGGCTGGCTGCGCGACCGGCTTTATATCGATGAGTTTTATGCGGTGACGGTGATTGCGTTCTACGGCTGGTGGGCGCGCGTTGCAGACTGGCTCGACCGGAGAGTCTGGGGCGGCGTGGTAGCCGGTGTTGCGTGGGCCTTCCGCGGATGGGCGCAGTTCAACCGATTCCTCGATATGAATTGGGTGGATGGCAGCTTCGACAAGGGCTGTGAAGAGCTGGCCAGCGGCGGTGGGCTGCTATCGCGTGCTCAGAATGGGCGTGTGCAGACCTACTTAGGAATCCTGGCGTTTTCTGTCGTCGCTCTGGTGGCGATCCTGATCTGGAGCAGTCTGCCATGAGCGGAATTCCTATATTGACGGTGTTGACTGTGCTGCCGCTGGTGGGTGCAGCCATAGCACTCTTGTCAGGCAAGCATGCTCGCGGCGTGGCAATGATTACGACCGGTGCCAGCCTCGCCCTGGCGGTGTTTGTGTGGACCCAGTTGCCGACAGATGGAACGATGGGCCTGATCGAGCGCGCAGCGTGGGCGCCGTCGCTGGGTATTGAATATCATCTTGGAGTCGACGGGCTGGGCGCGTTGATGCTGGTGCTTTCAGCGATTGTGACGCTGATGTCGGTGGATGCCGCGCACAAGGTGCATCACCAGCCGGGACTCTACTTTGGGCTTGTCCTCTTACTTGAATCGGGGCTTTTCGGATCTTTCACGGCGCTGAACTTCTTCCACTGGTTCTTGTTTTGGGAGCTCAGCCTGATTCCGGCTTTCTTCCTGATCAAGCTGTGGGGCGGCACGCGGCGAGGGCCGGCGGCGATGCAGTTCTTCGTCTACACCATGGCTGGGTCGGTTGCCCTCTTGGTGGCGTTCCTGGCGGTCTTTCTTTCGACAGGCAGTATGGATTTTGCCCGGTTGACTTTTCTGGGGTCAACGGGCGAACTCGGGAAGTTAGTCACGGCGCACCTGGGGCCTGCGACGATGATGTGGCTGGCGATCGGCGTACTTGCTGGGTTTGCCGTCAAGGTGCCCATGATTCCATTCCACACATGGCTGCCGGCGGCCTATGCGGAGGCACCTTCGCCGGTGACGATGCTGCTCACGGGCGCCATGTCCAAGATGGGCGTATACGGACTGCTGCGGATCGCTATTCCAATCTTCGGGGTACAGATTGCACAGATTCGTACGCCGCTATTGGTGCTGGCTGTAACTACGGTGGTGATGGGAGCATGTGCAGCGGCTGCGCAGAAGGACTTGAAGCGCGTCTTTGCCTACTCTTCGGTGAACCACCTCGGCTACTGTCTGCTCGGCATCTTCGCGCTTGCAGTTCCAGCGGTCGGGGCGGCCGCACAGGCGAGTCAGGCAGCCGCACTGAATGGCGTGATTCTGCAGATGTTCAACCACGGCATCACAGCTGCGGCGCTGTTCTGGTTTGTGGCCATTCTTCAACAGCGAACGGGTGGTCATCGCGGCATCGACGACTTTGGGGGACTGCGCAAGCCGGCGCCGGTGCTGACCGGACTGATGGGGATTGCTCTCTTTTCATCGCTGGGATTGCCTGGGCTGAACGGGTTTGTGGGCGAGTTCCTCATTTTCCGCGGAGTCTTCCCGCTGGCGTGGGTGGCGGCCACCGTTTCGATACTGGGTTTGCTCGTAACGGCCGCGGTGATTCTGACGGTGATTCAGAAGGTCTTTAGCGGGCCGGTGCCTGAGCATTGCGTCGGTTTTCCGGACCTGCATATTGGCGAGCGACTGGCGCTGGCGCCCGTGATTGGTTTGATGCTGCTGGTGGGTGTGTTGCCCCAGTTGATCGTGAACACCGTGAACCCAACCGTTGTGAATCTGCTGGCCCACTGGAGATTTTAGATGTTGGCTTGGACGATCTATCTCTCGTTTGCCGGAGCGCTGCTTGAGGCGCTGCTGCCGAAGCGCCGTGCTGTTTTGGCGCGCTGGCTTGCGCTGGCAATAGCGTTGGCGGGACTGGTTGTGGGTGTGCAAGGGTTTGTTGATGGGATGGGGCAGGGAAGAGCCGTCATTGTCGACTTGCCCTGGGTTCCGTCGATGGGGATTCACTTTCTGCTCGCTGCCGATGGCATCAGCCGCGTGCTGGTGCTGCTCACCGGGCTGGCCGCGGTGGCAGGCGTGCTTTTCAGTTGGAATATCGAACTGCGGACGAATGAATTCTTCGCGTTCTTTCTGGCGCTCATTGGCGGAGTCTACGGAGTATTTCTCAGCTTCGATTTATTTCTGCTGTTTGTGTTTTACGAAATCGCAATTGTGCCCAAGTACTTCTTGATCGCGATTTGGGGATCAACGCGTCGGGAGTACGCGGCGATGAAGCTGGCGCTCTACTCGTTCGTCGGCTCGGCGATGGTGCTGATCGGCTTGCTGGCGGCCTACGCAACGGCGGGCAGCCACTCGACGGGGCTTGTGGCTCTGGGGCATGCGAACCTGCCGGTCAGCTTCCAGATGTGGTGCTTCCCGTTGGTGTTCGTGGGGTTCGCGATTCTGGCCGGCATGTGGCCCTTCCACACCTGGGCGCCGACGGGCCACGTGGCCGCGCCAACCGCAGCTTCCATGCTACTGGCCGGTGTGGTGATGAAGCTGGGCGCCTACGGCTGCCTGCGTGTGGGGATTGCATTGTTCCCGCACGGCCTTGACCCATGGGGGTTCTCGTTGATCGGCATCGGGTCGTGGCGCGACATGTTTGCCGTGCTGGCAGTTGTAGGAATTGTGTACGGCGCGCTGGTAGCGTTGGTGCAGAGCGACTTCAAGTTTGTCATCGGCTATTCCAGCGTGAGCCACATGGGCTTTGTGCTGCTGGGCCTCATGACGTTGAACCAGATCGGTGTCACGGGCGCGGTGTTGCAGATGTTCTCGCACGGCATATTGGCCGGGTTGCTCTTTGCCATTGTGGGGCGCATCGTGTATGAGCGCACCCACACGCGGCAATTGGCGGAGCTCGAAACCATGCACCTTTCCAAGCGAATGCCCTTTGCTGCATGGGCCTTTGTGATTGCAGGAATGGCGTCGATGGGGCTGCCGGGCTTTTCGGGTTTTGTGGCTGAGCTGCAAGTGCTCGTGGGCGCGTGGATGGTCAAGCCGTGGTGGACCGCCGCTGCGGGCATTGGCATTGTGGTCGGAGTGGCCTATACATGGCGAGCGCTGCAGAAGGCGTTCTTCAGCGATGCGCTGCCGAGCGCACACGCGCTTGAACAGGAGCATGCGCACGAGTTTACTGCGATCACCTGGCCTGAGATCATGGGCGTGGCCCTGCTCGCGGGGGTGAGTTTGGCAGTTGGCCTTTACCCGAAGATATTGCTCGATGCGATTGAACCGGCGGTGAAGGCGTTGCTTGCAGGAGGGGGAGAATGAACTACGCAGATCTCTTCCGCGCAACGCTGCCCGAGACAGTGCTGGAATTAGCGGCACTCCTGGTGCTGGTGGTGGACCTTGGCTTAATGAGCAAAGCTGGGCTCAAGATGAGGGTCGCTACTTCGGCAATGCTTGGTGTGGCTGGGTGTTGGGTGGCAACCTGGGCAGTGATGCTGCAAGGGACTGAAGGCCTGAGTTTCCAAAGCAGCCATGAATTGCTGCTTACAACCGGTGGGTTTACGGGCGTTGCGCAAACCGGAATTCTGGTGTTGACGGCTCTCACGCTCCTGTTGCTGATCGATTCCGGATTCACGCGACATGTGGGCGAGTATGTGGCTGTGGTGCTGATGGCGGCCTCAGGCGGGCTACTCATCTCCGGCGCTCAGGACTTGCTCGTCATCTTCGTGGGTCTGGAACTGTTGAGCCTTGGGCTCTATATCCTGACGGCTTTCGCGAAGAGCTCTGGCAAGAGTGCTGAAGCCGCGCTCAAGTATTACTTGTTCGGCGGAATGTCGGCGGCGTTTCTCCTATTCGGATTCAGCTATCTCTACGGGATGACGGGATCGACAAATCTACACCAGATTCTGTTCAAGGTGTACGGAGGAGATGGGGCAAGCTCACCGCCCTTGCTCTATGCCGCGGCAGTCCTGATTGCGGCGGGACTGGGCTTCAAGGTTGCAGCCGTTCCATTCCATCTGTGGGCTCCGGACACCTATGAGGGCGCGCCTGCCCCGGCTGCAGCGTTTATCGCCTCCGTTTCTAAAGTGGCGAGCTTTACCCTCCTGATTGCAATCAGTACCGGGGCTATGCGCTTTTTTGATGGCCGGCAATTTGTGATGTTTGGATCCACCGAGTGGAAACTCCACGCCCACACTGCGCCCTATGAAGGGTTTGGAGGCCCATGGTCGCTGATTCTGACGATGCTGTCTGCGGCATCCATGGTGTTGGGGAATCTTGCGGCCCTGGCTCAAACCAGTGTGCGCAGACTGCTGGCTTATTCTGCGGTGGCCCACGCAGGCTACATCCTGCTGGCGCTTGCATTTTTTTCCGATTCGCCGCGTAGCGCCGGGGCTGTCCTCTACTACATTTTCACCTACGGATTGACTACCATCGGCGCCTTTGGCGTTGTCTCTGTGGTTGAGACGGCAACGGGGAGCGACAAGCTGGATTCGTTCCTCGGCCTGCACAAGCGCAATCCTGTGCTGGCTGCGGTATTGCTGGTTTTGTTCCTGTCGCTGGCGGGGATTCCGCCGCTGGTCGGGTTCTGGGCAAAGTTCAATCTGTTTGCCGCAGTGCTGGGGGTTTCAGCGGGACCGGTTCCGTTTGCGCTGGTGGCTCTGGCGGTCGCGCTGAGCGCGGTTTCACTCTATTACTATCTGCAGGTACTGAAGCGGGCGTACGTGATGCCCGCCATCGACGATTCTCCCCTCAAGGCGCATCCGGTGACCTTAGTTGTGCTTGTGGGGATTGCGGCGGCGGTTGCCCTCCTCGGCTGTTTCCCGGCGCTGCTGCAAGGGTGGATTGCGGGGTTTTACCCGGTAATTTAGCTGGCTGGAGGGGAAGCTGGTGATGTGATTTTCGTCACATTCCGCTTGTCAAAATCAACGTTAAATTTAAGCACAGGCATTACGAACTCCGAAGAATTTGGTTACGAAGGTACCCATATTCTATAATTCCTGTTGAAAAGTAGCATGAATCCAGTTAGGGTTGATTGATTCTTCTGATCTATTTTTCCTTGCTTCTCCTGTGATGCTTTTTCCCCCGAGGTGTACTCATGGTCTGCCCGAAATGCGAATCTGCTTCCTTATCTATCGTTCCTGCGGAGATCCGTCTTTATCGCAATAGTCCGCGCACTCTGAGCCATCCACCCTTGACGCCTTCTCCCGATATCCAGGTTTGCCTGGATTGCGGCTGGTCAGAGTTCTCAATTCCGCGGTCCTGGCTTTCCGCGGGGTGGTTGCGGCCGCTTCGGCCGCAGGCTGTCCCGAACAGATCTGAAATCGCGCCCTCAGATGCGATTGCTTTAGTGTCCTGAACACGGTTACCTGGTCGGATAGCCAGTTTTTTTCGGGAAAGATGGCGCTCGGCTTGATCCCATGCTCGGCAAACCCGGTCATTCATGGCGGGGTCAAGAGCGCACAGGGTTTTGAGCTCCCCCGAAGGTAATCTTCTTCGGACCGCAGTTTCGCTATGAATTCGCATAGTGGAGATCCAGCAAGCCTTCAAGTACGAGATGAGACCAGACCCCAGGCAGCAGCTGAGCATGTACCGCTTCGCGGGCTGGCGTCGCAATGCAGACACGGCGTGGCGCTCGGAAGCGCCCTACCACACACTGCAACAAGCGCTGAAAGACCTCGACAGAGCCTACAAGAACTTCTTTGCGCAACGAGCCGACTTCCCAACATTCAAGGAGAAGGGT
>OBLU010001627.1_pt1 | contig 20837 bp, 20 predicted proteins | sample 1518681 | NCBI WGS metagenome assembly OBLU01 (sample SAMEA3539304, study PRJEB22396) | soil metagenome | biome: tundra; feature: field; material: soil | place: USA | collected 2010-05 | depth 0.15 m
CGATGATGTCGAGCAAACGACACTGACCGATTCGCTGACCGATATGGCCGGGCGCTTCGGCTACGACGATCCGCTCGTGCGTCAGGTTCTCGCTGGCAAATCGCCCGCGGATCGAGGGGCGGAGTTGGTGAAAGGAACGAAGCTAAAGGATGTTGCCGTTCGCAAGCAGCTTTATGCCGGCGGCGCGGCTGCAGTAACCGCGGCGAACGATCCGATGATCGCGCTGGCCCGTCTGGTTGATGATCCGGCGCGCGATGCCCGCAAAGTCTTCGAAGCGCAAGACGAGACCAAGCAGCAGGCCTACGCGGAAATCGCCAAAGCGCGATTTGCGATTGAAGGCACGAGCACTTATCCGGATGCGACGTTCACCTTGCGGTTATCGTACGGATCCGTCCGCGGTTACGAAGAGAACGGCAAGCCAGTTGCTCCGCTGACGAATTTCGCGGGCCTTTATCAAAGAGCCGCCGAACACAACAACCAACCGCCGTTCGACCTGCCGAAGCGTTGGATCGATCGCAAATCGAAACTGAATTTGCAGACGCCCTTCAACTTTGTTTGCGACGCCGACATCATCGGCGGCAACAGCGGCAGCCCGGTCGTGAACAAAGCGAACGAATTCGTCGGCATCATTTTTGACGGCGACATTCAATCGCTTGTCCTCGACTGCATTTACTCCGACAAACAGGCCCGCGCCGTCAGCGTCGATTCCGCCGCCATTACCGAAGCGTTACGCAAAGTTTACGATGCGAACACCCTTGCTGATGAAATAGAAAACGCGAAATGATCGCGGACGCTGGTGTGATACCGCATTTATGTCCAAAAGGCTAAACGTTGGCTGCGGTCGAGACATCAAAGACGGGTGGGTAAACCTGGATCGGCATTCACTCCCGGGAGTGGATGTGGTGCATAACATCGAAGACCTCCCGCTGCCCTTTGCTGATGAAGAGTTTGACTACGTCTACTGCAAAGATGTTCTGGAGCATTGCGACTACATTCCCGTCCTCCGGGATCTGCACCGGATCCTAAAGAGCGGTGGACGGATTTTTATCAAAGTGCCGCATTTCACCGCGCGCAATAGCTTTGTGGATCCGACACACCGGCGATGCTTTTCTTACAAGACTTTTAACTTCTTTCTCAAAGACAACTCGTGGGGTCGTGACTATTACTTTGACTTCCATTTTGAAAGAATCAGTCATAACCGGATTATCTTCCAAAAGAGTCCCGCGCTGCCCTTCAACTACTTGCTAGAACCGCTGATCAACAGCGTTGTCTCTCTGAAGGATTTCTATGAAATCACCGGTCTTTCTCGGCTGTTTCCAGCCTACGACTTGGAAGTCGAGCTGGTAAAATAACGACCCTGCGCGTCCGGGGGACACAGCGTCTCGTCCGGCCCCCTTTAGGGCAACTGTTTGAGCAAAATCTTCCAGCGCGCCCAGGCGTCGTCGCGCGCTTTCTTGTCTCCTTCGCGCACCTGAGGATCGCTCGGTTCGCCCGAGCGCATGAAACCATGGCCGGCGCCTTTGTAAATCACCGGCTCATATTTTTTGCCGGCGGCTTTCATTAGTTCCTCCCCTTTCGAAATGGTTGCGTTCACGCGCTCGTCATTCTCACCATAGAATCCGTAAACCGGACACGGAATGTTCGCGACTTTGGCGGCGTCATCTGGCGCGGTCCCGTAGAATGAATATGCCGCTTTCAGTTTCGGATTCATGTTCGCATAACTGAACGTCCATCCCCCGCCCCAGCAAAAACCGCAAACGGCCAGCGTTCCGTTGCAAGCCGGGATTTTTGTCAACGCATACGCGGAAGTCGCATCCAGATCCGCCTGCACTTGTTCTTTCGGCAGAGCCGAGATCGCTTTGCGCGCGCCATCGATATCTTCAAACTTTTGTCCGCTCAGCAGATCGGGGACAATGGCGATGACGCCGTTCTCGGCCAGTTCATCGCACAAACTGCGGGCCCAATCGGTCAGGCCGAAGATTTCGTGAATGACTAGCACGACCGGCGCCTTGTCTTTCCGCTCTGGATAAACAACGAAGGCTTTGATGATCCGATCGCCCGATTTGAAATCGACCCACTCGCCGTGACGCGGCGAACTGTTCAAACGTTCCTTGCCGAAATCTTTTATTTCCTGCGCCGGGAGCGATTGGACGAGAAAAATTAGCGCGAATGCGACGACGATTCGTTTCATAGGAATCAAGATGTCGATCTTGCGCTCGTTAGGCAGTCGACGCACCGGGTTTGTGCCAGATTGCGTCGATGCTGCAGCAACCGGAGCCATAAAAGAAAATGAACAGGAATATCCAGCAATAAAGCACGGCTGCTTCGCCGTGGTTAACGATTGGGAAGAGGTTGCCGCTTTTCGCGTGCACCATAAAGAACGCCACCGCCATTTCACCGCTAGAGATGAAAGCGGCGACGCGCGTGAACAGCCCGACAGCGATGAGCAGCCCGCCCACCACTTCGATCCAGCCGCCCACCGTCATCATCGTGTCTAGCGAATGCGGAGGAGCGTTGGGCGGAGTGAACCAGCCAAGAACTTTTTGCGCGCCGTGACAGGCGAACATCAAACCCACGATCAAGCGCATTATGCAGTAAACCGGATCCGCGAAACGATTAAGCGATTTCATGGCCGCTCAAGCTGACGATGTCGATCTTGCCTGTCAAGCCAATCGCGCGCGGCTACAATGCCGTTACCTGCCGGCTAACGATCAAGAAATCCTGCTGATTCCAGTCGCGAGTCAGGTCGGCTTTTAGCTTTGCGAAATATTTTTGCGCGGAAACTTCATTGCCGGCCAGTACCCGCACAATTTCGATTCGATCACGAAACGTGTGTTCGCCAATTTTCCAAAGCCCTTCGTTTTCCTGACGAAAATGGGTGAGGCCGCCAAACTCATCGACCAGCCGCTTTTTCAAATCCTTCAGTTTCTCCGGATCGATCGGGCGCCCGTCGTTATGATGCAGCGGCAAGTAGAGCTCATACTCGAGCATGGCCGAAAGTGTAGAGGCGCGTGTCCTCATGCGCACATGAAAAGATTATTTGTAGGTAGGGACGGATCTCCGAGCCGTCCGTCGAATGCAGAGGAAATAGTCGGACGCCCCGGAGGTGCGTCCCTACCTAAACGACTATTGATCTTACGCTGCCGCTTCCAGCTCCGGCGGCGAGACGCCGCGCAGCTCGAAAAGACGCAACAAAGTTTCTTCGATCAAATTATTCGGGCAAGATGCGCCGGCCGTGATGCCGATGACGATCGGTCCACTCGGCAGCCAGTTCTGGGCGACGACCTCGCGCTTTTCGTGCAAGTTGTAATGCTTGATCTCGTCGCGCGACAACAAGCGCGAAGCGTTGAGCACGAAATAGGTCGGCAGTTTTTCCTCGCCCATTTCCGCGAGATGCGACGTGTTTGAGCTGTTGTAACCGCCGACGACGAGCAAAAGGTCCAGCTTCACGTTGAGCAGCTCACGCAACGCGTCCTGGCGTTCCTGGGTCGCGCCGCAAATCGTATCGAAGAATCGGAAATTGTTCGCGGCCAGTTCTGGTCCATCTCGATCGGCAATCGCCTGCCGAATTCTTCTCTGCACTTCTTCGGTCTCGCCACGAAGCATGGTGGTTTGGTTGGCGACGCCGACGGTTCGCAGATGCACGTCCGGATCGAAGCCGGCCGAATGCGCGCCGCGGAATTTTTCTAGAAACACATTCTTATCGCCGCCATGCCGGATGTAATCGCAAACGTAATCGGTGTCGGCGAGCGTGAGGACGACGAGATAATGTCCCTTGCCGTCGCCGAGTGCACGCGAGCTCGTCGCTTTCGTTTCCTCGTGTTCGGCTTTTCCGTGAATAATGGAAGTCGCCGATTCGCTGGCGTACTTGCGCACGCGCTTCCAAACGCTCATCACGTCGCCACAAGTGGTATCGACGATCTGGCAGCCGCGATCCTTGATCTGTTGCAAGATCGACAATTCGGTTCCGAAAGCGGGAACGATGACAACGTCGTCCGGTTGCAAATCCGAAATCTCCGCTTGCTTGTTCTTTCCCATCAGGTTCTTGATCCCTAACGAGGAGATTTGCTCGTTCACTTCCGGATTGTGGATGATCTCGCCGACGATGAAGAGCCGGCGGTCCTTGAAAACTTTGCGCGCGGCATAGGCGAGATCGATGGCCCGCTCGACGCCATAACAAAAGCCAAATTGTTTAGCCAGCCGAACGGTCGTGTCTCCGACCTTAATGATCCCGCCTTCGCGGCGAACCTTGTCCACAATATCGCTGCGATAATGCGATTCGACCTGTTGCTGCACCGCCGCCATCACGTCGGGCGTGCGCAAGTTCACTTTTTCGCGCGCCGTCGTGCCGCTGGAGATGAGATTGGTGCTCACGATGTCTTGCGGCCGTTTGCCGCGCTCAGCCCTACTCTTCGAGCAACGGCCCGCTCGGTTTTGAAAATGCTGCGTCGGTAATCATCAGGTGCGGATCGGGATCGGGTACCCCGGAATCGTCCACTCGTCGCACCGTCGGGTCGAGCCTCGCGTCTTCGGGTTGCGTTGTCGCGATATTTACCGGCGTTCCGATTCGCACCAACGCGTAAAATTTCGCCGCGGCTTCCCCATGCAAGCGCAGGCAACCGTGGGTGTGTGGATTCGGATGAACGAAACCCTGATGAAATCCATAAGCCGGCGCGAACTCGCACCAGTAGCCCATCGGATAACCGACGTAGCGTCCCGGGCCGCCGCCGGTGGAAGGAACCACCCGATTGCCCTGAACACTGAATCCGTACGAGCCCGAGCGCTTGTGCTCGATCTTGCTGTAAATTTTGAAGCTGCCGTGCGGAGTTGGTTTATCCGCCTTGCCGACAGTAGTGGCCACTGCCATTAGGCAACGATCGCCTTCCATCACGTAAACGTTTTGCCTGGCGAGTGAAACTTTCACATGCACCGCCGAGAGATCATGCGGACGGTGCGCCGTGACATGATAATTCCCTCCCGAAATCCCCATCGGTCCAGTTTCGCAGCCGGTGAGGAAGACCGCGCCCGCTGCCGCTCCAACTAAAAATAAACGTGAAACAAGTCGCATAGGTTCCTTACTGGAAATCTTAACGCTGCTTTGTCAACCAACGGAGCGACGATGTCGATTTTATTATATTAAACGGACAGGTCTTCCGGCGTTTTTATCGCTTCGCGAACCAACGCGTCGAACTCTGGGGAAAACTGCGCGTAAAATGGATAAACGCGGTCCGGGCTGGCAGGAAGATAACGCCAATGTTTGTACATCCAGAGCCAGGGCGCCGGGTTCCTTCGAACGTACGGCTCGAACGAATTCCAGCACGCTTGCGCGATCTGCTGATGATTCATCCCAGCCGTGTTCTCGATCTTCGGATGAACGATAACCCGGTAACGTCCGCCCGGCAGCGGTTCGCAATGCGCTGGAACAATGGCCGTCCCGGTTTGCTCGTGCAGCCAGGCATGCGCCGAAGTCACACTCGTCTTCAGCCCAAAGCATTCGATGGCCACCGCGCCTTGTCTCGGCGGCACGGTAAGATCGACCAGCAAAGCCGTGCGTCCCTTTCGGCGGAGCGCTTTGTAAAGACGGATGATGCCGCGTTCACGCGGGATCGTCACATGTCCGGTTTGTTCCCGGATCTTCTTAAAAATTGCGTCCAGCGACGAGTTCTTGAATTCCTGCGTAATGACGGTGGTGAAAAATCCCAAGAAGCCGCCGACCAAACCGAGCCACTCGAAATTGCTGTAGTGGTAACACGCGATTATCACGTTTCGTTCCGGGCCGCCCGCCCGCTCGGTCTCGTCAAAGTTCTGCACCTCGATGTAGCGGGAAAAGTTTTCCGCGGTGAGCCGCGGACTCCACAAAAAGTCGAGCATCGTTCGCGCGAAATGTTGATAGGACTCCCGAACGATTCTCTTTCGCTGCAAGATCGACAACTGATCACCGAACGCAGTCTCGAGATTACTCAAAGCAACACGCCGGCCCTGTCGATCCAATATTGAGGTCAACGCGCCAAGAAACTGCGCCAGGCCAAAGCACACTTTTCGCGACAGCAGCGGGACGGATTTCGCCGCTGCGCTCAGCGCGAGCCATTCAATCTTGTAACGAAAGCGTTTCCAGCGAGAACGCACCGCGCAGTCTAAACACGCTTCATCGCGACCGCGAATTGCGGAGATTACTTCTACTTCGGTCGACGCGACTCAAACTCCGCGATCTTCCGCGGCCATCGCTTCGTGATTGAAGATCAAGCTGGTGCAGGTCACGCCGGCTTCGGCTTTTTGCAACTCAGACAAGTCGATCGTCTGCACGCGAAACCCTCGTTGCTCGAGCAAAGCGCGGGTTTTGGGAAAAGAAGCAGGAATGATCACCACATCTTGAACGAGCAGGGCGTTCGCTGCGGCCGGTTCTTCATCAGGAACGTCAACTAATTCAAACCCGCGGAATCGTTCCGCATCGATCAACGATCGATTAACGAGAACGGTGTCGTTGCCAATGTATGAGCACGCGCTCTTCAGATGAAGACAGCCTCTCACCTCCACCGACTGGACCTGATAGTCGTAGACTCGAAACATGTCGCTCAACTGGGCGATGCCTTCCTGATTCGTCCGCTGCGATAAACCTACGAATATGAAACGCCCGGCGCGCAGCACGTCTCCGCCATCGAGAGTTGCCGGTTCGACGAGAAACTTGATCGGCCGGTAATGCGAGAGCGCTTCGGCCAGGCTACTCGCTTCGGGCCGCCGGCTCGGCGCTCCCATGATAGAGATGACCGCGACTTCATCCACCACCACCGCCGGATCCTCTACGAAGACCGCATCCGGAAGCTCTGGCTCGGCCGGTAGAGACACGATGCGAACACCCAGTCCGGCGAGACAATCTTCATACGCTTTGTGCTGTGCCATTGCTTTGGCCACGTCAATCGGCTGTCTTGCGTGAAACGACAGCTCGCAATTGTTGATGCTCGCGCTCACCTGACGAGTGATGGCGGTTACGGGGCGACGCATCTTTACTCTCACCACTCAACTATCAACCTTTACCATTGTTCGGATAAGGTGGTCGCCTCAATCGGAATTCTGACGATCTCGTCCTGGTAGCGAACTTCGACTACGCCGGCGTAATACGCGTTTCGTGACAGAACGAGCGTTGCGCCTCCAGGCAGGATCACGTTGCCGTAAGACATCTTTATCGGCACCGGCCGGGTGATGATGACAAAGTATTCCGGGGACGGTGCGCCATGCCTATTCCAGACTTGTGGACTTTCCACGAGGAAGAACACAAAAAATACCGCCAGCACAATCCCAAGAAACACGCCGACGCAAATCTTGCCGACGCTTATCCCGGCAGGAATTGGCGGCGGGGGAGGGTTCACAAGTAACCCTTTAACCAGGCGATCTTTTTTTGTCGAGCCTTTCGCCGTTGTCTCTCAGGCCGCCCCTTACGTCGCGTCCATCCAAGACGTTCCGTTGACTTGAGTTTGTTCGATTCTAGGTTGCTGTCGCGCTGCCGGCCGGCGCGCAATTTGTGAAAAACATTCTCTTTGTCTGTACCGGAAACATCTGCCGCAGTCCCATTGCGGAAGGGCTTTTCCGTGGCCTGATCGGCAATCGCAAGGACATCGAGGTGATATCGGCCGGCGTGCACGCGGTGCGCGGGCAGCCGCCGAGTTTGTATGCGGTCCAAGTGTGCGAAGAGGACGGGGTCGATATCAGCAATCTGCGCAGCCAGCCACTCACTGCCGAGTTGGTCGATGAAGCCACCCACATTTTTGGCATGACCGGCGCGCACCTGGAATCGATTCACATGCTCTTCCCTCATGGCGCCGATAAGGCTTTTCTGCTCCGTGAATTTGAAGAACCGGGTGCAACCGTCTGGCGCGACGTGCCGGATCCGATCGGCATGGGGCGCGACGTTTACGAAGTTTGCGCGCGCACGATCAAAAACGCTTTACCGAGCATCCTCGCCTTTGTAGAACAAAGCGAACTCGCGCCAACTCCACGCAGCGGCGGCGCTTCCTCTTATTTAATGGGCGATCTTCCACAAATTCGCCGCGGCTCCACCGGATCGACATCTTCTCCGGGCGGCGGTTTGCGCACGGTCGATCCGGAAATCTTCGACGCCATCAGCGCGGAAGAAAAACGGCAGCGAGAAAATATCGAACTGATCGCGTCGGAAAATTTCACCAGCCGCGCGGTGATGGAAGCACAAGGCAGCGTGCTCACGAACAAGTACGCCGAAGGTTATCCGAAAAAACGCTGGTACGGCGGCTGCGAAAATGTGGACACGGTCGAGCAACTCGCGATCGATCGCGCGAAACTGTTGTTCGGCGCCGAGCACGCGAATGTGCAGCCGCATAGCGGTACGCAGGCGAATATGACCGTTTATTTCGCCGCAATTAAACCGGGCGACAAAATTTTGACAATGAATCTCGCGCACGGCGGTCATCTCACCCACGGACATCCGGCAAATTTCTCCGGCAAACTTTATCAAGTCAGCCAGTACGGCGTGGACGAGAAGACCGAGCAGATCGATTACGATGCGCTCCAGAAACAAGCGGAAGAAGTTCGCCCCGCGATGATCACCGCCGGTGCGTCGGCTTATCCGCGCACGATCGATTTTCCGCGGATGCGCCAGATCGCCGATTCAGTCGGCGCGATTCTCTTCATCGACATGGCGCACATCGCGGGATTGGTCGCCGGCGGCCAGCATCCGAGTCCGATTCCGCACGCGCAATATGTCACGACGACGACGCACAAAAGTTTGCGCGGTCCGCGCGGCGGCATCGTCTTGTGCGAGCAAAAGTTCGCGAAAGAAATCGATTCGACCTTGTTTCCGGGAATTCAAGGCGGACCGCTTATGCACGTCATCGCCGCGAAAGCGGTTTGCTTTCACGAAGCGCTCCAACCGCAGTTCCGCGATTATCAGCGGCAGGTGGTCGTGAATGCGAAAGCGCTCGCTGCCGGAATGAGTAAGCACGGATACCGCATCGTTTCCGGCGGCACCGACAATCACCTCATGCTGGTCGATCTTCGTCCGAAAGAGATTAACGGCCGAGAAGCGCAGGAAGTTCTCGATCGCGCCGGCATCACCGTGAACAAGAACGCAATCCCGTTCGACACTTACCCAATCTTTAAGCCCGGCGGCATTCGCATCGGCACACCCGCGATGACGACACGTGGAATGAAAGAAGAAGAAATGCTCGAAATCGCGGACTTGATTGCCGAGGCATTGAACAATCGCGCGGATGAAGCCGCGCTGGAACGCGTGCACGCAAAAGTCCGCGAAATGACGCGGCGCTTCCCACTCCCTTCGTAGGTTGGCGCAGCAAACACATGTGCTGTCATCCCGAGGTCGCCGCGACCGAGGGACCTCGCACAGGATGATAGAACATTCCTAGACGCACCGTAATCCAAGCTGCGAGTGGAAGATCCCTCGCTTCGCTCGGGATGACAACGCCACGCGCGCTCTCCTTCTGTCATCCCGAACGGTAGTGAGGGACCTCGCACAGGATGATAAGACATTCCTGGACACACGATGATCCAAGCTTCGAGTGTGAGGTCCCTCGTTCCACTCGGGATGACAGCCTTTTACGCACGTGAACGTTCAAAAATTCCTGGCCTGACCCGATCTATGTTCTAAGTAATTTCGGCGGTCATCCACTTTCGCCAAGGCTACAGGGCGACAAGTAGACCGCCGCTACAGTTTCGGCTTACCAAATCTGCGAGAATCTGCGTAATCTGCGGTCAACCAAATGAGCCAGGCGAACGATCATCCAAACATCAATCCCTTGCGCGAAGGTTTATCAACGCGCGCCGTGCCGCAGCCATGCAGCGTCGTGATCTTCGGCGCGACCGGCGATCTCACCCATCGCAAACTCATTCCCGCTCTTTATAATCTCGCGGCCGACGGCGATCTGCCTCCCGCTGTCGCCGTCGTCGGCTTCGCCCGGCGTGAAAAAACCGACGGCGACTTTCGAAAAGAACTCGAGGAATCGACGCGAAAATTTTCGCGCCAACCGGTTCGCGACGAAATCTGGAATACTTTCGCGCAGGCGGTTTACTATCATCAAAGCGACTTCAGCGATGAAGCCGGCTACAAGAGTCTGGCGGAGCGCCTGGATAAAATCGACACCGAACGCGGCACACGCGGCAACCGGCTTTTCTATTTTGCCGTCGCGCCCGATCAATTCGAACCAATCGTGAAACATCTCAAAGCCGCCGGCTTGAACGAAGCATGCGAAGGCAGTTGGGCGCGCGTCATCGTTGAGAAACCTTTCGGCACCGACCTCGCCTCCGCGCGCGAACTCAACCGCGTGGTGCGCAGTTCATTCTCCGAAGAACAAACGTACCGGATCGACCACTTTCTCGGCAAAGAGACTGCGCAAAATATTCTCGTCTTGCGATTCGCTAATGCGATTTTCGAGCCGCTCTGGAACGCGCGCTACCTCGACCACGTCCAGATTACCGCATCGGAAACGCTCGGCGTGGAAGGACGCGCCGGTTACTACGAAGGCGCGGGCGCGCTGCGCGATATGGTGCAAAACCATTTACTTCAATTGCTTTGCCTCATCGCGATGGAACCGCCGACCGATCTGAGCGCCGACAGTATTCGCGACGAGAAAGTGAAAGTCGTGCGTTCGCTCCGGCGCATGACGAAAGAAGATGTCGCCATCAACGCCCTGCGCGGACAGTACGCGGAAGGCGCGATCAACGGTAAACCGGTTGTCGGCTATCGCGCTGAAAAAAATGTCGATCCAAAATCGATCACCGAAACATACGTCGCGTTGCGTCTCTTCATCGACAATTGGCGCTGGTCGGATGTGCCGATTTATTTGCGCGTCGGCAAACGGCTGCCGAAATCCGGGACCGAGATTTCCATTCACTTCAAAAAAGCGCCGCTCGTTCTTTTCAATAAGGAAGCGACCACTCTCGATCAAAACGTCCTCGTCATTCGGATTCAACCCGATGAAGGAATCTCGTTGCGCATGCAGGCCAAAATGCCCGGCACCAGCTTCCGAATCGAGCCGGTGAAGATGGATTTTCATTATGGGACCTCGTTCGGCAAAGCGAGTCCGGAGGCGTACGAACGTTTGCTGCTCGATGCGATGAGCGGCGACGCCACACTTTTCGCGCGCCGCGACGAAGTCGAGGAAGCCTGGTTATTTATCGATCCCATCGAACAAGCCTGGCATTCGAAAAAAGATGCGCCGCCGTTGTGCTTTTATCCGTCGGGTTCGTGGGGGCCGGAAGAAGCGGACGAACTGCTCGCGCGCGAGGGCCGGATATGGCGAAGGTTATGAAATTATCCGCTGCGGCTTCTCACTCACACCGCTGTCATCCCGAGCGGAGCGAGGGACCTCCCATAAATAGAATGCGTCACACTTCGATGAGAGATCCTTCGCTCCCGCTCAGGATGACCGCGCTTTTTCTTGAAAGGGATATGCAAGATCCAAAAGATTATTGATCATGCCGGCAACCGCTGAAAATTATTCGCCCGGACTCTCGGTCGAGGTCGCCAAAATCGACAAGGAGCTGAAAAAACTTTGGGCACAAAACGAAGGCGCTTTGACCCGCGCGTCGCTTATTAACCTCGCGGTTTATAGCGAAGCTCCGGGCTCGCTCGAGAAAAATACGCAACTCATCTCAAAGATCGCGCGAGATCACGCTTGCCGCGCCATCGTCATTGGCGCCGATCGAAATGCGACCGAGAATCGCGTCGAAGCCTGGATCAGCGCGCATTGCCACGTTAGTCGCGCCGGGACGAAACAAATTTGTTCCGAGCAACTTTCTTTTCTCCTCGAAGGACCGTGCGCCAATCTTCTGCCGAGCATTGTGTTTTCACATTTGGATTCCGATCTTCCATTGCATCTCTGGTGGCAGGGCGAATTTCACGATCCGATGGACCCGCAACTTTGGGCTTGGGTCGATCGCTTGATTTACGACAGCCACGATTGGGAAAACTTCGATGCGCAAATGCGCCTGGTCGAAACCGCGCAACTCGAAGCCAAGGAGCGAGTGGTACTATGCGACCTGAATTGGACGCGGCTCGATAAACTCCGTTTCGCGGTCGCACAATTTTTCGATCATCCCGCGTCCCATCATCATTTCGGGACAATTGAAAGCGCGCGAATCGATTTCGCGCCGGGCTTCAGATCAACTGCGGTGCTTCTGGCGGGATGGCTCGGGGCGCAATTGAATTGGAAAATCGAAACAGCAAAACGTGGCAACAATTTCACATTTGCCGATGCCAACGGACGCAAGATCGACATCACGCTCAACGAACGCGACGGCGAACCGGTTAGTCAGATCGTTTTAACCTCGAAGGGAATTGAGTTCGTCGTTTCGCACGCGAAAGGTGCCGATCTTTTCGAAGTCTGGCGCGGCAAAACCGGGGAGAAATGCACGCACCAACTCATGCCGGCTGGAAATAACGATCCCGTCATGTTGGTGAGTGACGAACTAAACCGCGGCGGTCCTCATCGCGTTTATCTGCACGCCGTCAATTGCGTGCGCGAGTTACTGTAATAAAAGCTCGCGCAGCTCGCGAACATTCCTCTCGATCGAGAACAATTGCTGAGCGCGTTCGTATCCGGCCTGTCCAAGCCGTCGCGCCAACGCAGGATCGACAATTACCTTTTCGATCGCGTCGGCCAGCGCGACTGGATTATGCGGCTCAACCAGAAATCCGGTCTCACTCGGCGCAACCATCTCCGCTATTCCGCCAACCGTTGTCGAAACAACCGGTACTCCCGCGGCCATCGCTTCCATGATCACCGTCGGCAAGTTGTCGCGCGCGCCATCGGGATCGACAACACACGGCAACGCAAACACCGAAGCCTCTGCCAGCTGTTGGACAATTTGCGCTTGAGTTTTTGGGCCAGCCAAATTTACCTGCGATTTTAGGTCGGCGATCTGCGTCCGCAGATTGTTTTCAAGCGGACCTTCGCCAGTGATCTCGCAGCGAAAATCGTGTCCACGTTTCTTGAGCAAATCACAAGCGCGAATCAAATCGGCGAAGCCCTTCTTGTCGATCAAGCGGCCGATGCTGACGATCGTCGGGACCGTGTTCACAAAATCCGCGCGCTTGAATCTCGCAAGATCGAGCCCGTTATAGACGCGGTGAATCTTTGCCGCGTTCGCGGAAAACCGCTCTTTGAGAAAATTCGCGGCGTAATCGCTGACCGCCACGATCGCGCTGGCCGCACCGATTAGCTTTTCCAAATCGATCTCGAATTCTTGCGGCACAAAAATATCGTTGGCGTGGGCGGTGAAGCTGAAAGGGATGCCGAAGAACTTGTTAATCCAAAACGCCGTGCGCGCAGCCATTCCGGCGAAGTGCGCGTGCACATGATTGATCCCGAGTTTCTGTAGACGCGATCCAACATAAATCGCCTGATAGAGCCGCAGAAAATCGGAACGTCTCCCCCATTCCGCGACAAGCTCCACTATCTCTTGGTTACGTTCCTTGCGTTTGAGGGTACGCTCGATTTCACCAACTAGTTGCGGTTCGCCCGGGAGGTATTGCACCCGGGCGACGATCTTCTCATCCCAATCCTGCGGCGGCTCTTTATCCGGCGTCCGGATCGAAAAAATGGGGGGGGCTTCACCCTGCCGGTCCAGCTCAGCAATTTCGCGATAACAAAACGTCTGAACGTAGGAGGGGAAACGTTCAAAGACGTAGGCAAACTGGGTCATCCCGAAAGGACTTAACGACGGAAGCGGACGTTGGAAAGTTGCGATTTCGGGAGTTCCCGTTCCGAAGGCAAGAAGAGTGAATATCCCGCACGAGTTCTGCTTCTAAATCCGCATGCCCGATCGGGGTTTCTTCGCATTTTGCACCTCTCTTAACTTGATCGAACTGAAAGCGATAGGACAACTTTCGCGAGTAAAGCATTTCGATGAGGATCAGATTATTTACCGTCCAGGCGACCCCGGTGACGAGATTTACATCATCAACCGGGGAGTCGTGGCGATGGGTGGCGATCAATTTAGCGTTGATCGAACGGATGCCTATTTGTCGCGCGGCGACATCTTCGGCGATCTCGAAGCCCTGGCCGGCCAGCCGCGCAACCATTCCATTCGGACCTGCGAATCGTCCAGCCTACAATCTTTCGAGAGGAAGAATTTTCCCGACCTCGTCCGGCGCGTCCCGGCATTCTTCCATTACCTGTGCGAGCAAATGGCCAATCGCCTTCTCCGAGCTCATGAGATGGCGCTCGATCGAAGCCATTGTCTGGAACTGAGCGGCAACCTTTCAAATTTCGATCTGATCACGGTTTATCAGACCATCTTAAACTCCGCCCGAACCGGCGTTCTTCGTATTTTCGATGACACAGGCGAATCCATCGCCGTCTTCTCCTTTGAAAGAGGGCGCCCCTGTCGCGGCCGGTTTCACCATTTGACCGGCGGCGAAGCGTTCTGGCAATTGTTTCAAGAAGAAGCTCTGTCCGGTACTTTCGCGCTTTCCTCAGGGAACAAGTCTACCGACGACGAGTCGGAAAAGATCGAGCACAATTATAGTGAGATGCTGCTCACTGCCGTCCACTTTCGCGACGAACTGTGCGCCCTGAAGGAACAAATCCCGGCCGGAACAACTTCGGTGCAGCGGCAGAAATTAAATTTTGATTGGCCAGCTAGCGCGCCGACCCATCTACAGCCGCTGGCGGAGCAGATTTGGCAATTGGCATACAGCGCGCCCATCACCCTTTCGAGCTTGTTCCAGAAATGCTCGGTCTGTCAGTTAAAGATATATCAAGTTGTGAGCACACTGATTCAATCAGGGCACTTTAACTCGGCGTCTTCTGGAGTGGAGGCAACTGCTCTTGTGGCAACGAACTGACGGCGCGATACATTTTCGTCTCGCTCGTTGTCGCTTAAAACAGCTGCTCCTCCCATAGCTCGGCTCGGCGTTGCATGAGTCCTGCTTCAAGGAAGGCATGCTGGAACGAATCATAAGAGGCTCAGCGTTGACTCTCGTCGCTTGCATCGCTCTGTCAGGATGCTCCTCTTTCTCCAAGACTGGGCGCCAGCAGGCCGCTCAACGGAAATATCTTCGCAAAATCCGGGAGGCTCGGCGGACCGAGCAAAGACAAATTATTGTCGAAAAAACCCGCGCGCTTTCCAATCCGCCGGCCCCAGGTGGGTGGGCAACGAATGTTACAATGGATCCAGCCCAATTGCCGCCGTCAGCTCCGCCGGAAACTGCTGCGCCTGAGAAGGCGCCGGAGAGCCCTTAAGCGCCGCGTTTGACCGCAATCGGTTTCCCTTCGGAATCGACTGCCACGTACGTGAAAACGCCGTGCGTGACCCGAAGTTGCTCGCCCGTCTTGTAGCGCTGCACCCAAACCTCGACTGGGATCGTCATGGACGTGCGCCCAATTTTTTCGACCCATGCATAACACGCGACCGTGTCCCCAACGCGCACAGGTTGCAGGAATGACATCCCTTCCATCGCTACCGTCACGACGCGGGCTTTCGCGGTCTTCGCCGCCAGAATTCCACTGCCCAAATCCATCTGCGACATCAACCAGCCGCCAAAAATATCCCCATTCGGGTTTGTATCCTTTGGCATGGCGATCGTTTGAATAACGAGCTCGCCTTTCGGTTGATCCAGCATTTGCGCGGAGAATAACACAACTCTGCTGTCTCGGCTGCAATTTGGGTAGAGACGCCGCGCTGCGGTCCAGGACAGCGCAGCGCGCTGTCCCTACCTTACAAAATCAGCATGCAATCGCCGTAGCTGTAGAACCGATAACGTTGGCCGATCGCTTCTTCGTACGCGCGCAGGATAAACTCGCGGCCGGCGAACGCGCTTGCCAGCATGAGAAGAGTGGAACGCGGCAAATGAAAATTTGTGAACAAGAGATCGACATGTTGAAATCGATAAGGCGGATAAATGAAAATGTCGGTCGATCCCGTTTGCCCGACCAGTTTTCCATTTTCGCGGTGCGCAGCTTCGAGCACCCGCACGCTCGTCGTCCCGACGGCGACAACGCGCTGTGCCTTGTCGATCTTGCGCGCAGCTTCGGCCGAGATTGAAAACTGCTCCGGATGCATGCGGTGCTCGCGAATATCTTCGCAGTGAACAGGCCGAAATGTTCCGGTCCCGACATGGAGCGTGACGAACGCGTGCGCAAGCTCACTCAGAATTTCTTGAGTGAAGTGCAGACCAGCCGTTGGCGCAGCAACCGCGCCAGGTGTTCGCGCGAAAACAGTTTGATACCGCGTGTCGTCTTCTTTGTCGCTGTCACGCCCCAGGTAAGGCGGCAAGGGCATCGAGCCGCCGGCGAAAAGATCGACGTCTTCATCCAGCAAGATGACGCGTTCGCCGTCCGCCCGGATTTCTTCTACGCGCGCAATCACATTGTCGATCTTCGTCGTGGCGCCCACTCGCATTTTACGTCCCGGCTTCGCCAGACATTTCCACCGCAACGGCCCGAGCCGTTCGATAAACAAAAATTCGACTGCGCCGTCGTCCGAGAATTTTCTCGCGGGAACCACTCGCGTATCGTTCAAGACCAGTAGATCTCCCGGCGCAAGCAGTGTCGGCAATTCACCGAATTGTCGATGTTCGATCGTTTGCCTCTCGCGATGCAAAACCATCATTCGGGACTCATCGCGCCGAGGCAAAGGCCGTCGCGCAATAAGCCCTTCCGGCAACGCGTAATCGTAATCGCCAAGCCTCGAACTCATCGCAACATCATCAAAGGAATTGCGGCTTAGCGCAAAACTTCCCATGATCGACCCGATGCAGGAACCGGGTCTCGATCTTGTTATTAGCGCGCTCGAACGGCTGCGCGACGAAAAAGAGCGAACGCCGTGCGCCTCGCGCGCCGCGCTTGAGCGGCTTCTGGAAACGCAACCGGCATCGGCGCCTCTTGCCACTCCGTCAGCGGTTCAATCCGGTAGCAAACTCGAGCGACTCGCGCCAATTCGGGAGCGCGTCAGCGTTTGCACGAAGTGTCCTCACCTCGCCAGCTCACGAACACAAACGGTTTTCGGAGTCGGCAATCCCGACGCAGACATCATGTTTATCGGAGAAGCACCAGGCGCGGATGAAGATGCGCGGGGTGAACCGTTTGTTGGCCGCGCCGGTCAACTGCTCACGAAAATAATCGAGACCATGGGCTTCGCGCGTGGCGACGTTTACATCGCCAACATTCTCAAGTGCCGTCCCGACACGCCGAAGGGCTCGTTCGGGAACCGGGCGCCGACGCCGCTCGAAATGCAAACATGCCGGCCTTATCTCGTCGAACAGATCGAGATCATCCAACCAAAGGTGTTGGTCGCGCTCGGCGCGGCCGCGGTGGAAGGATTGCTCGGCGCGCGCGGGACGATGCGCGATCTGCGCGGACGCTGGCATTCCTATCAGGAAACACCCTTGATGATCACTTATCATCCCGCCTATTTACTTCGAAACCAGTCGCTCTCCGAAAAACGGAAGGTCTGGGAAGATATGCTGTTGGTGCTCGAGCGGCTCGAGCGACCGATCACGGAGAAACAGCGCAATTATTTTTTGTAATTCTGCGCGCGTTCGAATATCGCCTCGATTTTTCTACGGGACGCGAGCGTCATGACCACGGATGAAATCATCGAGCGCACTTCTTGGCGCGGAACCTTGATCTTGCGGTTCAGGGCTGTTCCGCCCGCCTCGCGCAAAAGTGCGAGCGTTCGTGCGCCGATTAGCGCCGGCAACACGCTCGCAGCGCGTACCCGTCGATTTCGAATAGCGAGCGAGTACTCCACTCCGGACTGAAGCGCCGCTTCGGCTTTCTCTCTCCACTTTCGGTAAATCGGCCGAAAGCGATCCGGTTCCCTAATAATGTCCGCCGCGGTCAATCGAATCGTGGCCAACTCCTCTTCCGGAAAATAACATCGGCCACTGCGAAGGTCGGAGCCGGCATCCCGCAAAATGTTGATCAGTTGCAATCCCATGCCGTAGCGCTTTCCGAGCTCGGACATCTCGTTTTCATCGAGCTTGGCGAATTTCCGCACGTGCCGGAAACAAAGCCGCGTCCAAAATTCTCCGACGCAACCGGCGACGAGATAGGTGTATTCATCGAGGTCGCTGGCCGTATTGAGCGCCCGCACTTCAGCGGCCTTGACGAAACGTTGCAAGTCGAGTGTTTGCCCGCGCGTAATCTTCTCCAACACCAAGCGAATATCGGTGCGATCGGCCGGATCAAGATTCTCCAGCCATTCCAGGCAGCGCGGGAGCGATTGGATCAGCGCACTTTCATCGGAATTTTTCTGCAAAGGCGCGAACGACCCGACAAGATCGACAATTGTATCCGGAGAAGATTGCCCTTGGATTGCGCCGGAAAGCGTTTGCAGTTTCTCGGCCCGAATCGCCGGGGGAATATCCGCCGTGTCGGCAATCGTGTCTGTTGCGCGCGCCAGGAGATAAGCAAGCGAGACCGGCTCACGCAAACGCGCGGGCAACAAGCGGACGGAAAGATAAAACGATCGCGAAACGGACCGCAGGATCGCACCACGCAGCCGACGCACAGAAAATTCCGTCTTCACGCTTTTTGTCGCCCAGCGGTCAACGCCCCGCGTTCTTGATGTCGATCAAAGTCGCGTCGGTGTTGCCCAGGCCCATTTGCCCCGCTGCCTGGATATAGGAGGCCTCCGGGCCAATCACTGGGACGCTTGCCCGCGCGCGCAACTCTCCGATTTTCCTTAGCGCAACCACGTCCAGCGCGACCGGATCCTTGCTGGCGTAAAGCGTGGCGTGGTGCACGGCATAGTTCGGCTCCGATTGCGGACCGCCGGCGAACTGCGCAATCAAGCCGTCCATTAAGTTGAAGACAACCTTGTGGCCAATCATTGGGTCCGCATAAATCTCCGCGATGCTGGTCGCGCCGAAACGCGAGCCTTCGCTAAAACGCCGCCAATTGTCGATGTTCGGAATCGTGATGTTGTATAGACAACCGGCAATCCCGTTCGCCTCGCTATTGCTCATCACCGGAACATTGATGATTTTCGTGACCTCGCTGGAAAGGATGCGCGAGAAATGACTTACGTTGCTGGTGTTTTCCGTATCCGACAGAATGATTGTTTTTCCCAGGTCGCCTTTGTATTCGAAATCGCCCCACACCAGTTTCCCCATGAGTGGCGCGGAGAGAACCGCCTTGGGATCGTAACCGTCGCGCGGGACGATGGCGCGCAGTTGATAACCATCTTTGCCGGACTGGTAACCGGCGTACTTGGTTCCACCCAACGAACGATCCCAGACCACGATGCTGTTGCGTGGATGGCCCGCGGCAACCAATCCATCGACAATCGCATTCACGACGTCGTGATGCGTTGTGAAAAGCTCGCCGCCGGCGGCGGAAATTTTGATACCAACTTTGTCGTCAGGAGAAACGAGCGACGCCCAAGCTTTCGCGACAGTGGGTTGGCCGGTTGCCGTCAAGACAAGGCGATCGACCATTGCATGCACCACCCGGGGATTTGTGACGTAGTCCGTGATCGCATCCGGATCGTGTGCGGCGTAGACGACCGACCGAGTAGGACCCGGGCGCGGCGTCTGGCCAAACACGGGCGTGATGACGCAGAAGAAAAGAAGAGTTAGCTTTGGGATCGACAAAGTAGTGTGAGCGATGGAACGGACTTTATGAGCAAGAGCGCGAATCACAACTCCGCAACTGTAGCGGCAGGCGTGTCGCCCGCTTCTATCGTCAATGCAAGCGACACATCTGCTTCTAGAGCCGAGCCGATCCGGCATTTGTATGTTCACATTCCATTCTGCGCGCGCATCTGCCCGTACTGCGCTTTTTACAAGGCACGCGCCAATCATTCCGAGACCCAACGCTTCTGTGAAGCAGCTGTCCGCGAGCTTTCGCAGAAATCCGCTGAGTTCGACCTCGCTCCCGAAACGATTTTCTTTGGCGGCGGGACGCCGACCGCGCTGACAACGGCGCAATTGGAATCTTTGCTGCGCGGATTTCACGAGCAGCTCGATCTCTCCGGGCTGGTGGAATGGACGATGGAAGCCAATCCTGGAAGTGTCGCGGCCCGCAAGGCTGAGGTGCTCAAACGATTCGGTGTCAATCGCATCAGCCTCGGTGTGCAATCCTGGGACGACGCGCTGCTGAAGGTTCTCGGCCGCGGGCACAACGCAAATCAAGCAGAGGAATCCTTTCGAATCTTGCGTGCGGCCGGGTTCTCAAACATCAACGTCGATCTCATGTTCGGTTTGCCCGGGCAGACGGTCGAGCAATGGCGGGCTACGCTGGAAAAAACGATCGCGCTTCGACCCGAGCACGTCTCCACTTACTGCCTCACTTACGAGGAAGACACAGAATTTTTCCTGCGCCATTCGCGCGGCGAATATCGGGAAGATTCGGATGCCGACGCCGAGTTTTTCGAAATGACAATGTCGATCCTGGAGGAAGCGGGCTACGAGCACTACGAAATTTCGAATTATGCGCGACCAGGTTTTTCGTCGGCCCATAATCGCTCATACTGGTCGGGTGAAGATTATTTGGGAGTCGGCCCGAGCGCGTTTTCGACCGTTGGAACAAAACGCTGGCAGAACATCGCGGATTATCGCGAGTACGCCGATCGGCTTTTCGATCGTCGCCCTACGGTCGACCGGACAGAAGAGCTGACCGCGGAAATGAAGCGGACAGAGAGAATTGCGCTTTCGCTGCGCACGCGCGACGGCGTTTCCGAAGCGATCCTCCAGCCTTTCGCGAAGGAAACAGACGAATTTGTGCAGCTCGGTTTACTTCGACAATCGAACGGCAATTTTGTCCTGACTCGCGCTGGAAAATCTCTCGCCGATTCGGTTGCCGAAGCCTTCGTTTGAATAGGTAGGGACGCACCTCCGGGGCGTCCGT
>OBLU010001628.1_pt1 | contig 20830 bp, 19 predicted proteins | sample 1518681 | NCBI WGS metagenome assembly OBLU01 (sample SAMEA3539304, study PRJEB22396) | soil metagenome | biome: tundra; feature: field; material: soil | place: USA | collected 2010-05 | depth 0.15 m
GTCCGGATCAGCCCAGTCGACTCATGGTGGACAAGGTGATGACGATGCCGCGATCTTCTCGGAATTCCGCGTCGACTTTGCACATGACCGTGAGGAGCGGACCGACCGGTAGTGCGCATCACAAGGCAGTAGCGGTTTGAGAAAGGGATCCGAAAGATCCCTTTCTGGCGCCAACCGGGAGATCGTCGGTTATTGGTCCTCTGGCTGGTCGGCTTGGATCGAGATCCGGGTCGGTCGGCCTGTCGGGGGTTACCGGTCGCCGGCAACCGGGCCCGGGTGGGACACATTCACGAACCGACCGCCCACCACCTCTACCTCGGTGAGTTCCAGATCGGCGCCGACTCTCGCCACGTCAGGGTCAACGCTCTGTCCGGCCCACCGGGCGGCGTAGTCGGCATCAGCCCGTCGGTCGCCACGAGCCGCTTCCCGAGTGTCGGAGCGCATCCATTGGAAGACGACGATGCCGATGGCGGCGAAGGTGAAGAGCTCACTGGCGATCCACAGAAGTCCTCCACCCTGCTGGGTGTCGGCCAACGTGTGGAAAGACGGAGCGACAGAAACGGAGGCCTGGGTCAGGCCCAGGCCGAGGAGGGTGCCGACGGGGATGTCCACCGCGAGGAAACCCAGCTTCATGGGAGGGGTCAGACGCCAGCGGGACGGGTCGACGCCGACCACCAGCCACCAGTAGAGGCAGCCGGTGATCAGAAAGTGCAGATGGGTGAGGTCATGGACGAGCGGGTGCTCCAAGCTGAATTGGTAGAACGGGGTGAGGAAGTATCCGATCATGGTGACCGAGAAGAAGAACAACACCACCAGCGGATTGGTGATGACCTCGACGATCGGGTGGTGGAGCACCCGGAGGATGGTGGTCTGGGTGCGTCGACCCGAGGCCTGCAGTGCCAGGGTGACCGGAGCACCCAGCACCAGAAGGATGGGAGCCACGTTCATCAGGAGTAGATGCTGGATGACATGGATGGAGAAGACCGAGTCGTCGTAGGAGGCGAGTCCCGAGTCGGTGGCGATGATGATGGTGACGATCCCGGCCAGAAACGACACCGTCCTCCACGGTGACCAATGCCGCCCTTTGAGAGCCAGCCGCCTGGCAGCCAGGACGTATCCGGCGCCCAGGGCAATGTCCACAGCCACCGTCACCAGGCTCAGCCAGTCGGTCTGCCATCCGCTGATGAGGGTGTGGAGTTGGACGGGAGGGGAGATATCGCCGGCGAACAACATCGGTCCCAGTCTTTCAGGCCACCAGCCCGGATCCCAACCGGGCTGGACCAGGCATCCGGTCGATTAGGCCGGCTCGGGCTGGAGCTCGCCGACTTCATCGAACTCGTCGAGAGCGTCGAGCCCGGATAGCCGCGCACTCTCGATGGACCGGCGTTGTCGTGACGCCTCGGCGGTGGCTTCCCAACGGGCCTCGATGCGGCCGAAGCGCCAGACGCCCAGAGCCACCGCCCAGACCACTACGAAGATGCCCACGATGAAGAAGCCGGCTCGGTTGATGTTGAACCCGGCCAGCCGGTCCCATACCCAGCCGTGGAGATGGGCCTCTTGGCCGAGAAGCCCGAACAGTTCGACGGTTCCGATGAAGAAGGCCACCGCCACCGACAGTCCGGTAATGGTGATGTTGTAGTACACCTTGCGAATGGGCCGGGAGAATGCCCACCCATAGGCGAAGTTCATAAAGCACCCGTCGAGGGTGTCGAACAGGCTCATCCCGGCCGCGAAGAGGATCGGCAGCGACAGGATCGCCCAGAACGGTAAACCGCTGGCCACTGCCGTCCCCGACAGGACCAGGAGGGCAATCTCGGTGGCGGTGTCGAAACCCAGACCGAAGAGGAGTCCGATCGGGTACATCTTTACGGGTTTGTCGATACGCCGGGCAAGGGGCCCGAAGAACCGGTTCATCAGCCCCCGCTGATTGAGCTGGATCTCGAGCGCCTGGTCGTCGTACTTCCCCTCGCGGATATCGAAGAAGACTTTCACGATGGAAACCAGAATGACGATGTTGAGTGCGGCGATGAGATAGAGGAAGAAGCCCGACACCGACGTGCCGATGACCGCTGTCCACTGGTGGAGTCCGGAACCGTTGTTCTTCACCTGGTCGTCCAGTGCCCGGATGCCGAAGTTGAGCACGACGGCCAACCCGAACACGATGGACGAGTGGCCGAGGGAAAACCAGAACCCCACACTCAGTGGACGCCTCCCTTCGGCCATGAGCTTTCGGGTGGTGTTGTCGATGGCGGAGATGTGGTCGGCGTCGAAGGCATGCCGCATGCCGAGGGTATAGGCGAGGATCCCGGTGCCCACGCCGAACAGGTCCTTGGTACTCAGGTGATAGTGGTGGGAGATGGCGGCGAACAGCAGTACGAAGCCGAGGACGTGGAGCCCGATGACGGTGGTTGCCATACCTCCGACCCGTCGCCACTCGGAGGGATCGAGCGAATCCTGTATCTTCCGGATTCGGCCGGAGCGGGCGGTGGTCTCGTGGGCTGCCGCCAGAGCGGGGACGGGACCGGGCACAGCAGAAACTGTATGACTAATGCGAATCGTTTGCAAGAGCAGCCTAGTTGCGGTAGCAGGGCCCGGTCCGGACTCAGACTTCTGCAGATTCTCCGGCAGCGGGCGCCTCGGGGGTGGCGGGCGCCTCGGGAGTGGCGGCGGCGCACTCGGCGCACCTGCCGCTCAAGGAGAAGTGGTGGGGGTCGATGACAAACCCGGTATCGGCTACGAGCCGTACCCGCAGCGGGTCGAAGGTGCTGTCGGGGATCTCGATGACCTTGTTGCAGACTTCACAGACCAAGTGATGGTGGACATCATCGGCCAGATGCCAGCGGGAGGGGCCGTGGCCGATGTGGACGTGAAAGGCGATATCGAGCCGTTCGAACAGCTCGAGGGTGCGATAGATGGTGGCCAGGTTGATATCGGGGTGTTGGGCCCATACCGCGTCGGCCAACTGTTCAGCGGTGAGGTGGTCATCGCTGTCGTCGAGGGCTTCGATCACCGCCCGTCGGTCGACGGTGATCCTTCCACCGGAGAGCCGGATCGCCTCGATGGCCTGATCGACCCGTTCCGTCGGCACCTTGGTGAGCGTAGCGGGAGGGAGTGGAATGGCGGGTGGATAAGCCGAAAAGGGCTATCGAAGGCCGGTCAATGGTGCCATGAGGGAGAGCCGGTCCGGTCTGAACCGAAGCGGCTACCGGCAGGCCGGGGAGTCCCTCTTCCTCATCCTCTTCTTCTCCCGCAGGTACATGCGGCGGCCGAACAATGCCCCGAAAGAGGCGACGACGACGGTTCCCACCAGGGAATAGAGCCATAATTCAGCCACCGGGAGGGGAAGGCTCTTGTTCAAAAATAATCGACGCCCGATGTCGGCGATGATCAGCACCAATGAGACGGGAATGGCGAGGGCGATCCCCTGGGCAATAGCACCGATGGCGCGACGCCGATGGCGGTCGGCGATGGCGCCACCCACAAAGAACGTGGCGATGACGATGACGGCGGGCACGACCCACAGGTGGCCTGGCTGGTCGATCATGGGCTGACCCCGCCACATCGACTCCCACAACATCATGGGTCCGCTGATGACCAGGGTGAACAGCATCGCATTGCTGAGCGACCGGTCGTGGATGGCCTGGTGCCCACCGAGGGGTGCTGCACTCTGCCGGGACGGGACATCAATGCCCTCGGTCACGCCGACCTGGGTCGACACCGAGACCGCCTCCAGATGGCCGGATGCGAGCAATCCCTCGCGGAGATCGGGATTGCTTCCGTCCAACCGTGAGACCCCAAGGGTGGAGTTCACCTGATCAGATTTGTTGTTGCCTTGTCCGGCGACGGGTAAAGACAACCAGGAGCGTCCCCGTCGCCAACAGGAACAGAGCACCGACGATGAGGGCCAGGAGCTCGGCACCGGTGAAGGCGAGCGAGCCACTCGAGCCGCCGGTGCCGAGAGCGGCCGTGGTGGCATCGGGGATGAAGATGTCGACCGTGGCACCATCGCTCCCGGCGGTGTTGGCCAAGGTGACCGTATTGGAACCGTAGGTCGTGGGTTCCGGCGTCGAACCGTTCACGCTGAGATGTGGATCGCTCGCAGCAATCGTCAACGTCACCGTCCCAGTACTGTCGGCAGGCACGGTGACACTGGAGGCCACCCCGTCGATGGACACCGAGTAGGTGGCGTTGGCGGTGCAGGTAAGGGTCACAACCGCGGAGCTCCCCACCGCGATAGTGGACGTCGCATCAGCCTGGGTCGAGCCACCACCCGAGGGCGAACACCCGCCCGAAGCCGACCCTTGCGCGGTGGCACTACCGCCGGGTGGGTTTGTGCCTCCCGGGACAGTGGTGACCGTCGTGGTCCCCGGGTAGCCAGAGTCGGCCCCGGCGGCTGTCGGGAGCGCGAGGCCCAAGCCACCAACGACGGCTATTGCTCCGCCCAAAACTGCAAGCTTACGGAATATCACGCTCCACCTTTGTGGGATTTCGGGCCGGAACCTTATGGCGCCTGGTCCTGATTGACCTTGGGATTTGATCATCTTCTGGTGGTAGAACGATCGAATGGCCGTATTATCACGGTCGACCTTCAAAAATGTGCTTCCACCAGGCCTTGGGACGATTGCCGGCTATCGGGGAGTGAGGGCCCAGTCGGCGGCGAGCGTCTTGTCCAAGCCGGCCGTGACGTATGAGGGTCCGACCACATTCCAGTTCGGACCTCCCACGATCTGAACCGAAACCTGGGCCGGTACCAGTGAAGGCTGAGGCACCAGCTGCAGGGACAGATGTCCGTTCCGCACTGCATTCGGGATCACCGTGGTGAAGTTGACCGTCTGTTGCTGCTGAGGGAGCACCGAGGTGGCCGTCTGGTTGAGCACCAGGCCGGACTCAGAAATCCCCGATGCCGTGTGTGAGCCTTTGGGTGACCACAGATAGATCCTTGTGACGTACTGACCGGGCGTGAACGAATTGATGTAGTCGGGGCCCAGTTGGAATGAAGGTCCCTGGCCGGCAGGAGCATGGTTCGAGATGGTTGCATAGGTCGTGACCACCGCATCGTTCTGCTTCGTAATGGCGACCACCATCAGAATGCGCGTGGTGACGTAGTAGTCGAGCTTCGCCGCGGTGGCGCTCTGGACGGAGAGGTGGAAGGTTCGATCGGAATCTTTGGTGTCGATCGCTCCAGATCCGCCCGAATTCACGATGAGTGCCTCGTACGAGGGATTTTCGTCCCAGGCAAGGAGATGACGCCCGGCCACGTCTTTAGCCAGAGCCACGGCCAGCGCCGCCAGGTCGACGTGCTCGGTCTTCATTTTGTGAACGACCGCATCGGCCACCGCGGAGACGTCGTCATGTCGCGGGGCCTGGTTGCCGTAGGAGAATTGGGTATACAGCTGGTGGAGGAGAATATCGGAAGCGTTCGCTGCCGTGACCGGTTGGTCAATACCGGGAACACTGACCGGACCGTACAGCCGTAAGAGGCTCACCAGGGTCGGAACGTCGAGAGCGATCACCCCGTTGACATGGATACCGGTCATTTGTTGGTACATCGCTTGCATGATCTGGCCGCTCAATGGGAAATCGGCGGTGGCGTTTACTGATTGCCACAGTTGGGTGGGCTGCAGAGAGCCGAAGATCGCTTGTGTGCCCGAGGGTAGAGGGACGGCTACCGGTTGGGGCAGTGGAGCATCCGACGGCCCGGTGTTATCGAGCGAGAACGAGCCGTTTACGGAGTGCATGAGAGCGACAGAGAGCACCTCACCTTGGTCACGCATTTCGGCGTCGTTCTCCCCGGCGATGAGATATTGGCGCGGACCGTCCCCTCCGACGAGGGGTAACGCATAGGAAAGCACATTGCTGCCAGTCTCCAACAGCGCAACGAGCTTGGAGTCTTTGGCGTCGAACGAAGCGCGAGCGGAACGCAATGGGCCCCAAAGGCCATTGCTGGGCCGGTCCAAGGTCAAGAGCTGGTCGTGAGCAGATGAAACCGAAACCTGAAGGCTCTTCAGGCGAGGAATGGGGATCGTCAAGCCTCGGGTGGTGCCCGAGAGACCGTTTACCTGGTGAAGGAGACCGTTTCCGATGGCGGCGGTCTGTCCCACATCCCGAACCAACTGGGAAAGACTTTCACGCTGTCGATGCAGCGGTGGAAGCGACCCAAGCACGTTGAGAGCGAATGACGAGTGCAGCGTCGTGTACGCAGCGCTGGCGTCCTGTTCGACAACATTGATGTCTGCCTGTGCGAGAGCCCGTCCCGAAGCGGATGTCATCTGCTGCCGGGTATCCAGTGCGGTCGTAATTGTGCTTTTGGCCTGGTCCATCGCCAGCTGGACCTTGACCAGCGCAAGGAGGGCCAGGGTGGCGAGGACAAGGGACACAAGTATGATGAACAGAGGGACAACAGACGCGGCGATTACCAGAGTGCGCCGACTGATGCCCCCGAATCTGGCCGGGTGGAGATGTTTCACACGGGCTCGATGTTTTTCCAGTGAGCGATGCCATGCCGGATGCGGTGGCCGAAGTGTGGATATCGGCGGCGATGGGGCGTCATGCGCATGCCCGGCTGTCTGGGTCTGATTTCGCGACCACGCCAGGTCCCGGAGTGCGACAACCCTGATCGTTTTGGCGGAGACGAGTCATGGTGATCGAAAACCTCGTCGGTAGGGAGATGCGAAGAAACCCACAGATCCAGGAAGCAGGGCGAGCTCACTGGGTCGTCAGGGTACCTCGAAATGAAGGTGTCGGCGGGCTGGTCGGCGCCGCGGTTCTCGTCGAGTGGCACGAGGCGGTCCTGCGGGATCCGAGGGGGCGGTGAGCACCGGAGCAGCCGTTATCCGCTCGGACCCCTGCTCGCGGGTAGATTCAGCAGATGGGCGCCAATGTGGAACGAGTCGTCCGGCGAGTGCGCACGATGGCGGAAGAACCTATGTCGCGTGTCGCTCTTATCGGTAAGCTCGCCGCGCCGTACCGACGCCGGCAGTTCCACACCTTCGGGAACAGCTCGTTCATCTACCGACCGAGCTGGCTCTACGGAACGGGCAGGATTGCTGTCGGCGAGGGGGTGATGGTGCTCCCGGGGGCATGGCTGGCGGTGGAACGCCAGGCGTGGGAAGCCGAGGAGCCTGTGCTGCACATCGGTGACCGGGTGGGCGTGCGGACGAATATCACGATCAGCGCAGCGTGTTCCGTCGTCATCGAAGACGACGTGGTGTTCGGGGGGTCGGTGACCGTCGTCGACTCGGATCATTCGATCGCCGTCGGCGCCCCCGCAAAGGTGGTGGGAAGCACGCTCGGCCCGGGAACACCACCGTGAGTCTGCGGGGGCGTCTTGTCGACCAGGCACCGGGGTCGTTCGCCTACCGGGCGCGCATCCGCCGCTGGGCCATGCTGTGCGAGGAGTTTCCACAACTCGGAGACATGCATGTGGTCGACCTCGGAGGTACGCCGGACACATGGCGTCAGGCCGAGGTGCATCCGTCCCACGTCACCTGCGTCAACCTCCGATTCGGGGGAGGTGAGGCGCCGCCGTGGATCACGATGGTGGAGGCGGATGCCTGCCAGGCGGGGGCTCTGGGTCATTTCGATCTCGTGTTCAGCAACTCCACGATCGAGCACGTGGGCGGCCACGCCCGCCGAAACGAGTTCGTCGCGGTTGTCAATGCCCTCGCCCCCCATCACTGGGTTCAAACTCCCAACCGATACTTCCCGTTGGAGCCGCATTACGTCTTCCCCGCGGCACAGTTCCTCCCGACACGGCAGCGAGCCTGGGTCGCCGAGCACTGGCCACTTTCGAATGCCGGCGCGGTTGCCGGGAGGAACGCTCGCGAGTGCGTACTCGAGATCGAGTTGCTGTCGGCGACCGAACTAAGGCACTACTTCGAGGAAAGCCGCATCATTCGGGAGCGTGTACTGGGCCTCACCAAGTCGCTCATTGCCCTGCGCTGACAGCGCGACCCGAGGACCCGAGCGGTGTCACCGGACGGACTGCCTCGGCCCAGAGATCGGCGATACCCAGCCCAGCGGTGAGGCGGTGAGCGGCGAGGCGGTGGTAGAGCCGGCGGGCCCGGGCATCCGGGACGAACGAGTCATGGATCCATTGACCGCGTTTCACACTTGCCGAAGTGAAGCCGGCCTTCTTGAGAGCCCGGAGGAGCGATGATTTCGTCTGCTCGTTCACGTGCATGACCCGCTCGACTTCGACACGCGGATCGGCAGGCCAGCGAGCACGGCGTCCGGGGACGAGGAGGCGCTGCAACCTATAGGTGACGTTGTAGATGGTCCGCGTTGGGAGCGTATGCGCGAACACTCGCCCACCGGGCCGGAGCACACGGTGAGCTTCGAGGAGGGTCTGGTGAAGTTCGGAAGGCGTGAGGTGCTCGACGATATCGAGCATGGTCACGAGATCGGCGGTCCCACTCGGTAATGGGATCTGCCGGGAGTCCGCCGCGATGACCGCAGCCTTTCCCTGGACGCCGGCAACCTCAAGCGTTTTGCGGGCGAAGTCCAGTGCAGTGGCGGAGTACTCAATGCCGATCGCCCGTGATGCCCCTTGGGCGATGGCGACGGCAATTAATTCCCCCCGCCCGGCCCCGATGTCTACGACGACATCTCCCGCAGAAAGCCGCGCAAGGGCAAGGGACCCCTCGTAGAGGGCGTCGGGTTGAGCCCCACCCGAGGCGACCCATTGCTCGTAACCGGCGCACGAGTGCGAGTAGTAGTCGCCGTCGTAGACGGCAGAGGAAACGGCCGGCGGTGGGAGTGGCTTGCCGTCGTTCGCAGGATCGTTCATGGTGCCCCTTGGTCGCCTCGGGAGACAATACGCCTGAAGCACCCTAACCTTCCTTTCGAGCGGTTACAGCCCGCCGTGCACGAAGAGCGGATGCCGAAGCTGGCTACGCTTTTACCTGTGACCACAGTCGACAGCTTTGCCGGACCGCCGGTTACGGTCGTCATCGCCACCCGCGACCGTCCAGAGATGTTGAGGGACGCTCTCGGAGCACTCCGGAGCGCGCTTCGAAAAGAGGATCGCGTCATCGTGGTCGACTCCGCGTCGCGAGACGAGCGTACGCACATCGTCGCCGAGTCGTTCGGTGCGCAGGTGGTGCGTTGTGACACACCCGGGACCTGCCGCGCGCGCAATGCCGGTCTCCGGGCGGCAGCCACGGACGTGGTTGCCTTCACTGACGACGACTGCCTTCCGGACGCCGATTGGACGAGTGCACTCGGCGCCGCGTTCGCACGTTCGCCGCTCCCGGACTTCGTCGCCGGCCGGGTCCTCGCCGAGGGAGAGCGGTCCGGGCGCGCGCAAGCAGTCCTCTCGACAACGGAGGAAACAGAGCGATTGCAGTTCCTTGTCGGAACCGACCCGTCGAAGATCGGTCATGGAGCCAACATGGCATGGCGACGTGTGGCGCTCGAAGCGATCGGCGGGTTCGACGAATCGATGGGGCCCGGCACGCCCTTTCGGGCTGCCGAGGATCACGATGTCTTCTGGAGGGCGCTGCGCGCCGGATGTTCGGGAAGCTTCGAGCCCCAAGCCATCGTTCGGCACAAGCAGTGGCGCCCGCGACGTGAACAACTGCGAACCTGCTACGGATACGGTGTTGGATCAGGTGTATTTGCGATGAAGCGCTGGCGGATGGACCGGCCTGGTGCACCGGAGACGGCCGCACTTGGATGGTCCGACACGCTGAGGCGCGGGATGCGCGAGATCGTTTGGCAACATGGCGTCGTAGCACCGATCCGGAGCATTCGGCAGGGGTATGAGATGGGCGTCCTCATAGAACTCGCCATGCTTGCCGGTGGGATAACCGGACTCATACGGGCCCGGGCGGCACCTCTCGCCGATGGCCGGTTTACCAGTGCGAGAGACATCGCAGATCGAGGGCTGTCTCACGAGGAACGGACTCCGGAACACGAAGCGGGGGCATGACACTGCGGGTAAGGGGCGTCGTGTCGGTGCCACAATGAGCGCCACCAACCGAGGTTGACCCCGAGACAACACCTTGTCTATCGTTCCCAGGATGCGATCGAAGGGGTGGGCCACCTTGGAGCGGTACAGTGACCCCTTTGGGGGCGACCCTTCTCCCGTGTGTCGGTCGTGAGCGACCCGGATCCTCAGAACCCGCTTGCGGTTCCGGACCTCCCGGCCAGGTCACAAGGCGCCGATGACCCGGCGGGGTGGCGACCTTCCTATGTTCAGGTCCGGGTGTGGCGCGCACTCCGAACAACTCCTCTGCCGGGACTCGTCTTCGGCGTAGCGCTCGGGGTTGTGCTCGCGGTCGTCAGCGCCGTCATAGCGCTGAGCGGCCCGACTGTGTATACGAGCACAACCGTCATGTTGATAAATGACCCACTTGCCCTCGCGACGGCCGGGGACCAGGGCCAGCTTCTCAAGCTCGATGCGCTCCGGTACAAGTACTCTGGTCTTGCGGGCACGGAAGCTCTTGCCGCTCCCGTCGCACAGGAGCTGAAGCTGCCGGTTGGCCAGGTGCTCGGTGCGGTCACCACGCAGGTACCGCCCGAGACCTTGCTCATGGATGTCGTGGCAACGTGGTCGACTCCCTCCGAGGCTGCCGCGCTGTCACAGGCGATGGCAGACCAGATCACCGCCTATGTAAAAACGGAGGAGGTAAACAACGCCATCCCGCTCAATGATCGGTTTACGTTTACCGCGGTCGAAGCCGCGTCGACCCCGACGCCAGTGGGTCCGAGTCCATTCCATGCCGCAACCCTCGCACTAGCGCTCGCGGTCTTGGGCCTCATCGTCGGATTCGTTGGCGCCCAACTTGTACGCAACCGCTCCCTCCTGACCTGATCTGTGGTGGGGATATCTGGCGACCTGCTGCTGGCGGTGATCGGGTTCGGGGTGATCCTTGTCGCCCCGCTCGAAATCGCCTTTGGCGCCCTCATTGTGTTTTGGCTTTTGGTCCCGGGCACACTGAGCGTTCCGTATGCACCGCATATTGTGCTCGTCGACCGCCTGGTCCTCTATGGGTTCGCTCTCCGTCTACTCCTCCGGGCCGGCCTCCCCAAAGAGCCGAAAGGCTCCGCCTACGCCCTCGGTCCCATGCACGCCGGACTCGGGGTGCTCCTCATCGTCGGATTCCTCGATGGTGTCATTCTCGCCCCACGGAGAACTTCGCTGGCCCTTGACATCCACGGGTGGCTCTACCTTCTCGATCTCGCCATCCTGTTCGTCGTGGTGCTGGCCGTCATACGGACCATCGGGACGTGGCGTGCAGCGCGGGTGGTCGCGGGAACTTTACTCGTCACCATCGTCGTCGCAGTCGAGGAGTGGCTCACCCATCGAGGTTGGTCGGCGTTTTTCTTCCAGCACCTCCCAGCCAATTATCTGGCTTCGGGCGCTGACCAACTGGGTTCACGCGGTGGACACGTTCGGCCTCAGGTCGCGGCCCAGTTCTCGCTCGAGTACAGCTGGGTGCTCGCGATGTTTCTCCCCTTTGCGATCTACGCCAGCCTCCGGGTCGCGCGCAACGGAGGGCGATTGGCCCGGTGGGCGTTGGTGCTCCCGCTCGGTGTCATCCTCGGGGTGCTGCTCACAGCATCGAGAAGTGCTGAACTTGCTATCCTCGCCGAGATCGTCCTTCTTGCCGTCGTGAGCAGGGCGGATCGGCGCCTCCGCAAGTGGGTGACGGCGATCGGTGGCGTCGGGGCACTGTTTCTCCTCTTCAATCCGTCCCTCGTCACGAAGTCGTTTTCCGGTGCGGCGTTCACCGATCCGCTCTCGGTACGCCTGGACCGCCTTCCGGAGCTGTTTTCCTTGGTCGTCCACCATCCCTTCTTCGGAATCGGCTTCAATGGTCCCTCCAGCACGTTCGGGGGTATCGACAATGGCTACGCTCTCATCTACGCCACCCTCGGTGTCGTCGGCCTGGTCGCTTGGATCGGACTGTTCGCGACAGCCGCTGCCGCGGTGGCCCCGTCGCTACGTTCCCCGCCGGGGAGCGATGCGAGACGCTTGGGCGTGGCATGTCTGATCGGCATTGGCGGTGCTGTGGTGACTGCCGTCACCTATGACTTCCAGAACACTGTCCAGGCCCCGTGGGGATTGATTGTCCTCGCCGCGTTTGGGGCTGTCGTCGCAGAACGCGTGCCGCGCAAGCCGAAGGTGCATCGCCGCTGGGCGCTTCGCATGCTCGCACCGGCGGTGGGGGTCGGGATTGGATTCGCGCTCCTTGCTGCGGTTCCGACGAGTGCATCCCAAGCCCTGTCGATCCAGACCGTCGCTCCATGGGTAAGCGCTGAAGGCACTGAGCTGAGCGGTCCCTATCAGGGGACAGCCCTCGTTGACATCCTATGCAAGGTGGTCACGAATTCCGGCACGACCTCGCCGGGTAGCGGCGTCAGATGTGTACAAGCAGCGGTCTTTCAAGGCTTGGTGGATCCGGGCATCGCGCTGATCACTGTCTCGGGTCCGACCCCGGCTGCCGTTAACTCCGAGATCCGACGGTCCTTCGCACCCATCAACCGAGTACTGGCGCTCGCTGGCGGGCCGTCGGAGACCCTACAGGTCGGCAAACCGGCGTGGGCGACCACCGGTCCAGTCTGGGGAGGCTTGCTCGGTCTACTGGTCGCGCTTCTGGTTCCGCCGATTCGCCTCCGACGGGCCAACCATCGCCACGCCGCCCACGCACGCCACTAAGCCTTGGTGAGACCGGGGACGCTCACCGGGTGAATCTACCCAGCGACCTGCGGTCCGTGCGGTGGCGGGCGTTCTGGCGGCCGCGGGCCCCCCGGACCTTGCCGGGCCGCCTGGTGCCACTCTTCGAGCACCGCCCCAAGCCGGTCCACACCCAGCTCTGCTGCTGTCACACGCCCCGCGTTCACAAGCTTCTGACGAAGCAGGGGATCCCCGGCCAGACGCCGGAGCGCGACAACGAGCCCCTCGACATCATCGGAAGCGAAGGCCAAGCAGTTCGTTTCCGGTGCCAGGAACTCTGCCGCTCCCCCGACGGTCGTGGCGACAACGGGCGTGCCGCACGACATGGCCTCGAGGGGCACCAACCCGAAAGGCTCCTCCCATTTCGAGGGGAAGACAAGGACGTCGGCCGACGCATAGACCCCCGCAAGTTCTGACCGCTCGGCAATTCCGAAACTCACACGGTCCGAAACCCCCAGTTCCGAAGCGAGATCACCGAGATCTCGAAGGTGGCGGTCGTCCCCACGCCCGACAACATGGAGCACGGCCTCCGGTGGGCACGACGCCAGCACCCGGATCGCCGTGTCGACACCTTTTCTCGGGTCGATGCGCCCGACGTAGAGGAGGCGCCATCTCCATGGCGGCGCTGTTTCCTGTCGCGGTGGGAATTCATCTGTCTGGATCCCCGAGTACACGACCGTCGAGTCCGGAAAGCTCCACGGGGAACGTGCCCGCACTGCCTGGCGCAGGAAGTCGCTGACGAAACAGGCCGGTCCAATCCTATCGAGATCGGGGAGGGCGGTCTCGAGCCCGGTCAGTGCGGCGATGATTCGTCCGAGCCGGGGACGAGGGGCGAGAGGGCGCAGCCACGCATCGACGAGTGGGCCGTAGATGGGCCACTCGTCACAGATGACCGATACGACAGGTAGGCCTTTCCTCGCCAGTCTCGTGAGCAGACCCAACGACATTGCCCCCATGGCCCACGCCGAGATCACGTCGGGACGGAACTCGCGAACAGTCCTGGCAAGCGAGCGCTGGTTGGCGAGCTCCCTGGCCAGGCGCTGATGGAGTGGCGGGCTCACGATCTCGTGGTCCTCCCAGTTCAGCCACTGCTCGCGGCGCACCCGCGCCCGATCCTCGTGGATCGCGGCAACGCCGGGGACGGTGATCCGGCTCGTCAGGACGAGAACCTGGTGACCCCGAGAACGCCAGTACTCGACAACGTCGCGGCACGATTGCTCGTATCCGCCGTAGGCGTGAGGAGGGTACATATTGGTGAGGACCAGAACCCGCATAAGTGAAGATCTTCGCACGCGACCCGAAGTCCAATCTCGATACGTCTCTTCGAGCACCTGGACCGGCATGAGCAGATCCTTCAGTCGTTGCCCTACGTGTGAGACCTCGCTCCGTACGAAAGGACCCCTCTCTCTCGCTCTGGGCAAAATCCGCCCACGGTAACCACTCGGTCAGGAAGTGCTGGCGTTGTATGACGTAGTAGTCTCCGCTCACGTATGATGGCCACTAAACTCGACAAACGCCGATGACGATGGGCACTCGCGATCGTCTCCGGAAGGTTCCCTGGCACCTCCGCTACCGCACCGGTGCCAGGGTCGCCTCCGACCTGCGCCGGTTGAGCATTCTCGCGACCCATCGCCACTGCCGCGTCGAGTTTCTCGGACCGGTTCGGCTCGGCCCTGGTTTTGAGCTGATGATCCCCGACCACGGTACGCTGATTGTCGGGGCAGGAGTGGACTTCCGGCGCGGTTTTGTCTGCGAGATCTCCGGCGAGGGCCAAGTCACCATCGGCGACGCTTGCACGTTCACCTCTACCGCGCTGGTGCAGTGTTCCACCTCCATCAGCATCGGCCGGCGGTGCACCTTCGGGCAGTCCACATTGCTCGCCGACGGGCGCCACCGCTTCCGCGACGCCTCGCTGTCCGTCCTCGACCAAGGATATGACTTTTCACCGCTCTCGATCGGCAACGACGTGATGGTGTTTGCCAAATGCACAATCTTCGCTGACATCGGTGAACGCACGGTCGTGGGGGCACACTCCGTCGTCTCGAGGCCTCTCCCTGCGCATTGCCTGGCACTCGGAGCACCCGCCAAGCCGGTGGAGTACTTCACGCAGGGATCCGGTGTGCACTCGCCGGTCGAGGCCTGAGCCGGAATAGTGGGCCTGCTCACCCCGGAGGACCTCACGGTTGTCATTCCCACCCGGGGCCGCTGGGAAATCCTCGAGCACACGCTCACCGCTCTCGGCCAACAGACCGTCCACGGCTTCGAGATCCTGGTTGTCGTCGACGGGACAGATCAGATCGTTCCCGGCCTGGGTGGTGCACGAGTCGTCATTACACCCCACGGTGGCCCCGGGGCAGCGCGCAATGCAGGGGCCAAGGCAAGCGATCGTCCCCTCCTCTTGTTCCTCGGTGACGACATGGTCCCCACCCCCGACCTGGTGGAACGCCACCTGGCCGTTCACGCAAACCACCCCGAGAACGAGGCGGTGGTGCTCGGGCATGCCCAATGGCATCCGACAGTGGCCTCCGGTCGCATCGAAAGCTGGCTCGAGTGGTCCGGCACCCAGTTCGACTACCCCCAGTCAGCCACAGATGACGCAGGATTCGGCCGCTTCTATTCGTGCAATGTATCGCTCAAACGGGATTTCTTCCTTGCCGCCGGGGGATTCGACGAAGGCTTCACCTACTACTACGAAGATCTCGACTGTGGCTACCGCCTCGGACAGAATGGTATGCGGCTTCACTACGAGCCCGCGGCGCGAACATTGCATCTTCACCACTACGACTGGCCGGCCATCGAGCGCCGTTTCGGCGGCGTGGCCGCCGGAGAGTACCGCATGGCAGCAGAACATCCGTGGTTCACGCCGTACTTTTTGGAGAGGGTCAGGGTCGCACTCGATGCTGCCGCTCCGCTTCCTTGGTGGCCATGGGCTGTCGACCACATACCAAAGAGCGCGGACCGGGTCCGGCGCGGTGCCGAGCGGCGAGCGAACTCGTGGTACTACCGGCGCCTTGGCGAAGCATTCCTCGCCGGCTGGGCGGGCGCCAAGGAATTGGCAGATCTTCGGGCATACCTCGGTGACCGATTTGATCACGAATTGCTGGTGGGACACGAACGTGCCGTCGACGCCGAACGCGATGCCGCGCCCGACGAAGCGACCTTCTACAGAACGAGTGAGGCATACCTCTACGACCTCACCGCCTTCGCGATGTCGGGTACCAAGGCTCCGTACCTCGCAGAGCTACGGTCGGTCCTGCGGCCGGGTGGCAGCGTCCTCGAGTATGGCTGCGGGATCGGGAGTGACGGTCTCCGGCTGGCTGATGGCGGATACGATGTCTCCTTCGCCGACTTCTCCAACCCTTCGACGGACTACCTGCGTTGGCGCATCGACCGGCAGGGATGGCGAAACCCTGTGTACGACATCGATCGCGATACTCTCCCAGGTGGCTTCGACGTCGCGTTCTCCTTCGACGTCATCGAACACGTGGACGACCCGTATGCCTTTCTCGCCACCCTCGAGGGTCATGCGAACGTGGTCATCGTGAACTTCCTCGAGGAGTCGGACGATGACACCGACCTCCACCGGCCACTGCCCATCACGGCGTTGCTCGACTACGCCGCTCGCAGGGGACTGCTGCGGTATCGGCGATACCACGGCCGATCACACCTCGTCGCGTACCGTTCCCCCGGCGCCCCGGCGGTCCCGCGGCTGCGGTCCGCCGCCGAGCGCACTTTTGGTGCTCATCTCCCCGGCCGCACCGGGTGGTACCCGGTACCATCGCGCTGATGCAAATATTGGACGGTACGCAGCCGCAAGTCGACGTCGGGGTCGTCACGTGGAATACCGCTGAACTGACCACCCAGGCTCTGCGACGGCTGCTCGACACTGCACAAGGGTGCGCACTTCGCCTCCTCGTGCACGACAATGCATCGACCGACGGCACTCCTGAACGGCTCGCGCGAGAGGTGCCCGAGGCCGAGGTGGAAGCAGGGAACGAAAATCTCGGCTTTGCCCGCGCGGTGAATCGGCTGCTCGCCCGCAGTACGGCACCGTGGTTCCTCGCCCTCAACTCGGACGCGTGGCCCGAACCTGGCGCCGTCGCCAGCCTTGTCGCTGCCGCCGAGCGCCACCCCAATGCAGCCGCGGTTGCCCCGCTACTTCTCCGACCCGATGGCACGATCGAGCACTCGACCCACCCGTTTCCCTCGATCGGGATCGCATTGCTTGACGCGGTCGGAGGTAGGCGTTGGCTGCCGCATTCGTACCAGGAGGCACGCGGCTTCGAGGGAGCGTGGCACCACGACCGGCCGCGCCGGGTCGACTGGGCAGTCGGCGCCGCTTTGCTCATGCGCCGTGAGGCCGTCGAGGCGATCGGCGGGCTTGACGAGCGCTTCTTCATGTACGTCGAAGACGTCGAGTGGTGCTGGCGGGCCCATGCGAAGGGCTGGGAGATCCGCTTCGAGCCCGCTGCCGTGGTGCGGCACGTTGGTGGTGCATCGGGAACCCGCCGCTTCGGCGATGCTCGCATCGCCCTCGAGGTCGCCAACCTTCGCACCTTCACCCGCGACGCGCTCGGACCTTGCCGCAGTCTGGTTTACCAGGGTATCCAGGTGTTCGCGTGCGCATCGCGTGCCGTCATCGCCCGGGCCCGCTCGAGACAGGACGAGTCCGCGTATTGGCGAACCTGGTTGAAGGCCTACCTCGGATTGACTCCACTCCCGTTCGTCGGTGATCCAAGTGTTCTTCGAGGCCCGGTTGACCCTGGCGAACCTGGCGAACGACCGAGGGTTTCGGTAGTGATCCCTACCCACGGCCGTGCTGACCGCCTCGAACCCCTGGTCGCCGCTCTCGAGGCCCAAACGCTCCCGAAAGAGCAGTTCGAGGTCTTCTTCGTCGACGATGCATCTCCGGACGACACGGTCGAGGTGCTCGAGACGCTGGCTCGACAAACCTCTCTCCATCTGCAGATCCTCCATCATTCGGAACGCCGCGGACCGGCCGCCGCCCGCAACCTCGGGTGGCGCTCCGCCCGGGCGCCGGTGGTGGCGTTTACCGATGATGACTGCACTCCGGACCCGGACTGGCTGCGCGCGGGCCTGGCTACCCAGGACGGCGGGCCCCGGATCGTCGTCGGCCGCACCGCGCCACCCCCCGACCAGATCGAACTGGCGGCAGAGCCGTTTTCCCGCGTGATGCAGGTCGACTCGGCACGCTTTTTCGAGACCTGCAACGTCTTCTACCGGAGGGCCGACCTCGATGCCGTCGGAGGCTTCGACGAAAGGTTCCTTCGACCGAGCGGGGAGGACATCGATCTCGCCCTCGGAGTATTGCAGCGCGGTATCGAGCCTGTCTTCGCCGGAGAGGCGCTCGTCTACCACGACGTCCGGCCGGGTAGTTTCCGCGACACCTTGAGCGAGACAAGGCGTTGGACCGATCTGCCACTTGTCTTCCGCGGCCGGCGATACGCACGCTCAGGGCTCGCGCACCGCCTGGTGTTCTGGAAGCCGACCCACCCCCCAACCATCCTTGCCGCTACCGGCCTCCTCCTGGGTCTCCGCTACCGGCCTGCTCTCCTTCTGGCGCTGCCGTGGTTGCGCCACCGGCTGGTCAAGTCCCCCATTTGTGCCGACCCCATCCGCAAGGTGACCACGTTGCCCGGTGCATTCGCAATCGATGTCTGCGAGGTCGCGGTTATGGTCCGCGGCTCGTTACGTCACCGAACCCTCCTCCTATGAGCAGAGTCCGGAACAGTCCTCCTGCATCTGGGCAGCAGATGTTGCGCATCGCGATCGTCCACCCGTTCCCATGGCCGGAGGTGCGCCGCGGAGCTGAGCGGTATCTCGACGACCTGTCCCGGTATCTCGCCGAGAGAGGCCACGAGGTCGTCGTAATCACAGGAACACACGGGCGCGGCTGGAGAGATCAGCGCTCAGACGGCGTGACGGTGCGGTATCGGCGGCACCTCCCGCCCGGGCCCATCGCCCGGTTCGGGATTACCAGGGTTGAGACTTTCGGCATGCAGGCGCTCGCCGCCCTCCTGCGCGAGCGAGTCGATGTCGTCCATGCCTTCACGCCGAGTGCAGCGCTCGCTGGGCGCTTGGCCCGCCTTCCCACCCTCTACACCGTCCTCGGTCATCCCACCGCGGCTCAACTCCCGAGTGACCGGGTTCCTCGCATGCTCTTTGCCAGGGCCGTGCGCACCGCCACGGTGACCGCTGTCCTCAGCCACGCATCGGCGGCAGCGCTCGCCTCGTCGCTGGGCACCACCTCGATCGTGCTCCCTCCGGGAGTCCGGCTCGAGCGTTTCCCTCCGAATCTCGAGCCACGCACAGGTCCGCCGCGAATGCTGTTCTCGGCATCCTTGTCCGATCCGCGCAAGCGCGCCGATCTCGCGGTCGCTGTGCTCGCGCGCGTCCTCGAACGCCATCCCGAGTCGCGCCTCGGACTGTCGGGTGAAGGTGACGCCGGATGGGTCCTTGCGGCTGCGTCGGACCTGGGCGCGCCAGTCCGTGCCGCGATCGACGTCCTCGGTGCAGGTGATCCCACTGAGGTCCCGGCTCGCTACCGCTCGGCCACGGTGACGATTCTGCCCTCCGAGCATGAAGCCTTCGGGCTGGCTCTCTTGGAGTCATTGGCGAGCGGGACGCCGGTCGTATGCAGCCCCGCGGGAGGGATGCCCGAGATCGTGACCAGAGCAGTCGGCAACGTCGCGGCCTCCTCGGCGCCGGACGCGCTCGCCGAAGCTGTGGAGGCCACGATCGCTCTCGCCGTTCATCCGACAACTTCGTCGAGTTGTGTTGAGCGTGCCCGACGGTGGTCCTGGGACTCCGCCGTCGGGCCTGCACACGAACGCCTCTACGAAGAGATGAAGGCCAACGTAGCCATCACCCCCGGGCCGTGGTGAAAGGCGGCGGCGCCTCGGACGGCTCCGTCCTCCACTTCACTGCCGACTGGCTGCCCGCCTCGGAAGTCTTCGTCTACGACCTTATCCGCCACCTGCGCCGGCCAGCCGTCGTCGTCACGTCCAACAGACTCCAGAACACAGAGCGGTTCCCGCTTCCTGACGTTCACAGCTTCGTACCCTTATACAGGGTCGTCCGGCCTGATTCCCTGCGTCCGTGGGTCCTCACGGCCGGGCTTGGTCTCCTCTGCCGCCACCGGCACGTCGATCTCGTCCATGTCCACCATGGTTACGGGGTCGAACACGTCCTCGGCGTCGTGCGCCAACGTCGCCTCCCACTCGTCCTCTCCCTACACGGTCACGATGTCACCGGCTACTTGGAGCACCGCCCGGATGCCTACCAGCAGACCATCGAGCACGTCGCTGCGGTTGTAGTGCCGAGCCGGTTCCTCGTCTCGCATGCCCTGGCCGCAGGCTTCGATCCGGCCTGCATCCACGTGCTGCCCTCCGGCGTTGATACCACCTTCTTCTCTCCGACATCGCTCCCCGACGGTCCACCGACGATCCTCTTCGTCGGTAGGTTCGTGGAAAAAAAAGGCATCGACGTGCTCGGGTCCGCCTGGCCGGCGGTGCAGGCTGAGGTTCCCTCGGCGCGCCTGCGGCTACTCGGCTTCGGGCCGCTCGAAGGACTCGCACGTGCTATCCCGGGCAACGTCTCAGTCGAACTCGCCCCTGATCGCGAAACCGTTCGGGACGCCATGCGCGCCGCCACTGTCGTGGTGAGCCCCAGCCACAATGCCCCAGACGACGCCGTGGAGAGCCTCCTGATGGTGAACCTCGAGGCCCAGGCCAGCGGCCGGCCCGTTGTGACCACTCGCCACGGCGGGATTCCCGAGTATGTCCGCGATGGCGAGACAGCTATCGTCGTCGCGGAGAACGACGTTGACGCACTCGCCGGGGCACTCGTCCGGCTCCTCCAAGATTCCGACCTCGCGTCACGGCTGGCCGCCGGGGGTCCAGCTGCGGTATCTGGTCTTGACCTGCATCAGACTGCCGCCCGCATGGACGCCCTCTACGACGGCCTCATTGGCTGACCGAAATGCGAGCGCAAGCCCCTGGCTTCAGCCATGGGGTCGAGCGAGTTCGGGGCGCAGCCCCGACGCTGTCACACTAGATCCGTAGGATGAAACTATGAGCATCCGCCAGCGTCTTTGCCCGGACCCCGAGTCCGCCACCTGGTTGGCGA
>OBLU010001629.1_pt1 | contig 20825 bp, 19 predicted proteins | sample 1518681 | NCBI WGS metagenome assembly OBLU01 (sample SAMEA3539304, study PRJEB22396) | soil metagenome | biome: tundra; feature: field; material: soil | place: USA | collected 2010-05 | depth 0.15 m
TGTTCCCGCTCGGCGATACAGGGGCACCGCCGCGGCTAACAGCGCGACGGTGATTGTCAACGCCAGCCAGCCACCGGCCCAGAACAGTACGGCGAGACCGGCGAGGGCGCTCACCGCGCTGGCCGCGAGGAGTTCGAGTGATGGAGCGTGCGACGCCTGTTCGATGGCGAGCGCGAGGTCTCCTCGGGCGCGCTCGCGCTCGGGTTGTGGGCGGGTGAGATGACGCACGAGCGTCGCGCGCCAACGAGCTCGTAACGTCGCTGCCGCGTGCTCGTCCCAACGCGTAATGAACGTCAAAAGTACCCATCGGACGCCCAGGACGCCGAGCACTATCCAGAGTCCCGATGCGACGCGACGCTCCGCGAGGTAACTGAGTCCCACGGCCAAGAACACCGAACACGTGATCGAGAGCGCCGAATTCGCCACCCCGAAGAGTCGCGCGCTGGACTGAAAGGTGTCCTCGCGCGGGGGTACTGACGTGGGCGAGGTCACTGACCAATGCTAACGAGCACGCGGGAGCCTACAGAGGGTCGTCGCGGTGCGCCAGTGACTTCGCCGCACCGTTGAGCCAGTCGCGCAGTGACTTCGTCGCGCGACAGTCGTCTTCGTTGTAGTCGAGAATTCGCTGTCGCGAGACCAGCGCCTCGATATCGTCTCCGCGGGTCGCCACTTCGTACCAGAGCATCGACGCCTCACCACTCGGATTCTCGTCGCGCCACTCAAAGCCCGCCGACGCCGCCAGTTGCTTCAACCCCAAGGGGCCCTCGGTCTGAATCTGTTCTTTCGCGAGGTCGTGGAGGTCAATCCACGCCGACGGAGACAGTTGGCGAAATTCGACGAGGTCGTGCTTCGTGGGGCCAGCGTTGACCGGCCTCAGGACGGATCGGTTCATGGCGCCGTCTTCGGCTTGGGCCCAGAAACAGTAGGCCGCGAAGGTCAGTCCCTGTGCCCCGCACCGCTCTCGAAGGTCGCTCAGCCACCACCAGAACCGGGCGAAGTTCTGCGCTTCGGCTTCGCTCGTCAACTCGCCCCACTCCACGAAGGTGGTGTAACCCTCGACGGCGCTGTCGACGGGAGTATTCAGGGTGACGTTCGCGCCCCAGAGGTAGGTCACGTCGTCGTAGCTTTCCATGTCGACGTCCACTTCGACGTCGGCGGTCGGACAACCCATGCGCGAAGGATCGAGAATTCGAAGGGCGCTGTCGCGTACGTGGCATCTCGCTCGGTAGATCAGTTCATCGAGGCGATCGAATTTTCGAACAAGGCGTTCCTCGACGGTGACGGCCGCGACGGCCGGCACGGGCTTCGCTCGTGCCGCGAGGACGCGACGGGGGTCGAGCCGGGCCAGTTGGTGTCGCGTGCTCACGCCGTGATCGCGCAGCGCGAACTGTTGATCGAGCGTCGTGAATCGTGTCAACGAGACGTCGTCGATCGACTCGAGTTCGCCGTGGCAGTGTTCGGAGAACTCGCACGTTAAGCACTCCCGATGCCAATACGGCGACGTGGGAAACGCTCCGCCGACGTCGAACCACTCGTCGAGCGCCGTCAAGACGTCGAGGCGCTCGCGGTAGAAGCCGTCGTAGGCGCTGAGGTTGCTGCGCGAATAGGTCGGACTCGACAGGTCCAGCCACCACACCCGGCAGTTGCGATCGACCAGGGCGCCCCGCGTCGACGGATCAGCGGCCGCGAAGGTCTGGAGCACGCGCGTCGCGCCGTCGAGTAACAAGACGTCGCGGCGAACGGTCACCGTGGCGCGGAGTCCGAGTCCGTCGCGCACCGCGACGTCGCTCGGCATCAGTCGATCCAGCGATCCCTCGTGAAGTTGTCGCGACGAGGCGGCTTCAGTGACTTCGTGATTCTTGATCACGAGTGGCGCGTACGTGAATCGGTCGTCGACGCGACCAACTCGCACGAGGGCGTGGGCCGTGATGGTGCGACGCGCCTCGACGTCGGCGAGGCGCGCGTCGAGGATGAGTTCGACACCATCGCCGACGAGCGCGACCGTGTGCTCGTGTCCCGTCGCGACCACGGCGCCCGGATGAAGTTCGACCAGGCGTTCGACGACAGTGCGGCGATGGTGCTCGGCCTCGTGACGGCGCCGCTCGATCTCGGGTGAGACCGGCGTGCGATGCGCGCGGGTCGGTTCCGCCCGGGCCAACGTGATTCGGTGGACGCAGGCGTCGATCTCGGCGCCGCGAAGTAGGGGTGTCACCATGCCCCCGAAATCCTACGATGCGCCGGGCTTCTCATTTCGCCAGCTGCTCCACAACGACGCGTATTCGCCGTTCAGCGCCACCAGTTCGTCATGGGTTCCCAGTTCGGCGATCTGGCCGTCGATCACCACGCACACCCGATCGGCGTCGTGCGCGGTGTGGAGTCGGTGGGCGATTGCGACCACCGTTCGTCCCCGAAGGACCGCGACCAGGGACCTTTCGAGATGGCGCGCCGCTCGTGGGTCGAGCATCGCCGTCGCCTCGTCCAGCACGAGCGTGTGCGGGTCGCTCAAGACGAGCCGCGCGAGTGCCAACTGTTGGGCCTGGGCCGGCGACACTTGGTAACCCGTGGAGCCGAGTTCGGTGAGGATCCCATTCGGCAATAACTCCACCCATTCCAAGGCGTCGACGGCGTCCAGCGCGCGAGTGATCTCATCGTCGGAGACTTCGGGCTTCGCGAGCGCCAAGTTCTCTCGTACGGATCCGATGAAGATGTGGTGCTCTTGGGTCACGAGGGCCACGTGTCGTCGCAACATCGGGAGCGGCATGCTCGCGAGTGCCACGTCACCCACCATCACCGTGCCGCTTCTCGGAGCGTCGATACCGGCGAGGAGTCGCCCGATGGTTGACTTGCCCGCACCCGAGGGTCCGACGATGGCGAGTCGTTCACCGGGACGGATCGTCAGCGAAATCCCGTTCAAGACGTCGAAGCCCGGTCGGTAGGCGTAGCGAACGTCGTTCATCGTGATCGTTTCGTTGATCGGTTCGACACCCTCGGTGGGTCGATCGTCGCGAACGACCGACACGCCGACGAGACGTGCCAGTGACGTCTGACCAATCTGGAGTTCGTCCAGCCACGAGACGATGCGGTCAATCGGGTCGTTGATCTGTACGACGTAGAGCGTGACCGTCGTCGCGGCGCCAATCGTGATGTCGTGATGCAACGCCAACCATCCACTCCAGGCGAGGGTCGTGGCGACGGCGAGCGCGAAGGCGCCCTCGATGGTGGGGAACCAGACCATACGCATCAGGAGCGTGTACATCTCGGAGTAGAAGGACTCGCGGATGTTGCCTTCGATGCGCCGATCCTGGCGCGGGCCCAGGCGGTGCGCGTCAACCGTGCGCGCACCCTCGGCCGTTTCCGAGACGGAGCCCGACATCGTGGCGTAGCTGATGCGTTCGCGCCGGTACCCGGGCGTGGCGTAGTGCAGGTAGTAGCGCGTCGAGAAAAACAGAATCGGTAGCGACACCAAGCTGGCGACCGTCGCGAGGGGACTCACGATCGTCATCGCGATGAGCGTCAGTAGCGCCTGGACGACGGCCACGAGCCATTCGGGCATGGCGAAGCGCACGGTGCGCGAGAGGGCCTCGATGTCATTGGTCGTGCGACTAAGGAGATCGCCGGTGCCGGCGCGCTCCACCTCAACTAGTGGCAGTGCCAACACGCTTTCGAGGAACTCCTCGCGAAGCTGCGCGAAGACGGTCTCACCCAGGAGGTAGCTGCGACGCCGGGCGAGGAAGGAGAGCCAGGCGTAGAGGATCGAGGACACGAACAGAATCGCGACGTAGAGGGTGATTCGGTGCGACGTGAGCTGGTGATCGGCGGCGAAGTTCGTGATCTCACCGATGATGTAGGCCGGGATCAACGCCATGAACGCGGCCAGCGCGTAGAGCGAGAGCATGCGCACCAAACGGGCGCGGTGCTGACGGATGAGCACTTTGGCGTACCTGCGCACGGTCTCGGTGTCGGCGACGGGGAGTTGGCTCATCGGGCGTCCTCGCGCAAGACAATCTGGCGATAGGTCGGTGAGGTGGCAACCAGTTGATCGTGCGTGCCGTGTTCGACGGCGCGTCCGTCCACCACGACGTAGACCACGTCCATCTTCTCCAACAACAGGGGACTCGTCGTCGCCACGAGCGTCGTGTGGGAACCGCGGACTTCGCGCAGTCGATCGGCGATCCGACCCTCGGTGTGCGTGTCGACCGCGGACGTCGGCTCGACGAGGATCAACACCTCGGCGTTGGTGAGTATCGCGCGGGCCAGGCTGAGTCGTTGGCGCTGCCCGCCCGAGAAACTACGACCTCGTTCTTCGACGAGCGTGTCGAGGCCGTCTTCGAGGGCCGAGAGAATGTCGAGCGAACTCGTCGCTTCTAGGGCGGGCATGATATTCGCGTCGGTGATGTCGCCGTGAGGGACGAGTTCGTAGCGCAGTTCACCCGAGAAGAGTCGCGGCTCAATCTCGCTCACCACGATGTTGCGCCGGGTGTCGCTCACCGAAAAGAGGTTCAAGGGCGTGGCGTTGATGGTCACGCCGGCGACGTCGGGTACGAATCGACCGAGTCGATCGGCGAGTGATGACGCTTCGGCGGGCGTTTCGGTGACGAAGGCGACCATTTGGCCCCGGCGAAGTGATAGGCCACTGACGCGGTCGTCGATTCGATCGACGGTGGCCGGCCAGATCAACGGCGACTCCGGTTCGACGACCAGGGGTTCGATGTTCAAGATTCGAAGTACCCGACCGGCGCCGACGTAGGCGCGAGTCGTGGCGATCACGTATTCGATCGCCGTGCGAAGTGGGGTGGTGAGGAAGGTGGCGTAGCCGAAGAAGGCGACGAGTTGACCGGGTTGCAGGGTCCCGTGCATGACGTCTTGGGCGCCGAGATAGGTGACGATGCCCGTCAGGACGGCGGGCAAGAGTACCTGGCCCGATTCGAGTCCCGCCTGGGGTGAGGCAATCCGATTGCCGGCGAGGCGCACCGTGTTGCTCTGGCGCTTGTAGTTGTTGAGGAACACCTCTTCGCCACCCACGCCCCGAAGTATCCGAAGTCCGGCGACGGTGTCCGAGCCGAGCGCCGCGAGGCGTCCGGCCGCTTCGCGCTGCGCGGCCTGGGTCGCGTGCAGGGGCTTCATCAGGGGCGTCGTCAACGACGCCAGCACCGGCACGCCGATGAGGACGATGAGGCCGAGCTCGACCGACGTCGAGAGCAGGATGATGGAGACGACGATCCAGGCCGCGATCGCGCCCATGAAGCGCGCGAAGACGTCGTAGGCCCCGCCGATTCTCATGGCGTCTGAGGCGACGGTGTTCACGACGTCACCCGAGGGGATCGTGTCCGTGACCGCCGTGCCGGTCTTCGCCAGGTGATGGCCGATCACCTGGACGGTTTTGTACGAGGCGTTCATCCAGTTGGTCACGGCGAGTTGGTGGCGCAACGCCCCGCAGAGCGCCTGGAAGAGCCCCAACGCCATGACGACGCCGACCCAGAGGAACAGTTCACCAGTGTTCCGGTGGATGACGCCGTGATCGATGGCGGCACCCACGGCCGCCCAGATCAACGCCTGGCTCACCATCCACCCGATGCCGAAGAGGGCGTTGAAGGTCAGGAGGATCTTCTGTTGGGCGGCGATCCAGATCAGATAGCGCAGCGGCGAACGCGTATCGGGTGTGCCGGGTTCCGCGGTCGGCAGTTCGCGGTAGGGCAGGTGTAACACGATTCGACTTTCGAGTAGGTGGTTGGATGATGAGTCGACCTATAAGCGGGGTTCTGTCCACCTTCCTTGCGGAAGGATGGGCGGCCATCCATCTCAGCGATCTACCTCGGGAGTGCCTTGTTTCCAAAGCATGCGGGCCACGCGCTCCCACGTTTGATCTTGCTCCGGGTGGGGTTTACCAAGCCACCGTGATCACTCACGATGCTGGTGCGCTCTTACCGCACCGTTTCACCCTTACCTGTTCTCGGTTGCCCGAGCCATCGGCGGTCTGTTCTCTGTGGCACTGTCCTGCACGTCACCGCGACTCACATTTCGTGAGCACCCTGCCCTGTGGAGCCCCGACTTTCCTCACCGCTCGTTGCCAAGCGGTGCGGCCACCCAGTCGACTCACCATCCGCGTCAATTCTGTCATACCCCCGACGGGGCGACAAGAGTCTTAAAGATGTTGTAACCGACGATTAACCTCGCCTCGTGGATGAAGAAGTGAGTGACACCGAAGAGGTCTGGGAGGTCGGCGCCTTCTACCAATTGCTCACGGCGCGACTGGAGTCGGCCTACGGGCGCCGCCACCCGCACTGGGTCCGGGGCGAGATCGCCAAGGTCTACGAAAAGGGCCACGTGTACGTCGACCTCGTCGACGCCGGATCGACGTCCTCGGACACGAAGCGCCCAGTACTCAACGCACACTGCTGGGCGACGCCGTGGGCGCCATTGAAGAAGAAGCTCGCCGCCGAAGGGGTGACCTTGTCGGCCGGTCTCATCGTCAACTTCTACGGCTACGTCGACGTCTACGCACCCCAAGGCAAGATCGGCTTCACGTTCACCCAGATCGACGTGCAGGGTCTGTTGGGCGACGTGGCGCGCCGTCGCCAAGAACTCATCGCGCGACTGACGACCGAGGGTCTCCTGGACGCCAATAAGAAGGTCGCGATCTCACCCGTGCCGTTGCGCGTCGGACTGGTCGCCAGTCCCGGTACCGAGGGCTACAGCGATTTCACGGGGCAGCTGCTCAACTCCGGTTATGGGTTCGACATCGTGCTCGTGAAGAGCGCGGTCCAGGGCGAGGCCGCACCGGCGCAGATCGTCGCGGCGATCGAAGCGCTCGACGAACACGGCGTCGACATCATCTGTGTCGTGCGCGGCGGCGGTTCCAAGGGCGACCTCGTGTGCTTCGACGACGAGCGCGTGGCCCGCGCCATCGCGGCCTCCTCGACGCCAGTCTTCACCGGCATTGGCCACACCGGTGACGAATCAGTCGCCGACCTCGTGGCGCACACTCGCGCCATCACGCCCACCAAGCTCGGCGAGGAGATCGCCGCGATCGTCGCGGGCTGGCACGATCGTCACGTGCGACTCCCGGCCCAGCGAGTCCTCGACGCGACCTCTGCGATCGCGGACGAAGCGACGGAGTACGTCGCCGAGCGTCGACGGACCATGATCTTCGCCGTGCGCGACCGGCTCCGAGCCGAACAGCGTCACCTCGCGAGCACGCGCAGTGGACTGTTGGTGCACAGTCGTCATCTCCTCGCGACGAGCGCGCAATTGCTGTTGAGCCATCGAGCGCTCCTCAGCGCGTACGACCCGAAGCGACGGCTGGCCCAGGGCTGGTCGATCGTGACCGGACGCGGCGGTGTGGTCGTGAAGTCACTGGACGGCGTCAACGTGGGCGACTCGGTGTCGGTACTGGTGAGCGACGGGTCGTTTGAATCTACTGTGAGTAGAAAGAGTGGAGTGGCGCCATGAGCACTGTCGGCAACTGGAACGAAGCGGCGAGCGAACTGGATGCGATTGTCGCGTCCTTTGACGAAGGTGAGGTCTCGGTCGACGAACTCTTCGCGAAGCTCGAGCGAGCGACCGCGATCATCGAGACCCTCGAAGCACGGCTGGACGCCACGAAGGCGAAGGTGGACGAATTGGCGCCGCGACTCTCGAAGGTCCTCGAAGGCGAATGACCGAGCGGTTCTACTTTCGTCAACTTCTGAGTGGGCTGGACTTCGCCCTCGATGATCCCGTCGCCGAGCAGATGGTCAACTTCGTCTACGCCTTCGGCGATCGTGAGACAGGCGAGGCGGTACTGGTGGACCCGGCCTACCGACCCGGCGAACTGGTCGATCTCGTCGAGGGCGATGGCATGACGGTGAGTGCCGTCTTCGCGACGCACTACCACCCCGATCACGTGGGCGGCGACTTGGGTGGTCGCGCGCAGATCGCCGGCATCGTCGAGTTGTTGGAGAAGATCGACGTTCCGATTCACGTCCAGGCCGACGAGGTGGAGTGGGTGACGAAGCGCACGGGCGTCGATGAAGACTCCCTCGTGGCCCACGACGCCGGCGACGTGGTTTCAGTCGGTGGCTTCGAGGTTTCCTTGATCCATACACCCGGACATACGCCGGGCAGCCAGTGCCTGTTGGTGAACGGCCGCTTGATCAGCGGCGATACGTTGTTCATCGACGGGTGCGGACGCACGGACCTTCCCGGGTCCGACCCCCAAGAGATGTACCGCACGCTGTCCCAGCGACTCTCGGATGTCTCGGACGACACCGTGCTCTTCCCCGGCCATCTCTACTCGCCCGATCCGAGTGCGCCCATGGGAGACGTCCGCAAGCACAATCGAGTCCTGGTCCCGGCGAGCGCCGAGCAGTGGCTCGCGATGTTCGCGCGCTGATCGTGCTGAAGGGTTCTGATCACGTCGTCATTGTCGGGGCCGGCTTCAGCGGATGGCGACTCGTCGAGGCCCTGCGGCGTGACGGCTACGACGGCGCGATCACGTTGATCGGTGACGAGACGTACGCGCCGTACGATCGTCCGCCGCTGTCCAAGCACGTGCTCGCGGGCAAGTGGGACGTCGAGCGCGCCACGCTCGCCACGCCCGAACGCATCAAAGAGACCAACGTGACCCTCCGACTCGGGGTGCGAGCGAACGCCCTGGATATCGAGTCGAACACCGTCGAACTCGACGACGGCTCGCACGTCGAAGGGACGCACGTCGTGATCGCCACCGGCACCCGAGCCCGCCGACTGCCCTTCAGCGCCGACGCGCAGATCCTCACGCTCCGCAATCGCGATGACGAACTTCGCATGCGCCTCGAACTCGAGCGACTGGCGCCCGGCAGCGTGATCGGGGTGATCGGCGGCGGGTTCATCGGAGCTGAGGTAGCGACGCAATTGAAGAGCCGAGGTTTCGTGCCGATCGTGCTCGAGGCGGCGACGCGTCCGCTCATCGGCGTTCTCGGACCCGACGCCTCATCGTGGCTCGAGCGACTCGCGCCCGACGCGGGGATAGAACTTCGCAGCGACCAACGCATCAGCGACGTCGAACGCGACGCCGATGAATTCGTGATCCGTTTCGAAGGGGGAGACGAACTTCGTGGCGCCGCGGTCGTCGTGGGCGCGGGAGCGTTACCGAATTTCGAATGGTTGGAGGGTTCCGGACTGACGCTCGACAATGGCGTGGTCGTTGACGAGAACCTGCTGGCGCGCGAGCACATCGCGGCGATCGGTGACGTCGCGCGCTTCAGTTGGCCCAACGTCATGGGCGAGGAACAGGTGCGCATCGAACACTGGGAAGTGGCCAACGTCCACGCGAACGCGTTGGCCCATTATTGGATGACCGGCGAAGGCGCAACGGCCCTGATGGTGCCCTATTTCTGGTCCGACCAGTACGGCAAGAAGATCCAGATGCTCGGTCACGCTCGTCCGGACGACGACGTGCTGCTCGTCAGCGGCAGTCCCGACGAGGGTAAGTGGCTCGCGCTCTACTCCCGCGGCGGGATCGTGACCGGTATCGTCGCCCTTTCTCAGCCCCGGGCGCTCATGTTGTCCAAGCACCTCTTGGAATTGCCTTCGACGCTCGACGCCGCCCTCGACGCCGCTTCGTGGTCGGGCTAGAACTCGACCGAGCTCAGTTCCGGAATCGTCCTTTCGACGCGGGTGACGACGTTGGCCCAGTCGTCGCGGCTGCGCGAGCGACCTTCGTCGTCGAGTGACGGCGTCACGACTCGTGAAGGCGACCAGAGCCCTTCGACGTCGTCCGTGGTCAATGCGCCGTGCGCGACGAGCGCCATTAATCCGGCGCCTCGTGTCGTGGCCTCGCGCTCGGAGGAGACCGCGACACGAAGACCCGTGAAATCGGCGATTCGTTGCACGAGAAAACCGTTGGCGCTCATTCCGCCGTCAACACGAATCTCTTCGAGCGCCCGACCCGTCTCTCGGTGAGCGGCGTCAACGAGGTCGGCGCAGCGTTGCGCGATGCCGTCGAGGACTGCTCGGACCAGGTGCGCTTTCGTCGACCCTCGAGTGATCCCAAAGAATCCGCCGCGCGCCCCGAAGTCCCATTGCGGCGTGCCGAGCCCGGACAGGGCCGGCACGAACGCCACGCCCTCGCTCGATGACACCGACTCGGCCAGGGCTTCGGTTTCGTCGGCGCTCTTGATCAGACCGAGGTCGTCGCGGAGCCATTCGATGCACGCCCCGGCCGAAAGCACGATGCCTTCGATACCCCAGATCACCTTGCGGTTGTGGCTTCGGACGACGACGGGAAAGCAGCCGGATTCGAATCGGGTCATCCGGTCCGGTCCCTGGGGGCCGCGCACCATGTCGAGCATCGCTCCGGTACCGAGGGTGATCTTGGCGCCGCGGGTGACGCACGACTGACCGAAGAGCGACGCCGATTGATCGCCGACGAGCGCGCAGATCAACGGCGCGCCCGGGAGCCCCGTGGCACGACCGTACGTACCCATCGTGTCCACGATTTCCGGCATCATCGCGGGGTCGAGTCCGAGGAGGGCGAGGGCCCGTTCGTCCCACTCCTCGACACCCAGCGCCACGAGGCCGTTGACACCGGCGTTGGAGCGATCGGTGACGTGCACCGCACCCTCACTCAGGTTCCACGCCACCCACGTCTCGATCGTGGCGAATCGAAGATCGTGAGAGTTCCGACCAGAGTGGTTGACCAGCCAACGTGCTTTGGTCGCCGACTGATTCGGGGCTACTCGCAGGCCCTCACCCTGCAAGACCAAGCAATCGATGACGGTGCGGAGATCCTGCCAACCGAGGGCCGGACCGACGGGCGCACCACTCACCGGATCAAAGACGATCGTCGTCGCTCGTTGATTCGTGATGGCCACGACGTCGGCCCCGCCCGCCTCGTTCAGCGTGCGCGTACCTAATTCGGTGGCGAGACGGGCAATCTCGACGCCGTCGAGTTCCACTTCGCCGGGATTCGGCATCGCCAGGCTGAGTCGCTGTCGATGGGCGTTCGTGACGATGCCCCGCTCGTCGACGATGGCCGTTCGAATCGCCGTCGTGCCGACGTCGATGGCGAGGGCTTTCACCACGGCTCGCCACCCAGTCCGAGCACGCCGGGGTTCATGATGTTGTCCGGGTCGAAAAGGCGCTTGAGGTCTTGGAGGATGCCGAAGGAGTTCCCCAGCGCGTCGGCGACGAATCGAGCCCGGTTGCGTCCGACACCGTGGTGATGACTCAGCGCCCCGCCCGCGCCGAGGACTTCTCGCGTGACGCAGTCCCAGGCACGACGGTAGAAACCGGTCACGTCGTCGTCCGGGTGTCCGGCGAACGTGAAGTAGAGGCATGCGCCGTCGAGGTAGGCGTGCGACTGGTGCACCGACGCGACCGTGATCCCCGCCAAGTGGTTCAGCGCACCAATGACCGAGTCGCGCATCGGTGACAGCGACGCCCACGCGCCCGCGACCTCGATCGTGTCCACGACGTAACCGCGTTCCCACAACGGCGCCAGCGCGCCGACGTCGTTGCGGTGTTCGAGCCAGGTCGCCACGAGCGCCGGATCGAGTCTCGTGGCGGAGGCACACTCCTCTTGGACGATGCGCATCGTCGCGTCGACCAGTTCGTGGTCGCCTTCGTCGAGAACGATCAACGCGCACGATGCGACGTCGAAGGACCTCTTCGACTCGATCTCGTCGTACAGGCGAAGCACCGCCGGTCGCGCGTCGCGTTGCATGATGTTGCGACACGCGTTGAGCCCGTCGTCGAAGTTCGCGAAACCGAACGCCGCGCGCCGTTCGCTCACGGGTGCGCGATGCATGACCAGCGTCGCCCGGGTGATGACGCCCAACGTGCCTTCGGAGCCGACGAAGAGTTGGACGAGGTCGGGTCCGACGGCTTGGCGCGGCGCGCGCCCTCCGAGTTCGATCGTGTCGCCGCTCGCGAGGACCACGCTGAGCCCGCGCACGATGTCCTCGATCTTGCCGTATCGATTCGAGTACTGGCCGGCCCCGCGACACGCGATCCATCCGCCAACCGTGGCCAGCCCGAACGATTGCGGGAAATGCCCGACGGTCCAGCCCTCGTCCGCGACCGCCCGCTCGAGCTCGGGTCCGAAGACCCCCGCTTCGACTCTCACGAGGCCCGAGACCGTGTCGATGTCGAGGATGCGATTGAGACCGGTCAGATCGAGCGCCACTGCCCCCTCGGGTGCGACCGCACCACCGACGACGCTGGAGCGACCGCCTTGGGCGGTGACCGCAGTGCCGTACTTCGACGCGCACTGCAGCACTCGCCTCACCTCGTCGCTCGACGTCGGACGCACGACCACGCCGGGCCACTGGGGAACGCGGCCCCGGGCGACGTCCGGAATCGACAGGGGCCACCAGTCGCGGCCGTGATCCGCTCGCGCGACCGTGCTCGTGTCGAACGCCACCCCTGCGCTCGTCAGATCCTCGAGCAGCCCGCTCGGGACCATCGACGCGACGTCGTCGAAGGATCCGGCCGGATACTCATTCGGCATCGTCGGTCGGGTCATCGTTGCACTCTACAAAGTCAGTCCGGCGGCGCTGAACTCGCGGCGCACGAGCGACTCGTAGGCGGCGAGCTGACGTCGCACGTCCTCGTCGCTCCAACGCAACTCATCGGCGACGAGTGACGCCACGCGCGCCGCGCCATCCAACGTGGCGCGTGCGTCGTGCAGGTGGGCGCGCGTGCGACGGCTCACGAGGTCAATCAATGACGTGGCCATCTCGAATCGTGCGGCGAAGACGAATTCGGCACCGACGTAGGGCTGTCCCGGGATCGGACACTGACCAAGCTCTTCGTCGACGGCGATCAGGTCGAGAATGATTTTCGCCTCTTCGCCGAATCGCTGGTAGAGGTGCGTCTCTTGCTCAGACGTCGGACGCCACGGACCCACGCCGTGGAGCCGGAGTCGCTTGGTGCGCACCGACGTGAGACCAGTTACGTAGGGTCCGAGGGCGTCGACGGCGTCCTCGGCCATCTTGCGATAGGTCGTCCACTTGCCACCCGTGATGTGGATGACGCCGTCGCGCGTATCGGTCACCTGGTGTCGGCGCGAAAGGTCCGCCGTGCGCTCCTTCAACGCTTTTCCGTCGACGGGGGCGAGCAACGGTCGCAGTCCGGCCCACACACCCGTGACGTCACTCGTCGTGAGGTTCGACGACGTGGCGGCGTTGACGGCCTCCAACAGGTACGCGACGTCCTCCGGCGTGCAGTTGGGCTCTTCGAGGTCTCCGTCGTACGCGGTGTCCGTGGTGCCGATGTACGTGAAGTCGGCTCCCTCGAAGGGCACGACGAAAATGCTTCGCCGGTCGCCTGGGACATTCAGCACGGCCGCCACGTCGGCCGGCAGTCGATGGCGCGCGACGCTCAGGTGTATGCCTTTGGCCGGAGTGATGCGGTGCGACGACGTGTGCTCGGCCATCGTGAACACGTCGTCGGCCCACACGCCGGTGGCGTTGACGACGGTCTTCGTGGAGATCGTGATGGGCCGATCCGCGTGGACGTCGTGACAGGTCACGGCGTTGACGCGTCCCGTGTCGTCGTGGCGAATGTCGACGCAACGCACGTACGTCGCGACGTCGACATCGAAATCGAGCGCCGCCGTTTTCGCCAACGCGAGCGCGACACGGGCGTCGTCGCCTCGGGCGTCGAAGTAGAGGAATCCCGCGACGAGCCGGTCGGTGTTGAGCGTCGGCAGGTACGCGAGCGCCTGCTCACGGGTGATCTTGCGATGACGGTGCCCGATTCGCCAACCACCGCTCAGGTCATATATGCGAAGGGCGGTCGCGTAGCCCTTCACCAGCGCCTTCGAAGCGACGCCGTTGCGACCGAAGAGGGGAACGAGAAACGGGAGCGGCCGCACGAGGAAGGGAGCGTTGTCGAGGAGTCGCTGTCGTTCGCGCAGGTTCTCGTACACCAGACGGAACTCCTTTTGCTGCAGGTAGCGCAGGCCGCCGTGAACCATCTTGGAGGACTTCGAACTGGTACCCGAGGCAATGTCACCGCCGTCGATTAATGCGACGCGCAGTCCCCGCGACGCCGCATCGAGCGCCACGCCCGCACCGGTCATGCCAGCGCCGACGACGACGAGGTCATAGGTCTCGAGGGCCATCGCTTCGAGCGCGCGCTCGCGTTGGAAAGTGGCCACCAATCAATGCTGGCACAGGGCCGGGACTACCTTGAAAGGCATGGACTTCCAACTTTCAGATGAGCTCCTCGGGCTGCAACAGAGCGTGCGACGACTCGCCCAGGACAAGATCAAGCCGCGCGCTCGAGAGATCGACTCGACGGGCGAATACCCTCAGGACCTCTTCGACGAGTTCCGAAAGGCCGATCTGCTCGGTCTCTGCATTCCCGAGGAGTATGGCGGTTCGGGTGCGGGCATCATGGGCCTCGCCGTCACGATCGAGGAGGTCACGAAGTATTCGAACGTGCTGGGGTTGATGCTCCTCCTCACCCGACTTCCGACGGGACCGATCATGATCGCCGGCACCGACGAGCAGAAGCAGCGCTACCTGCCCGGCATCGCCGCGGGAACCCATCGTGCCGCGTTCTGCCTGTCGGAGCCGGGCGCGGGTTCTGACGTCGCGGGGATGCAGTCCCGGGCCCGCGAGGACGGTGCCGGTGGGTACGTGTTGAACGGCACGAAGTGCTGGATCTCGGGCGGGATGCAGGCCGACTGGTTCGTGGTCTTCGCCAAGACCGGCGACCCGGCGTCGCGAAAGCACACGAGCATCGGCGCGTTCATCGTCGACGCCGACAGCCCCGGTGTGACCCGCCCGCGCGTCGACAAGAAGATGGGCGTGAAAGGAATCGACACCACGGAGATCGTCTTCACCGACGTGAAGGTTCCGGCGACCCACGTGATCGGTGGAGGGTTCGCCCTCGTCATGCAGTCGCTCAACGCCATGCGGCCCATCGTCGCGGCGCGCGGGCTCGGCCTCGCCGAAGGGGCCCTCATGTACGCGACCGAATACGTGAAGAGTCGTGAAGCATTTGGAAAGACGATCGCCGAGTTCCAGGGCATTCAGTGGGAGATCGCCAAATGCGCGACCGAGATCGAGGCGGCCCGACTGCTCACCTATCGCGGCGCGTGGCTCGCCGACCAGGGCTGCTTCACCAAGGAGTACGTGCCGATGCTCTCGATGTGTAAGTACTACGCGTCAGAAGTGGCCGTGAAGGCGTCGGGCCTCGCGGTCCAACTACTCGGCGCGGCCGGCTACATGGAAGAGCATCCGACCGAGATGTTCTATCGCGACGCACGTCAACTCACGATCGTCGAAGGCACCAGCCAGATCCAACTGGGCCTCATCGCCAAGGGCGTCCTCAGTCACGACCTGTGGTGGGACTGACCAATCGGTAGAACGCTCGAACCTACACTGACAACGTGAGCGGTCCACTTGACGGATTGAAGGTTGTCGAGTTGGCGGGGATTGGACCGAGTCCCTACGCCTGCATGTTGTTGGCTGACCTCGGAGCGAACGTGTTGCGAATCGAACGCGGCGACGCCGACGCCGACCACGAAACGACGTGGGAGGTCCTCAATCGTTCGCGTCCCTCGGTCGCGGTGGACCTGAAGAACGCCGCCGGACGCGACCTGGTGCTGGAACTGTGCGAGCAAGCCGACGTCCTGATCGAGGGGTTTCGACCGGGCGTGACCGAGCGGCTCGGGTTGGGACCCGAGGACGTCGCCGCGCGAAATCCCCGTCTGGTGTACGGAAGGATGACGGGGTACGGGCAGGACGGCCCGAACGCCCAGCGCGCGGGCCACGACATCAACTACATCGCGGTGTCGGGGGCGTTGTGGCCGATCGGACGTCGGGGCGAGGCACCGGTACCGCCGCTCAACCTCGTCGGGGACTTTGGCGGGGGATCGCTGTTCCTGGTCTTCGGGGTCGTCGCGGCAGTGCTCTCCGCGCGCAGCACCGGCGAAGGTCAGGTAGTTGACGCGGCGATGGTGGACGGCTCGGCGTCGCTCATGGCCCTCAGTCACTCGCTGATGAACGCGGGACTGTGGCACGAGGAACGCGGGACGAACCTCCTCGACACCGGCGCGCCCTTTTATGAGGTCTACGAGACCCGGGACCACTTGTACATGGCGGTCGGCGCAATCGAAGCCAAGTTCTACGAGGAGCTTCTGGCCGGTCTCGGGTTAGAAGGTGCCGACCTTGCGGCGCAGTTCGATCGTGCGTCGTGGTCGGCGATGAAGGAACGATTCGCCGAGGTATTCCGGGAAAAGACGCGCGAGGAGTGGACGGAGATCTTCGCCGACACCGACGCCTGCGTGACGCCGGTCCTCAGTCCGCGCGAGGCCGCGCGTCACCACTACAACACCTCTCGTGACGTGTTCTCACTCGACGGCGACATCCAGCCTCAACCGGCGCCGCGGTTCTCCAAGACGCCGGGCGCGATCGGACGATCGCCGGGGAAGGCCGGATCGGGCACGCGCGAAGGACTACTCGGTTGGGGAATCGATCTGAATCGCCAAGAGGCGCTACGCGCCGCCGGAGCTTTCGGTTAGATGTTGACCACGGGGCAGGTCAGAGTCCGGGTGATTCCGGGCACCTTTTGGATCGCGCCCACGATGAACTTTCCGAGGTCGTCGACGCTCTCGGCCTCGCAGCGCACGATGACGTCGTAGGGGCCGGTCACCTCAAAGGACTCCAGCACGCCGGGTACGGCGCGGGTCGCGAGCACGACCGCTTCGCTCGAGCCGATCTCGGACTGGATCAAGATGTACGCCTGAACTCCCATGGAGGACCTTTCGTTTCAAGTCCCTCCATATTGCCCGATTCTCGAGGACTCGCGCTAATCGTCGCGAAACCGCTTCCCGATGTGCCACTGGAAGCAGTAGTCGCATCGGTAACTGTCGAGGTCGATACCGCTCAGCGTCCAGGCCAACTGCGCCGCGCTCTTCGCCTCACTCTGGGTGCGGTACGAATTCTTCGGCGATCCGTCGCGGCTGAAGTGTGAGGCGACTCGTCCGAGCGGCTTGGTCACCGGTTTCGATGTGCGCCGTCGCTTCATGGACCCTGAGATTACTCACCTCGTTAAAGTCTGAGTCGTGACCTCGCAACTCGAGACCGAACAGATCGTGACCTCGTCGACCCAGGTCGACGATGAAGATCACGAACGATTCACGCACATCGTCCTCGAGGGTTACACGCCAAAGGACGGCGAGTTCGTGGCCCTGGATAATTCGGTCGTCGGCGCCATGATCAACGCGACGCCGGTACGGGCGCTGTGCGGCAAGGTCTGGGTGCCGGGGCGAGATCCCCAGAAGTACCCGATCTGTCCCACGTGTAAAGAGATCGCCGAGTCCTTGGGATGGTCACTGCCTTCGAATTGAGCAACGGCGCACGCACCGGCTCGTAGGCTCAACGTCCATGACGCGCGCTCTCGTCCTTCGACACCACCCGGAAGATCACTCGGGCCTCATTGGCGAAGCGTTCGAGTCGCGCGGGTACGAGCTCGACCTGCGGATGATGAACGAGGACAGCGTGACGCCGTCGCTCGAGGGATATGACGTCTTCATCATTCTCGGATCGAAGAGCGCGGTCTACGACAAGGAGGTCGAGCAGGCGTGGTTCGGTCGCGAACTCGGCCTCATCGCCGAGGCGCAGCGGCGCGACATCCCAGTGTTCGGGATCTGTTTCGGGGCCCAGGCGCTCTGTCTCTATCACGGCGGCGTCGTCGAACGCTCCGACGAACCGGAAATCGGATGGTACGACGTTGACGCGCAGAATGACTCGGGCATCGCGTCCGGTCCCTGGTTTGAATTCCACTTCGACCACTGTCGACTGCCCGACAGTGCGCAACTGTGGGCGACGTCGCCGCGCGCGGTGCAGGCCTTTTGCGTCGGGCGCGACGTGGGCGTGCAGTTCCATCCCGAGATCGATCACCTCCAACTCCGAGACTGGTTCGCCAGCGGCGAGGAAGAGGCGCGCGAGTTCGGCGTCGACGTCGAGGAACTGATTGAACAAACGAAGCGCGAAACGCCCGCGGCGCGAGGACGCGCGGCCGACCTCGTCGATCGCTTCCTCGCGCACATCGAGAGCTGACGGTTCGTCACGACGATGTCTTCACGATCGTCTCGAATCGTGCTTCAGTAGGCTTTAGTGGTGAGTGGTGAAATTAGTGAACAGAACCCGGTCCGGCTCGAACGCCCGGCGACCGGGGGAGCGGTCGGACGTCTGGATGACGGTCGCGTCGTGTTCGTGCGCCACGGCCTCCCCGGCGAATTAGTTCGCGTCACCGTCACTGAATCGACGTCGAAGTTCTCTCGCGCCGACGCCGTCGAGATTCTGGAGGCCAGTCCCGATCGAGTGAACCCGCCCTGTCCCTACGCCCATCCCGGCGGTTGCGGGGGCTGTGATCTCCAGCACGCCTCGACGAACGGCCAAGTCGCCTGGAAGTCTTCACTGGTCACCGAACACTTGCGCCGGATCGGTGGTGTCGAGCGAGCGGTTTCGGTGATCGAGGCACCGAGTGACCCGAAGGGTTCACGCACTCGGCTTCGCTGCGCGGTCGACGACAACGGCCGTCTCGCACTGCGCGCCGCGAGGTCCCACGATGTCGTGGCGCTCGACGCGTGCTGGGTTTCGAGTACGTCGCTGGCGCCGGCGTTCGCGGCGTCCTGGCTCGGGGCCGAAGAGGTCGAGCTACGTGCCGTTGGCGAAGGCGATCCCTTCGCGGTCGTTCGTCGCATCACCCCACGGGGCACGATGCATGAACTTTGTTCCTTGCGCGGTGAGCCGCTCGAACCTTCGACCCAGTCGCGCGTCAACGTGCGCGGCCATGTCTTTTCCGTGGGACCTCGATCCTTCTGGCAGTCGCACCGAGACGCGCCGACGATGCTGCTCGACACCGTCCTCGAATTGGCCGAGGCGCGCGCTGATGACCACGTCACTGATCTCTTCAGCGGCGTCGGACTCTTCGCGGTGCCCCTCGCCAACGTTGTCGGACCGGGAGGTCGCGTGACGGCGGTCGAATCCTCGCCCTACGCGGTTCGCGACGCGCGACAGAACGCGGAAGGACTGCGCAACATCAAGGTTCGAGAGTGGTCGGTCACCCCACGGTCGATCAACGACTCGGTGGGTGAGGGGAACGTCGTCGTGCTCGACCCTCCTCGAGGCGGACTGGCCAAAGGGGTGGCTGAGGCGATGGTGCGGCGGCGTCCGCGCCGCGTGGTCTACGTCTCGTGCGACGCGGCGACCTTCGCTCGGGACCTCAAAATCCTGATGGCTGGCGGCTACGCGCTGAACGAATTGCGAGTGTTTGACCTGTTTCCTATGACCGAGCATGTGGAACTTGTCGCAAGCCTTGACTTGGGCCCGTAGAGGGTAGAGGGTTTAGGCGAGGGCGAGACGACGTCGGCCCTCCCGAGGGGGTTGAGCATGCCATTCAAGTTGGATCATCACCACCGAATTACCGCCCAAAGACTTTTCAGTCACCCGCTGTGTCACAACATTCAATGGCACGACGTCTGTTCGCTCCTCGCGCGTTTCGGCGAGGTCTATGAAACGCATCGGGGCAACTGGGCGGTGACCATTGATGGCGAGACCACGTCGTTCGGCTCAACGCGTTCGAGGGACTTGACCGAAGAGCAAGTGGTGAAGGTTCGTCACTTCTTGCGCGCATTCGGCGTCACCAAGGAACTCTTGCAAGCGGCGTAGCCGCGAGCGACCTGTACCTTAGGGGTCGTGGCCGCACCGCTTCTCATTCTCCTGCCTCCTTCGGAGGCCAAAACACCAGGCGGCACGATGCGAGCGAGCGTCGGCACGTTCGACGAGGCGCTCGCAGACGAACGTCGTCGGGTCGTAGAAGCCCTCATCGGAGCACTGAATGGATCGTCTACGCGTCGCCAAGAGATCCTGCTGAACGCTCGGGGCCCCTTACTGGCACGCGCCCTGGAGACCACGAGACAGCTGGCGCACGAACGAGTTCCGCGCCTCGCGGCCTGGCAGCGTTACAGCGGGGTCGTGTGGTCGCACCTCGGTCCCTCGTCACTGGCGCCAGCGCAACGCCGTCGCCTTCTCATACCATCGAGCCTCTACGGCGTCACGACGGCCGAGGATCGCATCGCTGATTTCCGACTCAAGATGAACGTCGGCGTCTCGCCGTTGGGCACGATGGCGACGTTCTGGAAGCCGCACGTGACGTCGGTCTTGGCCGCGCACTCGAAGCGTTCGACGATTGTGAATCTCTTGCCGGGGGAGCACGAGGCCGCAATCGATGTACGCGAGCTCACGCGTACGCGCCACGTGGTGTCGGTTCACTTCATCGATGGCGTGGGCGGAACGACGGTCGGCCACGACGCGAAAGCGGTGAAGGGGATTCTGGCGCGCACGCTGCTTCTCGAAGGCCTCGACGCACTGTCAACGTTCGAGTGGCAAGGATGGCGATCGGTTCCCGTGGACGGTGCGTTCAACATTGTTTCCCCGGCGCAGCGCAATCTCGACGGTTGGGTCACCAAGCGAAAAAAGGCCTAATTGCGGATTTTCACGCCATTACTTGACAATGATATCAAAATGATATTAAACTGACATCATGTTGATATCAGAACTGCTGTCAGGTATCCGAGACGACTTCACTGCGTTGGGACAGCTCGGGGGACCAGATACCGCGTTGATCACCGAGCGGCTGAGTGCGGCCATTGAGCCTTCGCTGCGTACGCACTTCCTCGCCGCCATGAACAACGTGGTCCAAGAGTTCAACCTCCAAGACGGTGTCGCGTTGACGCTGAATCTCGAAGGGGACCAGATTCGAATGAGTCGCGTCGCGGCGGTCGAGGGCGACGTCACCGCACCAACACCGAGTGACTACTCCGCGCGCATCGCGCTTCGGCTGAG
>OBLU010001630.1_pt1 | contig 20819 bp, 15 predicted proteins | sample 1518681 | NCBI WGS metagenome assembly OBLU01 (sample SAMEA3539304, study PRJEB22396) | soil metagenome | biome: tundra; feature: field; material: soil | place: USA | collected 2010-05 | depth 0.15 m
AAACCCGCAAACAGCGCCAGTCCCAAGCCTGAGGATAGCTAAACGTTACGGCTAAACGTTACTGCTAAACGCGGCTTGTCCCTGGAGGAACGTTCATGAAGTTCACGGATTTATTTGTTAAGCGTCCGGTTCTGGCGATTGTTGTAAACCTGGTCATCCTGATCGCCGGCCTGCAAGCCATTCGCTCGCTGAGTGTGCGGCAGTATCCGCGCAGCGACATCGCGGTCGTGCAGGTCACGACCGTATATGTCGGCGCGAACGCCGATCTGGTCCGCGGTTTCATTACGACGCCGATTGAGCGCGTCATTGCCAGCGCCGACGGCATCGACTACATGGAGTCGACGAGTGCGCAGGGCTTGAGTACGATCCAGGTGCACCTGAAGATCAACTACGATACCACCGCGGCTCTGACTCAGATCCAGGCAAAGGTGGCGCAGGTCCGCAATGATCTTCCTCCGGATGCTCAAATCCCGGTAATCGACCTGCAGACCGCCGACACTCAGTTCGCGGCGGTTTACCTCGGATTTTCTTCCGCCGACCTCGATCAGAATCAAATCACCGACTACTTGACCCGTGTAGTGCAGCCCAAGCTGAGCGCGATCAGCGGTGTGCAGCGCGCCGACATCCTGGGAAATCGAACGTTTGCGATGCGCATCTGGCTCAAGCCTGGGGAAATGGCCGCACGCGGCGTCTCTCCTTCCGACGTGCATGACGCTCTTTCGCGCAACAACTATCTTTCGGCTCTGGGAAGCACCAAGGGTTCCATGGTGTCCGTGAACCTGATCGCAAACACCGACCTGCGGACTCCGGATGAGTTTCGCCAGATGGTGGTGAAGCAGCAGAACGGCGTGGTGGTCCGACTCGGAGAGATCGCGGACGTCGTTCTGGGTGCTGAGAATTACGACCAGGATGTCCGCTTCAACGGCGAAACCGCCACCTTCATGGGTATCTGGGTCCTTCCCACGGCAAATTCGCTGGAAGTGATTCGCAACGTGCGCCAGGCTCTACCAGGAATTCAAGCGCAATTGCCCACGGGCATGAAGCTGGGAGTTCCCTACGACTCGACGGAGTACATTCAGGACGCGATCAACGAAGTGCTGCACACTTTGGTGGAGACGCTGCTGATCGTGGTGGTCGTGATTTTCCTGTTCCTCGGTTCGTTCCGCTCCGTGCTGATTCCGGTGATCGCGATTCCGATCTCGCTGATCGGAGCTGTGTTCCTCATGCTTCTGGCCGGTTTCACGATCAATCTTCTGACCCTGCTGGCGATTGTGCTCTCAGTGGGCCTGGTCGTGGACGATGCCATCGTCATGGTGGAGAACGTCGAGCGCCACTTGCATCTTGGGAAGTCTCCATTCCAGGCTGCGAAAGACGCTGCTCGCGAGCTGGTGGGACCGATCATCGCCATGACGATCACGCTCGCCGCGGTATACGCACCGATCGGAATTCAAGGCGGGTTGACCGGCGCTCTGTTCCGCGAATTCGCATTCACGCTGGCCGGCGCAGTCGTCGTGTCGGGTGTCGTTGCTCTCACGTTGTCACCGATGATGGGTTCGAAGTTGCTGCGCTCCGGGGATACGGAGCGGGGCTTCGCGGGAATCGTCAACCGGCGCTTCGAGAGCGTGCGAAGCCTTTACGGCAGGCTTCTGGCGGGGACGCTGCAGTATCGTCCAGTCGTGCTCACGCTCTGGGCAATTGTGGCTGTGCTGATGATTCCGTTTTATATGTTTTCCCAGCGGGAACTGGCGCCGGCCGAGGATCAGGGTGTGGTGTTCGGCGTTATTCAGTCGTCCGCGAACTCCACGCTGGATCAAACGAATCTGTTCACCCAGCAGGTCTACGACGTATACCACTCGTTTCCGGAGAGCGCGAGCATCTTTCAGATCACGAATCCAAACGGCGGCTTCGGGGGCATGGTCACCAAACCATGGAGCCAGCGGACGAAGACGACGCAGCAATTGCTGTTGGAATCAAGCGGAAAGCTGTCCAAGATTTCCGGCGTTCGGGTCATTCCATTGACGCCGCCGCCTCTTCCTGGGGGCGGTAACTTCCCGGTCGATTTTGTGATTGCCTCCGCGGCCGAGCCACAGCAGGTCAGTCAACTGGCCGAACGGATCGTGAAGAAGGCGATGGCCAGCGGCCTCTTCATCTTTGCGGACACCGATGTAAAGTTCGACCAGCCCCAAACGGAAGTGGTGTTTGACCGCGACAAATTGCGCTCCCAAGGAGTGGACCTGAGCCAGGCCGGTCAGGACCTCTCCACCATGCTGGGTGGAAACTACGTCAACCGTTTCAGCATTCAGGGACGCAGCTACAAGGTGATCCCGCAGGTCAAACGCGTTGAGCGCTTGACTCCAGATCAACTGTCGCAGATTTACGTGAAGGGTTCTTCGGACAAGCTCGTGCCTCTTTCGACCTTTGCCACTCTGCGGACCACTACTGAGCCGAGATCGCTCAACAAGTTTCAGCAGCTGAATGCTGTGCGTATTCAGGGGGTCATTCCCCCGCAAGTGCCTCTCGATCAGGCGCTTACATTTCTCGAGAATGAAGCCAAGCAGGTTCTGCCGCAGGGATTCACTGTGGATTACGCGGGTGAGTCTCGCCAGCTGCGCGTGGAAGGTAGTAAATTTCTGGGCACGTTCTTGCTTTCCGCGATTCTGATCTATCTTGTGCTCGCGGCGCAATTTGAAAGTTTCCGCGATCCCTTCATTATTCTGGCCGGTTCGGTCCCGCTGGCCATCTCGGGCGCGCTTGCGTTCTCGTTCCTCGGTTTCACGACCCTGAACATCTACAGTCAGGTAGGATTGATTACACTCGTCGGTCTGATCGCGAAGAACGGAATTCTGATCGTAGAATTCGCGAACCACCTGCAGGAAACCGGCCTGAGTAAGCTGGAGGCGATTGCCGGCGCGGCGAGCACGCGATTGCGTCCAATCCTGATGACCACGGCTGCAACCGTCTTCGGACATTTCCCGCTCGTGCTAGCGAAGGGCCCCGGTGCCGGCGCAAGGAACAGCATCGGCATCATGCTGGTAAGCGGCATGATCATCGGCACGGTGTTCACGCTATTTGTGGTGCCGTCCATCTACATGCTGGTCGCGAAGACTCACTCGCGAGCTGTGAGCGAGGAAGAGCTCGCAATCGGCGAGCCGGCGGAAACCGTAGCCTGATTGAGTAGCGCCGAGGGGCATCGATCTCATCCGAGCTCTGCCCCTTACTGGTGGGAACGCTAGTCGTTGACTCGCAAAACCATTCCGAGCGACTTCTTCGGATAGACTGTTTGGACCTAGTTTTCACAGCCGTCCGACGGAGTTGCTCATTTCGATGAAACTCGATCGAGAATTATTGCAGAGCCTGCCCAAGGTTCTCTTGCACGAGCATTTGGATGGTGTGCTGCGGCCACAGACTGTAATTGACTTGGCCAGAGATGCGCGCTATACCGACCTTCCAACGGACTCTCCCCAGGCCCTATCCGAGTGGTTCTTTCGTGGCGCGAATCAGGGGAGTCTTGCGAAATATCTGGAAGGCTTCGCTCACACCATAGCTGTCCTGCAGACGGAAGAGGCGCTGCAGCGCGTCGCGTATGAGCAGGCCGAAGATTTGAGCCGGGATGGAATCGTATATTTCGAGACTCGCTTTGCGCCCGTCTTCCATACCCAGAAGGGATTGACGCACCAGCAGATTGTCTCGGCCGTTCTAAAGGGACTGGAGCGCGGACGAAAAGACTTCGGCGTTTCCTCAGGATTGATCATCTGCGCGATGCGCAACATGAACACTTCGCTGGAAATGGCGGAGCTCGCTGTCGATTTTCGCGCGCGGGGAGTGGTTGGCTTCGATCTAGCGGGCGAGGAGGGCGGATATCCACCCAAAAAGCACGTAGATGCTTTTCATTACATTCAACGCGAGAACTTCAACATCACAATTCACGCTGGCGAAGGCTACGGGAAAGAATCGATCTGGCAGGCGATTCAGTATTGCGGGGCGCATCGCATCGGGCACGGGACGCGCCTGATCGACGATATCGCCGTCGTGGACGGCAAGGCCGTGAAACTGGGAGATCTCGCCCAATACGTTCTCGACAAGCGCATCCCGTTGGAGATCTGCCTGCTTAGCAACGTCCACACCGGAGCAACGCTGAGCCTGGCGGAACATCCCTTCAAGATTCTTTATCAAGAGAAATTCCGCGTGACTCTAAACACCGACAACCGTTTGATGAGCCGCACGTCGATGACTCAGGAATTTGAGGCCGCTGCGGAAACCTTTGGACTCTCAATGGCCGACTTTGAAAAAATTACGATCAACGCGATGAAGAGCGCGTTCTTGCCGTACAAAGAGCGCTGCGATTTCATCTACTCTGTCATCAAGCCCGGTTACGCCCGGATCCGGGAATCGCAATCCAAAACATCTCATTGACACCGCGCAGCACTCGGAGATTCCATGTGCAGTCGTACTAGGCATCTGTTCCTGACGCTCACGCTATCCGGGATGTGTTGTGGCTATCTCCCGGGCCAGGCCGCTAAGCAGGCTGGACCGATTCGTATTAAAGTCGTCGTGGTAACCATGTTCGAGCGCGGCGAGGACACGGGTGACACTCCGGGGGAGTTTCAGCTCTGGGTGGAACGTGAGCATCTCGACCAGATCCTTCCGCTACCTGCCGGTTATCACCACGTGCGTCTGAATAAGGACGGAGTTCTCGGCATGGTCACTGGAGTGGGAACTGCCAAGGCCGCGGCATCGGTGACGGCGCTCGGCCTTGACCCGCGCTTCGATCTTTCGAAGGCGTACTGGATTGTCGCCGGCATCGGCGGCGGAGATCCGGCGGACGTTTCAGTCGGGTCGGCGGTCTGGGCAGATCATGTGGTCGATGGCGACCTGGCGTTTGAGATCGATGCGCGTCAAATTCCTCTGAGTTGGCCGACTGGCTATGTTCCACTGCGCAAGGGCACGCCCTATGAGCAGCCTGCCAGTGACGTCTACGGCGAAATGTACACGCTCAATCCAGCTCTGGTGGGCAGGGCATTCCACCTCACGCAAGACGTACCGTTGGCGGATTCTGATGCCTTGCGCAAATCGCGGGCGCGCTTTGCAGGATTCCCAAATGCCTTGAAACCGCCGTTTGTGGCGAGAGGCGATACTTTGTCGGCGGGTACGTTCTGGCATGGTTCGAAGATGGAGGAATGGGCCAACGAGTGGACTCGCTACTACACCGGCGGCAAAGGAAATTACATGGTCGCGGCGATGGAAGATTCGGGCACGCTGCAGGCGCTTACATTTCTGAATCAGGCCGGGCGCGTTGATCTGCAGCGCGTGCTCGTGCTGCGCACGGTTAGCAACTACGACCGTGAAGCCCCTGGCATGCCGGCAGCCGATAGTCTGCAAGAGATGGTTTCCGGCAACTACTCTGCGTATATGCCAGCTCTGGAGGCCGCCCAAATCGTGGGAGATAAGGTCGTGCGCGATCTCGTGGAGCATTGGGCGCAACGGGAATCCATGATTCCTCACGCGCCGTAGTGAATAGATCGTGCGATGTCATCGCGATAGTGACGCGAGCGTCTCAGCCAATACCAGCGTCCCGCGAACAATGTCTTCCGGGGACGCGTACTCGTCAGGGCGGTGACTGTACCCGTTGCGGCAAGGGATGAACAACATCGCGACCGGTGCAATGCGCGCCATGAACAGCGAGTCGTGATAAGCCCGACTGACCATAGGAATGAAGTTCAGTTGATGCTTGCGACAGGATTGCGAAAGCGCTTCGATGATCGTGGGAGCGCAGTCCGCGGGCGAGTCGGCGTTTACCACCGCACTCGAAACCGACACCTGCCGCTTGGCAGAGATCGAATGGCGGGTGTCTTCAATTACGCGCATCACGAGATCGCGGCGTTGCAGGTCCGTGTCGCGGAGATCCACGCTAAGGCGGACTCGACTGGGAATACTGTTGACCGCGCCGGGAAATACGTCGCAAATTCCCACTGTTGCGACGGTGTCGATGGCTCCACTCGTGCGCGCGGCATTCTCGATCGCCAGGATCAGTTCGGCTGCAGCGCAGAGTGCGTCGCGCCGATCAGGCATTAAAACTCCGCCGGCATGTCCGCCGGAGCCTTCGATCAGAATGCGAAGGCTTGCAGGGGCAGCGATTTTCTTGACAATGCCGAGAGGAATCTGCCGCCGCTCCAGCAACGGACCTTGTTCGATGTGCAATTCCACGAAAGCCTTGTAGTATCCCTGCGGCAGTTTCACCTGCTCGAGTTCTCCTGCAAAGCCAGCCTTACGCCGAACTTCATCGAGCATTGCTCCGTCGTTGTCTGTTAGTTTGCGCGCGGAATCCGCAGAAAGCGTGCCTGATAACAGCCTGCTTCCCAGGCATCCGATGCCAAACCGTGTGGGCTCTTCGGATGTGAGAATCAGCAACTCGATCGAATGCCTGGGACGAAATCCGCTCTGCTGCAACGCCCGCATCGCTTCGAGACCTCCCAGCACTCCCACCACGCCATCGTATTTTCCGGCGTTTGGAATCGCATCGATGTGCGACCCAGTGCCGACCACCGGCGCAGACGGATCAGAACCATTCCAGCGCGCGAAAGTATTTCCGACGGCATCTTCGCGCACGGAAAGGCCAGCCTGCTGACAGCGAGCCTTCATCCATGCCCGTGCTTTTAGATCGGAGGGCGTGAAGACAACTCGAGTGACGACTGGCGGCTCAGCTTCAGAAATCAAAGCCAGCGCTTCAATTTCGCCGATCAGCCGGTCTCGGTCGATCGTCAGACTCATCGTTGCAACCCCGCCAGGGGATGGCGGTTCCAATCTTTGTAGATGAGATATTTCGCCGGCACCTTGCCGATCGCTCCGAACCACTGCGGGCACCACGGTCCCATCCAGATGAAGTCTCCCGCGGTCACGGGATACCACGAATCGCCCAGCCGGTAGATTCCGCCACCTTCGAGCATGATGAGTCCGTGCTCCATCACATGCATTTCGACCATGCTCAGCGCGGCTCCGGGTTGGTAGACCATGGTATTCACGGCGAAGTCGAAACTCATCTCGTCGGGAAGCAGGCACTTGACCTGCAGGCTGGGATCGTCCCCGAGCGGATGTGAGGAGACGGCATCTTCACTGGAAACGATTAGGTGCGGAGCTTTGGCTGAGTCGAGAGGCTGATAGTGCTTCTCAATGACTGCGAGGCGGCTCGCTTTCGCTGCCACGACTCGATGCTGCGATCTTTCAGGAAAGTATGCATAACCGTTTGTGCCCAACTTCCTCGATTTGCCCTCTGCTTCCACCTTCACGCTCCCCTCGATCACGAAGATGAAGCGCTGGGCGGACGTAGTTCCCAGTTCACCGCCAGCGTCGAACTCAGCCGTATACTGCGTGAACCTCGCGCCCAGGGCAGGGCTGACGTGCACAATCGCGGAGCATTTCGTCATTCCGGGCAGAGTTGTGCGCACGAACGTGTCAGGAGTCAACAGCAGATGGTTCGGTTGTTGTGAGCTGCGTGTTCGGCCGAGATTATGCACGGTTTGTCCTTTTGTAAAAGTCGGGAGATGAAGCGAGCCGATCGAGAAGATGCAAGCCACATGCGATCGCCTTCTCAACGTCATCCTGCAAGACCGATTCCGCAGGATCGTGACTGATCCCGCCGGGCGTGCGAAGAAAGATCATCGCGCTTGGAACCTTCTCCGCCAGAATCATGGCATCGTGTCCTGCGCCACTCACCATCCGATGCGGCTTGCATCCCGTCTGAACGATCGCTTGCTCGATTTGCCCAATGAAGAAGGGGTCCATGGCAACTGCAGGCTGGTTCAACAGGGGACTCTCCCGGACCGTTAGTCCACGTCGGGCGGCCAGCCCATTGGCCTGGCGAATGAGATCTTCGACGGCCTGAACTCGAATTTCGTCGGAAATGTGACGAACGTCCAGTGTGAGACGCGCTTCACCCGCGATCACGTTCGCCGCTCCGGGCTTCGCTTCAATCTTGCCAACCGTCGCCACCAGGCCGGAGGTTTCCATCGCCAAACGTTCTACCACGCCGATCCACTCCGCCGCGCCTGCGATCGCATCGCATCGAAGATGCATTGGTGTTGTGCCCGCATGGTTGGTGCGGCCCAGAAATACGAGCTCCAAGCGGCTCTGCCCGGCAATTCCTTCGACTGCCGCTAGAGGGAGATTGAGTTTCTCTAGGATCGGTCCCTGTTCAATGTGAAACTCAAAGTAGCCCAGAGTGTCGCTTTGCACCTCGGCCTGAGAAACCTCCGCGGGATTCAGTCCAAATTCCTTGATTGCCTCTCGCACGGAGATGCCTCGCGCATCTTGAACGCCGAGAAGTTCTTCATCCAGCCTGCCAACCAGCGCGCGGCTGCCGATAAATGGAGTTCCAAAACGTACGCCTTCTTCCTCCGAAAAGCCAACCACCTCGATCGCAAAGGGTAGTCGCCGTCCCCGGAGTTCTTCCAGCAGAGCGACCGCGAGCACAACGCCGAGGATGCCATCGTAGGCACCGGCGTTAGGAACTGTATCAAGGTGCGAACCGATCAGGAGGCGCGGCGCGTTCGGCTGCTCAGCGGGATAAACTGCGCGGGAATTTCCGGCGGCATCGATGCGCACTTGAGCGCCAAGTGGTTCCATCCATCGAGCAATTTCTTGGTGGCCCTCGTGCATAGGCGGTGACAGGAATGTTCGTCGGGTGCTGTTTGCATCTTCCGAAAAAAACGCGAGCTTCAGGCACCGCTGGATAACCTCTGACGCGCGCGTTGTGATCCCGGTGGTTTGCACTGGATTCCAGTTCGGATGCTAAGCCTTGCCCAGCGAAGCTCAGGACTCCCGTATCACCTTCGCCGCCACCCAGCCCAGAAGAATGAGCGCAACCAGAACCTCCCAGTTGTAAGTGCTCCCGTAGGTCGCGACGGGAAAGTGATTGCTGATCATGATAAAGACAACGGGAACTGCCATGAAAGTATTGTGTTTGGATCGCAGCTTGGCTTGCGCACTCAGGGATGCATCGAACGTTTTCCCGGCCGCTGCCGCCGCGATCATCTTGCGCTGGGATGGTAGGATCCGAAACCAAACGTTGGCGGTCATGATGGTGCCAAGAACCGCACCGACATGAATGTAAGCAGCGCGTCCGCTGAATATATGCGTCAGACCCCAAGCGAGCGCGGCAATCACGACCAGGGAGAACATAGCAAACCCGGTTTCCGACCGCCCCAGAGGCGACCGCAGCGCCAGATCGTACACGATCCATCCGGCCGCCAGAACGGCAAGACCGATGGCAATGCCTCGAGCCTGCGAAATGTCAGCAATGTCAGGGTCAACGAGTCCACTGCTGGAGTAGTACACAAGACCCAGGAGAACCATACCGCTCACCCAAGTCATAAGCGCTTCCCAGCGGAACCAGTGGACCTGCTCCGGGACGACCTTGAGTGATTTCTGCCGGTTGACCGTGTAGAAGCCACCGCTGTGGACCATCCATAGGGACGGCGCGGTGCCGTCGCTCGAAGCTTTCTTGGCGAGCTTGTTGAATTGCCCGTCCAGCCAGGTGAAATAATACGTTTGGCCGACCCACATGATCGCCGCAAACACATGCGTCCAGCGCACCAGCAGGTTCAGCCATTCGCGGATTGACGAGGTCACTTTATCGACTCCATCGGAGTAACAGTTGCCGCCTAACTGCCGCGGTAGGTTGAATATCCATTTGGGCTCAACAGCAGCGGAATGTGGAAATGCGATTCACCCTCTCGCGCCTGGAACGTAACTTCGACCACGGGATACAGGGCCTCTGCCTTCTGCCGCGCGAAATAACTTCCCGTGTCAAAAATTAAACGATAGACTCCGGCGGAGAGATCCTCACCTTCCGGCAGCAATTGTGTGCATCGGCCATCCTGGTCGGAATGGGCTGAGTTCAACAGCCGCCAATCTCCGCCGCTGTTCTGTTTCTCCAGTCGCACAGGCACGGCCGAGGCTGGTTTGCCATACACCAAGTCGAGAATGTGAGTTGAAATGCGTTTCATGGTTGGAGCCATTTTCTTAGCCGGATTTCCGTAATCTGCCGCTGCTGCTCGGCGGCTTCGTGCAGTTCCGTTTCCGCGTCGTTGTTGAGCCGCCGCAGAAGAATTCCCAGAATCTCCTGGGCCGACCTGCCGGTAGCACAAACAATAAAAGTGCGATTGAAACTCTGCTCGTATTGCCGATTGGCATCCGCCAGCGCGGCCTTTACCGCGGCGTCGGCGTCCGCTACTTGTCGTTGCTCCTGCGTCGACCAGGCTGACGATTGCGCCGACGAAGACTGTTGCGCGCGGGACTCGCCGATTCGCGGATGACTCTGGAACGCTTCCATCCAGTCCGATTGCGCGAGGCTGCGCCACGTTTCGTTCGACGCGGCCAGCAGCGCATCTTCGTCCGCAAGGGGTCGTCGTGCGGCGACGCCCTGTGCCCAAGCTCTCGAGCCGCAGCAGGGAAGAATCGTGCTAATGGCATCGCCAGTTGAGAGGAGATTCCAGCTCGCCAGAACGTTCGTTGTTCCGGCGATTCCTGCTCCCTCAGAACCCAGGCGACTCAAGAACTCGACCACGAGATTGCCCGCTACTGCCGCACGATACCTGGCGGTCGAGCGAATGTCGTCAATCGGATGTATTTCGGCGATTGCGGTCTCTCGAGCTACGAGCAACAAATCGGAATCGATCGACCGTCCCCGCAACACTCGTTCGGTTTCCCGCAGGCGAAGCGGAACGGGCGCAACACTCCCAAGCGCGATTCGCACATCTTCGACCAAGCCGTTCCGCAGCAGGCCGAGAGCCGCGATGCACACTTTGGAGATTGCCTGTGCGTTGCGGGCTCCAACTTTGCGGGCGTAGGCAACATAACTCGCGAATCGTCTGGGCAGGCACACGGCTCGTATCAGCTCGTCCGGCTCCAAAAGAGTCTTCTTGTATCCCGTGTGGAACGCAACGTAAGGTACGCGGCGCTCGCCTCGGACCGACACAAGAATTAATTCAGCTTCATAGACCAGCAGCGCGGGCAACGAATCCGCTGCCGGCGACGCGTTCACGATGTTGCCGCCGATCGTTCCGCGATTCTGGTTGGCAATCCCTCCAGTCCATCGCGCAGCAGTCGTCAGCAGCGGGAACTCACGGCCAACCGTTTCGTGCCGCCGCATGTCCGTATACGTACATCCCGCCCCAATGCGAATCTCGTCCGCCGCGACTTCGATCCGCCGCAATTCCGGGAGGTTCCAAATGTTGACCAATTTGCGCGCCGGCAGCTTACCGGCGGCATACTGCACCATCACGTCGGTGCCGCCAGCAATCGGAAGCCACGCGCCCGGTTCCTTAGCCAGCAGCGAGACAATCGCCTGCAGACTGCCGGGCGCGACCATTTCGTAGTCCGAAGGATTCGATCTCATGAGGTCGACCTGCGCAGCGCCGCTTCCGCCACAGCCTCAAGAATCTGGGAGTAGCCCGTACAACGGCAGAGATTTCCAGAGAGGCCTTCCCGAATCTCCTCGAGTGTGGGATCGGGTTTTCCGTTCAGCAAGTGCACTGATGCGAGAATCATTCCAGGCGTGCAGATGCCGCACTGTGCCCCGCCGCATGCCAGAAAAGCCTCCTGCAGCACGTGCAGCCTTTCTCCGTCCGCCAATCCTTCAATCGTGAGGATGCTAGTGCCTTCTGCCTGAAGAGCAGGCACCAGGCAGCTATTTACGAGCGCCCCATCCATCAACACCGAGCACGAACCGCACTCGCCTTCTCCGCAGCCTTCTTTCGCGCCGGTTAGTCCGAGGTCCAGGCGCAGCACATCGAGCAGGCGCTCCATCGGATACGCGCGCACCTTCTTCGGCTCACCGTTGACCGTGAATAAAATTTCGGCCTTGGTGCGGCTTCCGTGAGAATCGGTCATCGGCCCTCGCCAATAAGAGCTGCATCGTCCTGCCGCGACGGGTTGAGAAGCGCGTCCATGACGTCTTCGGGAAGCAGAGGAATGGAATCGAAGCGAACATTCTTCGGCCCACCGAGCGCATCTTCCACCGCGTTCACAATTGCCGGGGCCGGACCGTCCATCGGGAGTTCGCCGATGCCCTTTGCCCCATACGCTCCGTGGACGTTCCCCAACTCCTCAAAGAACACGCGAATCGGCGGCAGATCACTCGACGTTGGCATGATGTAGTTGGTCATCTGGCCGTTTTGCATGCGCCCATTCTGCCAAACTACTTTTTCATAAAGGCTGAATCCGATTCCCTGGGCGATACCGCCGACGATCTGTCCCCGCGCCAGCAATGGGTGCAGGACTTTTCCGACCTCCTGAAGCGCGACGAAGTCGTCCACCGACACGCTGTACGTCGTCAGGTCAACGGTGACTTCCGCAATGTAAACGGCCCAGGCGAACGCGGCATAGGCTTCTCCGCGATACTTTTCGTCGTCCCAGAAAATGCCGCTCGGCGCCTCGTAGCGCGACCAGCAGCGAAACTGGCCGTGTGTAGCAACGTGCTGCTGGCAGGCCGCACGAAATTCATCTGCGGAATAGCCTTCGCGAAGCAGGTTCGAGGAAATCAACGTTTGTGCAATGCCGAGAGCGGCAGACTTCACCAGGCTTCCCACCACCATTACCGTGCGGGACGCAACTGTCGGGCCGCTGTTGGGCACTTCTAGCGTGTCCGCTTGTGCCATGCTCACACTCTCGTAGGGAATCCCGAGAGCCTCCGCCGCAATCTGGCTCAGCACCGTTTTCGTTCCCTGACCAAATTCGGTGCTCGACACCAGCACGCGAACACTGCCGTCGGCACAACCTTCCACCCCGACTACTGAACTGAGGTGACGCTCACCCGAACCAGTGAATCCAGCGCCGTGCAAAAACGCGGCAATTCCTATGCCTTTTCTCGAAGTGCCAGCCTGATTCTGTTGCGCGAAACGCTGCCTCTTCGCGCGGTAATCTGAAATCTCCAATGCTCGGTCCAGCAATTCCCCCAGGTCAATCGGTTCGCGTATGACCTGCCCAGTAGTAGTGTCCTGCCCCGGATTTAGAAAATTGCGGCGGCGAATCTCGACCGGAGAAACACCTACGGTCTGCGCGATCCGGTCCATGTGCCGCTCCATGGCAAACAAACTCTGTGGCGCACCAAAGCCGCGGAACGCTCCATGGGGCGGGGCATTGGTGGCGACCGCCTTTGCTCTGATACGAACGCTCGGCCAATAGTAAGGTCCGCCTGCATGAATGGCTCCGCGGGAGAGCACGACCGACGACAACGTGGCATACGCCCCACCATCAATCGTGAAATCGATCTCTCCGCCAAGAATCTTCCCGTCGCGGCTCACAGCAGTTCGATGGCGAGTGCGCGAAGGATGCCGCTTGGTAGTCGCCACCATATCTTCCAGACGGTCATAAATAATCTTCACCGGTCGGCCAGATTTCATCGCCAGCAGCGCAGCATGCGCAGCGATCATCGACGGATATTCCTCCTTCCCTCCGAAGGCGCCTCCGGTCTCCATCTGCACCACGCGAACCTTTTCTGCCGGCAAGTTGCAAAGCGCCATGAGCGCCTTGTGAATGTAGTAAGGACATTGCAGCGAGCCCCACACCGTGATCCCTTGAGCTGGGTCAAAGGCAGCAATCATCCCGTTATTTTCGATGTAAAGTTGCTCCTGAGCGCCGGTCGAATACTCACCTTCCACGATGTAGTCGGCTTTCTCCCAAACGCTGTCGAGATTGCCTTTCTCGATCAGGTACGTTTTGAAAACGTTGTCCTCATCCCAAATGATTTGCGAGCGGCTCTCACTCTCGTCAATCGTGAAGATGCTTGGCAAAGGATCGTATTCGATGGATACAGCCTCAACCGCCTTCGGGAGGACGTGACGGTCTGGATGAGCCAACAGCAGAATGGGCTCCTCGGGATGATTCACCAATTCGTTTGCAAGGCACGGCTGATCATCGCCGATCAACGCGATGCAGTTCTTGCCAGGAATATCTTTCGCGGAGACGATTACGAATTCATCCCACGCGATGCCGGGACCGAACGTGATCTTCTGGATCCGTCCGCGGGGAATCTGGCTGCGAACGGTCGCTCCGAAGAGCATGTTGGGCAGTACCACGTCGTCGATGTACTGCGACCTTCCGGTCACCTTGTCGCGCCCTTCCTTGCGCGGAACCGATTGGCCGACGATGGGATCTGCGTTCATAATGTGAGAGCTTAGATGCGAGCTTCGACCCACCTCTCGCGAGCCCAACGGCCGCCGAGATTTGGGGTTGGGATAGTGTATGACAGACCGGCGAACAATAGCAGGGAAGCGCGATGAATGCGGATAGAAAAAGGTTATGGCACCGATCGACAGCTTTGATTTGCGATATATTCCCGCCCGGCAGGCCCGCCGGGGAACTCTCCTTCGGAGAAGACAGGGTTCCCTCGCAGATAGGTGGCCTTCACTACGCCGCGCAGAGTCTCTCCGAGATAGGGTGACACCGTATGGCGGTAATGCAATCGATCTTCCGTGACAACGAATTCGCGCTCGGGTTCAAAGATAACTAGATCAGCGTCATAGCCAGCCGCAATACGGCCCTTGCGCGTGTCGCAGCCCGCAAGTCGAGCCGGCCCGGCTGCCATCCAGTGCGCCAGATCGAGCAAAGTGAATCCCCGCTTGCTGGCCTCGGTCCACATCAGAGGCAACGCCACGGAAAGGCTCGCAATTCCGCCCCAGGCGGTGCGGAAATTGCCTTCCTGCAGACGCTTCATCACCGGAGGACAGGGCGAGTGGTCGGTGACCACAAAGTCGATCGTTCGGTCCCTGAGGCCTTCCCATAACTTCTCGCGATTCTCGCGGCTGCGGATGGGCGGCGCGCATTTGCTCAGCGTAGCTCCTTTCGCGATCGTTTCCGCGGACAGGTGCAGGTAGTGAGGACAAGTCTCCACGCTTACCGCTAGCCCTTCGGCCCGAGCGGCGCGCAGCTCCGGAAGCGCGTGACTGGAAGACAGGTGCACAATGTGCAGGCGAAAGCCGTATTCCCGGCACAGCGACAGCATCAGGCGGATGGCCGCCAGTTCCGCCTCGTCCGGGCGCGACTGGAGGTAGGTCGAGTAGTGGCTCCAATCTGCGTCGGCCAGGGCGGCGGTTGCTCGATCAATCGGTCCTGCGAGTTCCGCGTGTACCAGGAGCGGAAGGCCAGTCCGGGCAATATGCGGCAGAGCCAATCGCAACTGTTGCTCCGCAACCAGGGTGAAACCATCGATTCCGGGGTCGATGAGAAAACATTTGAATCCGGGTACTCCCTCGGCCGCGAGCGCTTCGATATCACCCTGATTGTCGTGGACTACGCCACCCCAAGCCGCCCAATCGACGCGGCATTTGCCGCCCGCCGCTGCACGCTTGGCCTGTAGCCCAGCGACCGTGGTTGTCGCGGGAAGACAATTCAGGGCCATATCGACAAGCATCGTGCAGCCACCTGCCGCCGCAGCCCGGGTCGCAGTTTCAAAACCTTCCCACTCCGAGCGGCCAGGATCATTGATGTGGACGTGGGAATCGACGAGTCCAGGCAGGATGGCCGCGTCGCCGAAGTCGTGGACCTTGTACTGATCAGACACTTGATCGGGTGAGACGACGCCTTGGATCCGTTCTCCTTCGACGAGGACGGCCGCAGCGCGGATTCCGTCGGGAGTGACCACGCGCCTGGCGACGAAGGCTTGCAGATCCAAAATAAAGCTCCTTGATGACCCTTGCATCCGAACGATCAAACCAGCATTTTACGAAATTCTGCGTCCGGCTTATACTCGCTTCTCAGCGAAGCGGCTGCGAAAGAGTCCATGTCGACTGATTTGCGGGTTCGCGGGTTGCTGACGCCAGCTGCCCTTGACGATTACGCATAGATAGAGCCAATACATGGACAATCCTTTCATGGCTCGCGCCATTCAGCTTTCGATTGATAACGTCCAGTCAGGACGCGGCGGACCCTTCGGCGCAGTCGTCGTGAAAGACGGCGCCATCGTCGCCGAAGCCGCCAACCAGGTCACCTCCACGAATGATCCCACCGCGCACGCAGAAGTGCTCGCGATTCGCGAGGCCTGCAAGAAGCTTGGCGTGTTCGATCTGGAGGGCTGCGAGATCTACACTTCCTGTGAACCGTGCCCCATGTGTCTGGGAGCCATCTACTGGGCCCGACTTTCTAAAGTCTACTTCGCCAACGCCGATGCGGACGCCTCCAAGATTGGATTCGACGATTCGCTGATTTATAGCGAGATCGCGCAACCACATTCCCAGCGCAGGATTCCGATGATTCAGATGATGCGCGAAGAGGCGTTAGCAGCGTTTCGTGCCTGGGAAAACAAGCCAAACAAAATCGAGTATTGAGCAGTTCGAGTAGCTGCCAATTTCAAGTTCGCGGAGGATTTTTGATCGATCGCTATTTCAAACTCACCGAAAACCAGACCTCCGTGAAGCAGGAGATGCTGGGCGGTCTTACGACTTTTGTGACGATGGCCTATATCGTCGTCGTGAATCCCCAGATCCTCGCTAAGGCTGGGATGCCCGCGGATGGCGTCGTCTTCGCGACCTGCGTTTCTGCCGCCGTGGCCACCCTGGTGATGGGACTGTATGCGAACTATCCGATCGCGTTGGCTCCGGGAATGTCGCTGAACGCGTACTTTACCTATTCGGTTTGCATCGCGATGCACGTTCCTTGGCGTACAGCGCTGGCGGTGGTCTTCTGTTCTGGCGTGCTGTTCCTGGTGCTCACGGTGACGCGCGTTCGCGAGCAGATCGTCAACGGCATGCCCGATTGCCTGAAGCACTCGACGGCTGCCGGCATTGGAATGTTCATTGCGTTTGTTGGCTTGCGAAACGCGAAGCTTGTCGTGGCCAATCCGGATACGTTTGTGGGCCTAGGCAGCTTTGCCGATAAAGATGTCCAAACTGCCTGCTTCGGCCTCGTCTTGACTCTGATCCTGATGTCACGAAAACTCCACGGTGCGATCCTGGTTGGCATCTTCGGCACAACCCTGCTTGGAATTCTTCGTGGAATCACGCACTGGCCAACTGCGATCTTCGCGATGCCGCACCCTTCGTCCACTTTTCTGCAGCTTGACTTTCGCGGCGCTGCCCATCTCGGCTTACTCGAAATCCTGTTCGCGTTCCTGTTCGTGGATCTTTTTGACAACGTCGGCACTCTGGTCGGAGTTTGCGAACAGGGCGGCTTCGTCAAGGACGGCAAGATTCCGCGTGCGGGTCGCATTCTAGTGGCGGACGGTGTGGGCACAGTCGTCGGCGCCTTGACGGGAACTTCCACGGTGACGAGTTACATTGAAAGCGCCGCAGGAGTTGCCGCCGGGGCTCGCACCGGATTGAGCAACGTTGCGGTCGCGGCGCTATTTTTGTTGGCGACGTTCTGCTCACCCTTGGCCACCGCAATTCCAGCCTATGCGACGGCTCCCGCGCTGATTCTCGTCGGTGTGCTGATGACGCAGTCGATCGCGCAAATTGCCTGGCAGGATTTCAGCGAAGCGGTCCCGGCATTTATAACAATGCTTGCCACGCCCCTGACGTTCAGCATCGCGACGGGCCTGAGCCTCGGCTTAATTTCTTATACGGTCGTGAAAGTCGCAGCTGGGAAGATTCGCGAGATCAACGCGCTCATCTGGATTCTCACCATCTTGTTCATCCTGCGGTACGTTTATCTGGCGGCAGCGTAGCGACGTTTGGGTTGCCAGAAGTCGCCTCGGCGCGAAGGAGGCTCGTTTTGTGCCTCCTCCACACCCGCGGCTCGTTACCTTTGCATCGCCACCTCCTGCTGCAAGGCCTCTTCGATCTCCTCAAATTCCTTCGAGGCCAGCCGGAACGCTCCGGCCCCGATCACGCCCGCAACCTGCTTCGGATTGCGCATACCCACGATCGCGCCTGTCACTGCCGGGTTGTGCAGCGTCCATGCGATAGCAACTTCGCCGGCGGTTCTGCCATGGCGTCCGCCAACTTCCTTCAGCAACTCGACGAGGCGGAGATTGTGCGAAAGCAACGGCTCGCGGAAGTTTGGATTTTGCAATCGCCAGTCTTCCGCAGCGAGGGACGAAACGCGCTGCCGAGTCATGCCACCGCTCAGCAAGCCGGAATACATCGGCGAGTAGACGATGACCCCAATATTGTTCTGCAAAGCGTATGGCAGAATGGAATTCTCGACATCACGGGCCAGCATGGAGTAAGGCGGTTGCAGGGAAGTGATGGGTACGATCGCCGCCGCACGCTTCATCTGCGCGACATTGAAATTCGACACGCCGATGTGCCGGACTTTGCCTTCTTCCTTCAGGCGCGCCATCTCGGTCCAGCCCTCTTCGATGTCCGCATCCGGCTCCGGCCAGTGAATCTGATAAAGATCGATGACGTCCACGCCCAGCCGCCGCAGGCTGTCTTCACATTCCTGCCGAATGGACACCGCTTTTAGAGTCCCGCCGATCTTTCCGTTCTCGTCCCATGTCCGTTCACATTTGGTGAAGACGTAGGGTCGCTGATTCCTTCCATGCAGCGCCTGCTTCACCACCTCTTCGGAATGCCCCAACCCGTAGACCGCCGCGGTATCAATCCAATTGATTCCGCGATCGAGTGCGTCGTGAATCGCTGTAATCGAGTCATTATCGTTTTGCGGCCCCCAACTCCAGGTCCAGCCGCTTCCACCCATTGCCCATGCGCCGATGCCGATCGGCGTAATCATTAAATCGCTGTTACCTAATCGTCTGGTTTCCATTTCAACCTCCATTTGTGCCAGTTATACGCTCAGTATGTCTTTCGAACGACGCTAATCTGGGTGCATTTCTGAGTCCATACTCCGCAAAAGTCGCGCGCCGTCCACCTGCCTGAAGGCAAAGCGTTTGTTGAATCCAACCCGCACGCTGCCTCATCTGAATTCTATAAGGGAAGTACCGCTGGGTCTGCACGTCGACAGCTTCCGACACGTCGTCTTGGGGTGGGGAAGGGTATTGCACTCATGCAGAGTATTGCAGAAGAAAAAGGCCAGGCTCTTTCCGGGCGCTACCTCGCTTTGCTGGAGGTAGCGTCGGCTATCGCGTCACACCGAACGCTGGAAGAATTGTTTACCGACCTTGCCCAGCGGCTTCATCCCATCATAGATTTCAGCTATCTCAGCGTCCTGCTGTACGATTCGATGCGGAATGCAATGCGCGTCCATATTTTGAATTCAGACGGCCCCGACACGGTTCGGCCCGGCATGGAGTTTTCCATGGACGAGTCGCCTTCCGCCTGGGTGTGGACGAATCAGCAGCCCTTGGTCCTCGACGATCTCGATCGTGAAGATCGATTCGCACGGCCCATCCAGTTGATGCGCGAGTACGGAGTGCGCTCTTTCTGCAGCATCCCGTTGAGCACTCCGCGGAGAAGGCTGGGCGCTTTCAGTTTGGGGCACACCGCACCAAACGCTTACGCGCTCGATCAACTCGAAATTCAGAAACTGGCTGCGAGTCAGGTCGCCGTCGCCGTCGAGAACGCGTTGAACTATCAGGACGCGTCCACGTTGCAGGCAGAGGTGGCTCGCGAACGGGACCGCCTGAAACTGCTGCTCGACGTAAACAACGCCGTGGTATCGAACCTGTCGTTGACAGAACTGTTCAAGGTGATTCCGCGTCGCGTGCGCTTGGCGATGCAGTGCGATGGAGCCTGCCTGTCGTTGCCGGACGCGTCAAAGCAAAAACTGGAAATTCATGGACTCGATTTTCCTGAAGGTCGCGGATTCCTCCAGGAGGAAACGCAGATCCCCATCGACGGATCGAGCCCGGGCAAGGCGTTTCGGACCGGCGAGCCTGTCCTCTTTGAAACCGCGCCACGCGCCTTGCACGTAAGTTCTCTGCAGTTGAACTTCCAGGAGGGAGTGCAATCCGGCTGTTTCCTGCCGCTCGTGCGAGGCGATCGCAAGATTGGAGTGCTGCATTTATTGGACAGGCATCCTCATCGTTTCTCTGAAGCCGATGCGGACTTCCTGCAGCAGGTCTCCAATCAGGTCGCGATCGCGCTCGACAATGCGATGCAGTACCGCGAAGTCGACGAGTCGAGGGAGCGTCTAGCAGGAGAAACATCCTATCTGCGTACCGAGATCCGCGCCGAGCGCGGTTTCGACGAAATTCTTGGAAACACGCCAGTCATTCAGGAAGTGCTGCGGCTTATCTCGACCGTGGCTCCGACCAACTCGACCGTTCTCATTCAGGGAGAAACTGGCACTGGCAAGGAACTGGTGGCGCGGGCGATTCACAATCTCAGTTCGCGCCGCGAGAATTTGTTCGCGAAACTCAACTGCGCTGCGATTCCATCTGGATTGCTGGAGAGCGAGTTGTTTGGGCACGAAAAAGGCGCATTCACCGGAGCCATCGCGAAGAAGGTCGGCCGCTTTGAGGTTGCCGACAAGGGAACTCTGTTTCTCGATGAAGTTGGTGACATCCCTTCGGAATTGCAACCCAAGTTGTTGCGGGTTTTGCAGGAGCGGGAGTTCGAGCGACTGGGCAGTAGCCGCTCGATCCAAGTTGACGTTCGTCTCGTGGCCGCTACCAATCAGGACCTGGGAAGAATGGTGGAGGATCGTTCTTTTCGCGCCGACCTCTACTACCGGCTCAACGTTTTCCCCATCCGGCTTCCTGCCCTGCGCGAGCGCCGGGAAGATATTCCGCTGCTTGTCTTCCACTTTGTCGAGCACTACAGCAAGCAGATGAACAAAAGGATCGACGTCATTCCCCCGGAGACGATGGACGCGCTGATGCGCTATGACTGGCCGGGGAATATTCGCGAACTGCAGAATTTCATTGAGCGCGCGGTCATTCTGTCGCAGACCAGGACTCTATGTGCACCGGTCTCGGAATTGGC
>OBLU010001631.1_pt1 | contig 20813 bp, 9 predicted proteins | sample 1518681 | NCBI WGS metagenome assembly OBLU01 (sample SAMEA3539304, study PRJEB22396) | soil metagenome | biome: tundra; feature: field; material: soil | place: USA | collected 2010-05 | depth 0.15 m
GTTACACGAAGTTCCGCAATATTGCGGAACTTCGTGTAACGCTCTTTGAGCAACTGCTCGATCGGCTTGGTATCGAGTTGCGCAAGATGGAAGCTCAGCCTTTCGTTGACCAGGGCCATAGCGTACGCCGGATCGAGGTGAGTTCCGCCCTCGGGCTCGGAGAGAACATCGTCGACGCATCCCAGTTCCTGCGCGCTGAACGCCGTGTACTTGAGCGCAGAGGCGGCCTGCTGCTTCTTGCCCGCGTCCTTCCACATGATCGACGCGCAGCCTTCCGGAGAGATGACCGTGTAGATTGCGTTCTCCAGCATCAGCACCCGATCTGCGACTGCCAGCGCCAGCGCGCCACCCGACCCGCCTTCGCCGGTCACGGTGGCGATGGTCGGAACGCGCAGCCTCGCCATTTCGCGCAAGTTGCGCGCGATAGCCTCGCCCTGACCGCGCTCTTCCGCTCCTATTCCTGGATTCGCGCCCGCAAGGTCGAGGAACGTGAAGATGGGGTGGCCGAATTTCTCGGCCATCTTCATCGCGCGCAAGGCCTTGCGATAGCCTTCGGGATCAGGAGAACCGAACTTGCGCACCACGCGCTCTTTCAGCGTGCGCCCCTTCAGGTTGGCGACCACCAGCACCGCGCGTCCGTGGAACCGCGCCATGCCACAGGCCATCGCGGGATCGTCGCCGAAGGCCCGGTCGCCATGAATCTCGCTGAAGTCAGTAAAGAGTGCGTCGATGAAGTCCATCGGATAGGGACGATCGGGATGCCGCGCAAGCTCTGTCCTGCGCCAGGCTTCGGGCATGTTGCTTGCTTCTTGATCTGCCATCTGCACCATTGTATCGGACTGACGCTTGTTCAGTTGCCGGTTGTTTGACGATGTTGCTGGACAGCAATAGGTTGCCTTTACCTACCCTACAGCCGGCTACCTGCCATTGCGCCGATACATTGCAACTATATTGCGAGTGGAGACTGGCCAAACCGTGTCGAACTCTACAGGGGATATATATAGGATGAGAGGTCGAAGGTCAGGATTCGCGGTGGTTGGCGTTGTTTCGCTCCTGGCGGCAGTCGCGTCGATACGCCCCTGCGCGGCGGCGCAGCAGGACCCCAACGGGACGACAACCCTCCAGATGTATTCGCGCCTGACCGTAGTCGATGTGACCGCGACCGACCGGGACGGACAGCCCGTCTACGGCTTGCAGCAGTCGGATTTCACCATTCTCGAAGACGGCAAGCCGCAGCCGATCCGAAACTTCGAGGAGGTTGGCCTCAGGCCGGTGATGCCCATGCGCGACCTGCCGCCGAACATCTATACCAATCTACAGCCACCCGCCCCGAGCAGCGCGGTCAACATCCTGCTACTCGACTTCGAGAACGAGGCGCCGATCGACAGCACAAACCCCGACCAGGTGTCGCGGTCCGTCGCGATGCAGAAGCGAGTGAAGGATGCCGCAAAACAGGCGCTCCAGGAGATGCCGGATGGGACCCGGATCGCGGTCCTCTCTATGACCAACAACCTGCGCATCCTGCAGAGCTTTACCTCGGACCGGACTCTGCTCGCAGCGGCGATCGATGCAACTCCATACGACGTGGACGGCAACGGCGACCGGCAGTGCATCCAGTCGAATAACCGCAATCGGTCGGTACTGGAGTCGTTCGACCAGATCGCCGTCTCCTCTGCCGCGGTCAAAGGGAGGAAGAATCTCATCTGGTTCACCGTCGGGATTCCGGCCATTACTGACCCGAACGATCGGCGACCCTGTCTTCCCGACTACTCCCTGGGGCTAAGCCACGCATACGACCAACTGACTGCGGCGCAAGTATCGGTGTATCCGGTGGACGCTATGGGTGTGGACCGTCTTGGAGCACGGAGCCTCTCGATGGAGATGGTGGCGGAGGCCACCGGCGGCGTGGCGTATTCGGGCACCAACGACATGGCGACGTCAGTGCTCAAGGCGATCAACAATGGCGCTAACTACTACTCCATCGCGTACAGCCCTCCGAGCCAGAAATACAATGGGGCCTACCACAACATCGACGTCAAGGTGGACCGCCCGGGCACCACATTGGTCTTCCGCAAGGGCTACTACGCGGACGATCTCGCCAAAGACAAGCTGCCGCCGGGACTGACGCTCTCGCTGACCCCGCCGCCAGCATACGCAGGCAACATGAAGGCTCCGATGAGTCGTGGCCTGCCAACGTCTCAGCAAATATTATTCGACGTCGGCGTCGAGCCCAGCACCGTGGCGCCGAAGCCCACCGACCCGCCAGTTTTTGGAACTCTCGATCCGAAACTCAGCGGCAAACACCTGACACGGTACGGCTTCGCGTATGTCGGGCCTGCCGAGCAGATCGTGTTTACCAATGGTCCGAACAACACGCATCGGGGCGCGCTCGACTTTGACATCGCTGTCTATGACTCTAACGACAGACTGCTGACGGGCCTCAGCCAAATCGTGAAGGCACCGCTGAGCGACGGAAAATATCAGCAGATGATCGCTAACAAGGAACCGATCCGGTTCTTTCAGCAGATCGACCTGCCGCCCGGCCAATTGTTCCTCCGCGTCGGCGTACTCGACCGCACATCCAACAAAACCGGCACGCTGGAGCTTCCGCTGAAGGTGGGCAAGAAGTAGACCAAGTGCATGCTTGCTGCGCCGTCGGCTACACTGGGTGCGGTTTGCGGAGGCGTGCTTGGGAATCCGGATGCGTGGTCTGGTGGGTGGGGTTATGGTGACGGCGCTGGCTGCAGGTTTCGCGGCCGGCGCGGCGAAGGGACAGTCCCCTGCCCCGTCGGCGACGGAGTCAAGCGCGGCGAAGGGCGCTGCTGCGGTGCCGCTGTTCCGCGATCCAGTACACGATGGCGCGGCGGACCCAGTGGTGGTGTGGAATCGCGCGCGGAAGACGTGGTGGATGCTTTATACCAATCGACGGGCTGACCTGAACGACGGAAGCGGTGTGACGTGGGTGCATGGCACGCACATTGGCATTGCAGAGTCGGCCGACGGCGGTGCGCACTGGAAGTATATGAGCGAGGCGGACATTCCTCTACCTCAGCCGGATTACACGCTCTGGGCGCCCGAGGTGATCGATGTGAATGGGACGTATCACATGTTCCTGACTGTCGTGCCCGGGACGTTTACCGACTGGAACCACCCGCGACATATCTTGCATTTGACCAGCAAGGATCTGCTGCATTGGAAGCCTCTGGAGAATGTGAACCTCGAGTCAGAACGAACCATCGATGCCTGCGTATTCCGGCTGGCGGATGGCAACTGGCGCCTGTGGTACAAGAACGAGGCTGACAGTTCGAAGGTCTACTTCAGCGACTCCCCCGACCTGGTGCACTGGACGCACAAGGGCATCGCAACGACGAACCATGGCGAAGGGCCGGTGGTCTTTCAGTGGCACGGCTCCTACTGGCTGATCAATGACCCGCACTCCGGGCTTGGCGTATTTCGTTCGGACGATCTGACGACTTGGAAGCAGCAGCCGCAGAATCTGCTGCGCGAACCGGGCACGCAGCCGACGGACCGAGTCATGGGCAGCCATCCCGATGTAGTGGTCGACGGCAGTGGACGCGGGTGGCTCTTCTACTTCACGCAGCAGAGCGGCCCGGACGCGGAGGGGCACGATCGCGGCTGGGCGCGGCACACGTTTCTGCACGTGACGGAGTTGCATGAGAAGGACGGCGTGCTGACGGTGGACCGCAACGCGCCCGCCTATATCCACATGATTCCACCGCCGAAGAATAAGAAGAGCGACGTGGCGAAGGCGTGGTGACGCGAAGTTCCGTCAATCGATAACGCGAACGCCACCGCGGCCCACTAATTCCTCCACGCGGTCGATGAACAGACGGTCGGCGTTGACCGTGACGTTGTGCGGCTCGAGCACGGCGCAGAACTCGCCCGGCTCTTCGAGATCGAGCAGAAGCTTGCCCTTGCCCGGTGCCGCGAGAAAGACAGCATGAAGTTTTTCCAGCAAAGCAGCGTCGGGATGATGCAGTGGAACTTTGATACGTAACGATTCCGGCAGCTTGAGCACAACGTCCTCGAGCGCCTGAATATTCGAGACCGAGAGCTTCGGGGCTGAGTCCTCTTCGCCGCGCAGCACTCCGCGCACCAGCACTGGCACATCGATCTTCAGCTTCTCTGCGAGCTTCTGATAAGCAGTCGAGAACGCGATCAGCTCGATTTTGCCGACCGAGTCTTCGAGCGATGCCTGTGCGTACATCTCGCCCGATTTCTTTGACTTCGCGACCTTCAGTCCGGTGATGACTCCGGCAATCTGTATCTCATTCTGTGGCTCATTGGAGCCGCGCCGGAAGACCTGTGGCTCCGGCTTCATCTCGCACGCGGTTGCCGTGTCGACGACCTTGAGGTTCCGCAACTTCTCACGGTACCTGTCGAGCGGGTGGCCTGAGACGAAGAAGCCCAGGACTTCCTTCTCATTCTGCAGCCGGGTGTGTTCATCCCAATCGGGCGCGGGTGGCAAGGCTTCAGCCTCTTGGCTTGCGGCCGGAGTAACGTCCGCGTCGAAGATGCCACCGAAGAGGCCGCTCTGTCCCGCAGCGGCGTCCTTCTGCGACTTCTGGGCGCGTTCTATCGCCTTGTCGAGGGCTGCGAAGACCTGACCGCGGCGTCCGAAGGCGTCCATCGCTCCGGCCTTGATGAGCGACTCAAGCACGCGTTTGTTGAGGAGCCGCAGGTCGACCTTATCGCAGAACTCCCAGAGGCTGACGAATCCCGATTTGCCATCCACTCGCAAGGCGTTGCGCGCCTCGATGATCGAGACAATAGCATTGTGGCCGACGTTCTTGATCGCAGCCAGGCCAAACCCGATGGCCTCACCCGACTCCGCTTGCACAGGCGTGAAATTCGCGTCCGACATCTGCACGTTCGGCGGCACAACGGGGATGTTCATCTCGCGGCACTCGGAGATGTACTTGACGACATTCTCGGGCTTCGATGTTTCACTGGTCAGCAACGCCGCCATGAACTCGACGGGATAATGCGTCTTCAGCCAAGCGGTGTGATACGCCAGCAGTGCGTAGGCGGCAGAATGCGATTTGTTGAAGCCATATCCCGCAAACTGCGCCATGAGGTCGAAGATAGTACCGGCGACTTGCTTGGGGTGCTTATTGGTTGCAGCTCCAGCCATGAAATGCTCTCGCTGCTTGGCCATCTCCTTCTCATCTTTTTTGCCCATCGCGCGGCGCAGCAGGTCGGCCTCGCCGAGGGAGTAGCCGGCGACAACATTCGATATCTGCATCACCTGTTCCTGGTAGACGATGACGCCGAGCGTTTCGCGCAGCAGCGGTTCTAGTTCAGGCAGCAGGTACTCGACCACCCGTCGCCCCCACTTGCGCTCGATGAAGTCGTCGATCATGCCGCCCTGGATCGGGCCTGGCCGATAGAGAGCATTCAATGCGGTGAGGTCCTCGACGCAAGTTGGCTTGTAGCGGCGCAGCACATCGCGCATGCCGCTGGATTCAAACTGGAAGACGCCCGACGTAAGCGCACGGTGAAAGACCTGCTCGTAGGTCTTCGCATCGTCGAGCGCAATGGTGGCAAGATCCAGGTCGATGCCCTTGGTGGACTTGATCAGCTTGAGCGCATCGTGGATAACGGTGAGCGTAGTCAGACCGAGGAAGTCCATCTTGAGTAGGCCCATCTTCTCAATCGACTTCATGTCGTAGGAGGTGACGATGGCCTCGTCCTTGGTGCGCGTCACGGGGACGAGTTCGGTAAGCGGCTTGGGGGCAATAACAACGCCGGCGGCATGCACGCCCGCGCCGCGCACCAGGCCTTCGAGACGCATTGCGGTGTCGATCAGCTCGCGAATCTTCGGGTCGTCGTACGCGGCAGCCAGCGGAGGCGAGTCTTTCAGTGCGCGCTCGATGGTGATACCGATAGTCGCGGGGATCAGTTTAGCAATGCGATCGACTTCGCCGTAGGGCATGTCGAGCGCGCGGCCTACGTCCTTGATCGCCGCCTTCGCCGCCATGGTGTTGAAGGTGATGATCTGTGCCACCTGATCGTCGCCGTACTTGCTCTTGACGTAGTCAATCACCTCGCCGCGCCTATTCATGCAGAAGTCGATATCGATATCGGGCATCGATACGCGCTCGGGGTTGAGGAAGCGCTCGAAGAGAAGCTCATTCTGCAGCGGATCGATGTCCGTGATCTCCATGCAGTAGGCGACCAGCGAGCCAGCCGCGGAACCCCTGCCCGGACCGACCGGAATCGCCTGTTCGCGTGCGTATCGGATGAAGTCCCACACGATCATGAAATAGCCGGGGAACTTCATCTGCTTGATGCAGTCGATCTCGCGGTCGAGCCGCGCGTGATATTCAGGGATGGTCCTCTTAAGCAGGCCGGTCGAGCGCAGGTGCTCGATAGAGGTCGCAAGGCGCTTCTGTAACCCCTCGCGACACACTTTCTCGAAGTAGCTGTCGAGCGTCTCGCCTTCAGGCACAGGGAACGCCGGGAAAGGATTGTCGACTTTAGTCAGCTTGAGATTACATCGCTCCGGAAACTGCATCGTCCTGCTGACCACGTTCGGCGCGTGCGCAAACAGCCGCGACATTTCGTCAGCCGACTTGATGTAGAACTCGTTGGTGTCGAACTTGAAGCGCTTGGGGTCGTTCATCGAGCCGGCCGTCTGCACGCAGAGCAGAATCTCGTGAGCGCGGCTGTCGTCGGCTGCGATGTAGTGCGAGTCGTTGGTCGCGATCAGCGGGATGTCGAGGTCCTTCTCCAGCCGGAACATCGCATCGCAGACTGCCTTGTCGGGGCCAAGCTGGTGGTCCTGGATTTCGAGGAAGAAGTTACCGCGGCCGAAGAGGTCTTGATATTGTCCGGCAGTCGCCTTTGCCGCGTCATAGTTTCCTTCCATAATGTGCTGGGAGACCTCGCCGGCGAGGCATCCCGAGAAGCCGATCAGTCCGGCGGAGTGCTTCGACAGAAAATCTTTCGAGACGCGCGGCTTGCGATAGAAGCCGTGCAGCGCTGCTTCAGAGGTCAGGCGAACGAGGTTGCGGTAGCCCTCTTCGTTTTCAGCGAGTACCAGCAGATGGTTGTACTTCAGGTCGGGGTTCGGCTTGGCGCGGTGATCGTCTTCCTTGCAGATGTAGAGTTCGCACCCGAGGATGGGCTTGATTCCCTTCTCCTTCGCCGCGTTGAAGAAATGCACCGCGCCGAAGATGTTGCCGTGGTCGGTCATCGCGACGGCAGTTTGGCCCAGCGAATGGACGTGTTTGACTAACTTGTCGACATCGCAGGCGCCGTCCAGAAGCGAGTAGTCCGTATGCAGGTGGAGATGGGTAAACTCAGCGGGCATAACTCTAGTTTAGTTCCGCTGAGTGCGGAGGAAAACCGGGTCGAAATTCGTGCGCATCGAAAACCGCAACAGAGCTAGAATGTCCAAGGAATGGCCATCATTGACTCAATCCGGCGCGTTGTTCGCGAGCGTGCTCGCACGAAAAGGGTGCAACTCGCCGCGCAATGGCCGCAAACGGAGGCCCAGGTCGACATCTGGAAGGTCCTGCCTGCGGGCGATGCAGCCGAATCGTTCACCCAGACAGACTTTATCGAGGCCAGCTTCCACTTCGTGCTGAACGGGGAATACTACGGCGGGTATCTACGAAGTGTAGCGATGGGCCGAAAAGAGGCTGAAAAGCTCGTCGTGGGCAGCCCCTCGATCAGCGTCCGCTACAACCCCGCGAATCCCGACCAGACGGTTGTGCTAGCGGAGGACAACGCGACGTTTCCGTTTGGGCTCGTTTCAGGCTGAGCGGAGGCTATGCCTTAAGACCGAGTCAGGTTTTCGGCAAGGTCAACGTATAGATCGACGCAGCCAAGCAATTCCTTCTTGCTGATCTTTTCGTCCGGCGTGTGGGCGACGTGGATGGAGCCCGGACCGAGCAGGAAGGGCTCGCCCCACGCAGTCAACGAGGGGATGTCGGTGGCAAACTTGGCGATCATCGTGGGCAGGTCGCCAACCCGACGCATCCGGACGTAGGAAAGGTCGAGCGAAAAGCTGACCTCGGCGCGACCGGCGACGACGCGTGTGACGGCGTCCTTCACCTCCTCCGACGGCCCGACGGTGCGGATGAGCAGGTGTGCCTCGGCCTTGTCGGCGATGACGTTGGGCGCGCGGCCGCCGGAGATCAGCCCGATGTTCACTGTCGACGGTCCAATCTCCGGCTCAATTGGCAGCGACATGGCCAGCACATCGTGGAGCGCCTCTACCAGCTTCTCGATCGCCGACTCGCCCAGTTCGGGGTACGCCGAGTGGGCCATGCGCCCATGCGCGCGCAGTTCGACACGCAGTGCGCCCTTGGTGGCAAGGGCCAGGCGATTGTCCGTAGGCTCGCCGTTGATAAGGAACCGCGAACCACGCGGATTGCGATTGGCCATCTTTGCGCCAGCCGAGTCGCGCTCCTCGCCGACCACAAAGAGCAGGCCAACCTTCACGCCCGCATCGCGCAGCCGGTCGGCGGCGGCGACTTGAGCGGCGATGATGCCCTTGGCGTCGCACGTGCCTCGCCCGTAGAGAAACTCATCGTCCTCAGTGCAGCCGAAGAATGGGGGCACGGTGTCCATATGGCTTGACAGAACGACGTCGGGAGTAACGCCCGGCATTGCCGCATACACGTTGAACCGCTCGCCCATCCCACCTCCGGGCGTCAGCGCGATGTCAGGCTGCTCGACGGGCATACGCTCGACGGCATACTGCTCGGCGGTGAGGAAGTCGGCCAGAAAAGCGCCGGCTAGCCCCTCGTGGTACGAGATGGACTCGATGTTGACGAGCTTGCGCGTCAGGTCGATTGCGTCGATGGACATGTGAGTAACAGGATAACCCGGCCGTCCGAGTGGCCAGCAAGAGGACCGGCCAGCACGCAAATTACACTGGAGAAGATGAAGCCGACACCTGAAGGAGCCACGCCGGCCCCACCAGCATTTCGATCCCAGATCCGGTCCGTCGACGACCTGCACGGTTCGGCGGGGCGCCTGGAGGCTCTGCTGAATACCGGCCGCGAAGATGCGCCGTTTTCCGCGCTGGTCTGCCATCCGCACCCGTCCGGCGGCGGAACGATGCACAACAAGGTCGTCTACCACGCGATGAAGGCCCTCTCATCGTTTGGCCTGCCCGTGCTGCGCTTCAACTTCCGTGGCGTAGGCCTGAGCGAGGGCGAGCACGACAGTGGGCACGGCGAACAAAGCGACGTTCGCGCGGCATTGAGTTGGCTCGAACACAACTTTAGGCGGCCGATTCTCTTCGCTGGCTTCTCCTTCGGCTCGCAGGTTGGACTGCGTGCGTGCTGCGGCGATGTGCGCGTAAAGGGACTGATCGGACTGGGCCTGCCCGTCCATGCCGCCGGGCGCGACTACAAGTACGACTTCCTGCCGAAATGCATCGTGCCAAAACTGTTCATCAGTGGGGACCACGACGAGTTCGGCCCCCGGGAGATGCTCGCTGACGTTTGGGAGCGAGCACCGGAGCCAAAGCGGCTGGTGTGGATCGGGGAGGCGGACCACTTTTTCCAGGGGACTAAGGAATCACCGGGCGCGAAGCTAGACCTAATGCAGGCGGAGATTCGTTTGTGGATTCAGGAGACGTTTGGGCTGGCAGGCCCGGTAAAGCTGCTCTAAGTTCCAGGAGACAAATGTTGTATCGCGGCAGACGTTCTGGTCCGCGCGGCGAGGGAACCGTTAGCGCCTGCTCTCGCAACCGTGAGCCGAGAGAACCCCGTTCGCTGGCTGCGAGCGTGCTGGAGACTGGATCGCGGCGTAGCCAGTCGAGCATGATGCGGTTCGAGTCTTCCGGCATCTCTTCGAAGACAACATGACCGCCGCCGGGCACAACGACCAGCTCAGATGCTGTCATCTCCTTCTTGAGCCGCACGCCCGAAGCCATGCTCAACGCGCGGTCGCGGTCGCCCCAGACCAATAGCGTCGGGATACTGGCAATCAGCGGTAGTGCAATCTTCAGCGACGCCATATCGGCGAACCAACTGCGAACGATTGAGAGAATGTGGTCAATAGTTCCGGGCACACGCAGGCCGTCGACGTATTCCTTCATGCAACCCTTGCCGATGCGCGCAGGATCGCCATACATCCGCCCTAGCGCGATCAACTGGATTCGTTGGGGCAGATAGGGCGCACACTTTGCCAGCATCCTGCCCGGAGCGCTGGAGTAAAGGCGAATCATTGGGCCGGGTAGCGAGCAGAACGGATTGACAGGCGCAAACAACATCAGGCTGCGCACCCGCTCCGGATAGCGTGCGGCAAGCATCAACGCGACCGCCCCGCCATGGGAGTGGCCGGCGATATCAGCTTGATCGAGGCCGAGGGCGTACATCGCTGCGGCGACCCGATCGGCCGTGGCCGCGAGCCCCGCGTCGAGGCCTGCGATCCGCTCAGACTTGCCCGTGTTCACGAGATTGATCGCGTAGACGCTCCTGTCCTGGGCCAGCGCGTCGATATTCCTTCGCCAGTTGGATGACGACCCCACCAGACCGTGGATCAGAAGCATCGGCCTGCCCGCACCCGCGTGCAGATAGTGCACGCGCACGCCCTGAATATCAACGAACGCGTCTTCGCATTGGGCGGCCTTCTGACGCATGGACAATTCCTCTTTCACCCGGCAACGATCGTTATGGGATCTGAAGCGGGCGGATGCCCTCGATCTGAAACAGGCCCGCAGGATAGCCTTCCGGGGAGTGCTGCGCCCGGAAGACGTATCGGAAGAAAAACCCGGCCGAGACAGTGTTGTAGTTGTTCGAATTGTTCGCGGAGAGGAAGCCACCGCCATACCAGTGCTCGACGAAGCGGTACGAGGCTTGCGCATTGGTCGAATAGTTGAAGCCGGTCGTGACCATGACCGGATACTCGCCGCAGTGATACGAGGGGATCTGTGCCGCGGTGCAGGGCACACTGTTGGCGGGCACAAAACTACTCTGGAGCGCGGGATCCAGCGGATAAAATGGCGCCTCATCCTGCCCAAAGGTCTGGACGCCGAGCGCGCCCGTGATGAGGTAGTGGAAATTCGCCTTATAGTGCCCGCTGAAGTTGACTGGCACCGACGCGAGGAAGTAGTAGGTGGGGCTAAAGTAGCCGCCCTGGCCGTAGGTCAACCCCACTTCGTTGTAGGCAAAATGCATGCCGGAAAGACTAGCGCCAAGGGTCAGGCTTCCGTAGCTGGGCCAGTTCCCCGCGCGGAAATTTGCACCAATCGCACCCTGGGACCGGTTGTTATCGAGGACGTGCTGGCCGGTGAGCACGCCGCCTTCACCGGAGATGTAAAAGCTGGACGCGCCGCTTCCAAGATCGATCCGCACGCCGCCGGTAGTGGAAATGACGCCGCCCCAGATCGGGCCCGAGCCGGGAGACGACACGCCAGGATCGCGCAACCCCGCGTACGAGAGCTGCGTGTCCTTTACCGGCTCGCGCTCGCCGAAGAACGAAACATGGCCGTCGAGTGTGCTCAGGCGGAAGCGGCCGGTCACATTGCGCACCAGAAATTCGTAGGGCGTATAGCCGACGGCCAGCCCGATGTTCTTCGTTGCCAGTTGAAGTTCGCCGCCAATTCCATTGGAAAACTGCTGCGCGGGAGGATTCGCGGTGTTGGCTGGAAGCGTGCCGAGGTAAGGAACGTAGCTGGTGCTGAAGCTGGAGGTGTTGAGCACGCCGGAGTTCAGAAACACCGGCAGCGCAACCGCGGTGAGCCGCACAGACTTCCCGATCACGGCCGACGCCTCAGCCGGAGCCTCGACATCATAGAGGCGGTCTAGCCCCAATGTTCCGCCGCGATACCGCCCGATTCCAGTCGCGCCGAGCCATCCGCTGTACGATCCCTCCAGCGAGGCCAGTTCGCTCTCCGCCTGCTGGCGTGGCGTCAGCGGAATGGGCGGCTGGGCCTCAAAGTATCCAAGCAGCGCCGGCAAATTGCGAGCCCTCAGCTCGGCGTCGGTAGGTGGAGGCGCAAGGGGATACGCTGGCCCGATTGTCGGATAGGACTGGGTCACACCCGGGGTGACCGCAGCAGGATTTGTTGCAACGGACAGGGCCGGTGCAACCGGGGTTGGCTGAGGCACGGCCGGTTCGCGTGCTGCTGCGGGAGGTATTGCCACCGGGGCTGACGCGGGCGTCCGCGGAACCGGCCGACTGCGGGGGATGGTGGTCTGGCTGCTCGGCCCGGGCGGGGTACGTGGCTGCGGATACTGCTGGGTGCCCGTGTCGGGAATGTTGCCAAGATGGCCTCCGGGCACGGTGGATGGCTGGGCAACCTGCGGTTGGGTCGTGTATTGCGCATTCTGCGTGGTCGCTGTGATCGAGTCCTCAGGCGGGGGATTGCTTTGCCCTGTTCGGGCGGCGGCATCGGAGTCTGCCTGCAAGCGCCGGATGCGTGCCGCTCGCGCAGCAGCAACGTCGGGCTGAGCGGCGGCCGCACGGTCTGCGCGTGCGCTCGGTGCATAGCGTGCTGTCGGCAAAACGTCCGTCATCTCTGTCTGCGGCTGCTCAGGATGGGGCGCGTCGTTGCCAAGCCGTACCGCGACGGCGGCGGTGTTGCCCACCCGTTTATCCGTGATTGCTGGCGTCGGCGGTGGTGGAGCAACATAGGCGAAATACGGGCTGTAAACTTCCCCGCCAGACCCGCTGGGTTGCGAGGCCTTCGGGGCCTGGGGCGCTGCCTGTGGTGGCGGGTTGGTAGCGGACGCCAGACCGCTCGGAGACGCCGGCTGAATCGCTGGCGAAGGGGCCGGTCCTGCCCCGGCTTGCTCCGCGCTATCGTTCGTTTTGCCGCCGTCAGGGTTGGTCATGTACGGCGGTACAACTCGGCTCGTTCCGTCATATGGAGGCAATGGGGCCTGATTGCCATAGCTCGGCAGATACGGTTCGGCCTGCACGCCGCCCGACGAAGTCGAATCTGCGGCTCCTGGGGCAAGCAGGACGGAGAGCGCTTGTGGCTGGTCCGCGCTGGGAAGGGTCAGCGGAGCCGATAGCCCGGGTATTCCCAACTCCGCTGCCAGCCTCGAAGCGGGAGTCGCTGGCGGCATCGCCTTCAGCGACGCGCGATAGTACTTGATGGCGCGAGCCGTATCTCCGCGCGCCTGTTCGAACTTCGCGCCGAGGATCAGGATCTGCGGGTCAGCCGGATAAGCAGCCAGCGCATAGCGCAGCCAAATCTCGGCATCCTTGCTATCCCCATCGGCCAGCGCGGCGCCGACGGCGGCCCCGTAATCGGCGGCGCTCGCAGAAGCCATATTCTGCGCCTTGTAAATCGCCACCGCCTGGTGCGGCTGTCCGGCCTGGGAGTATCCCAGAGCCAGCGCCTTGATCGCCGTGGAATTGTCCGGGAACGCACGCGTGGCCGCATTCAGAATCGCCAGCGCGCGTCGCGAATCCCCGACCGCGGCTGCCTGATTCGCGCGACGCACCGCCCAGTTCGTCCAGATGGTTTGCGCCGTTCGCCGCTGCTCAGTGGTCAAATCGGTCCGCCCACCGATGCTCATCAACTGGCGGTAAAGTCCGGCGTCGTCCATCCCGTTGTAGAGCAGCCACGCATTCTGAATCTCCAGGTCCGAAGGCGGAGCACTGCGCTGCGCCGCATAACCCTGCTCGACCCGCCCCAGGAACATCGTGGCTTCGCGTGACCGGCCCAGAGCTTCATACACCGACGCCATCGTTTGCAGATAGCCCGGGTTGTTCTCAAGCTGTGCGCGCACCGAGGCCGGAGCCGACTTGAGCTGGGCAACCGCTTCCTTATCGTGGCCGGTCAGATGCAAAGCTGAGAGCAATCCGGCCCACGCATCTGCACGGTCGGGATTCTCCGCAATCACCTGCTGATAAACCGGGTAGGCAAACTGCGGAGTGCCGCGGTCGATGTAAACACCGGCGAGCTGTACCTCGAGCGCAGGCGACGGCTTCTGTCCCGCGTTGGTCTGTTGTGTCGCTACTTTTTGCAGCAGGGCCTGTGCCTCGTCCAGCTTCTTCTCGGCTTGATAAATCGATGCCACGGTAACTTCGAATCCGGGGTCGCGCATCGCCGCCGCCGACGTTTCCGGAGGCATGCTCTCCACCGTCTGCAGAGCCTCCTGGTTGTGGCCCATCGCGTGCTGAACTCGTACCAGCGCCTGCCAAGCCGAGGTGTTTCCGCGATCCTCCGCAAGCACCTGCTGGAACAGCTCCGCAGCCCGATCGAGGTGGTTCGCTGTAACCAGAAGACCGCCAAGCTGGACCTTCATATCGATCTTGAGACCCTTCGCGTCCGCGGAAAAAGGAAGCTTCAGAGCGCTCTCCAGTGTTGTCTGCGCGTCCCCGCTGCGCCCCACTGCGACGTAAGCGGACGCCAGCGCCTGCAGAAACAATGGGTCGTTCATGAGTTGGCCATGGGTCGCTGCCGGAATCCGCTTGTCGGTTACCAGAGCCGAGGGCGCATTTCCGGCCTGAAGCTGCGCGATCAACAGGTCACGCCAACCGCCGGTAGACGCAGGCTGAGCCTCCACTGCGTGCTCGAAGATCGGAATTGCCGGCCCCGGCTGCTGCGCCTTCAAGAGCGTACCGCCCAGTCCCTCCAGCGCCTCCGGGCTATCGGGGCGAAGCGCCAGCGCCGCTCGGTAGCGCTTTTCTGCCGTGGTCAGATCGTTCTCGTTGAGGGATTGCTGCCCCTCGCCCATGATGAACCAGAAGCGCGCTGTATCCAGGGCTGCCGCCAGCCCCTTATCGTCCGAGTTGTTCAGCTTTGCCCGCTCGAGGAAGCTAATAGCGCCCAGAAAATTGCCCTGCTGCATGCGGACATAGCCCATTCCTGCGAGGGCCTTCGAGTCCCCCGGCTCGCCGGCCAGGATTGCCTTGAAGCGTGTCTCCGCCTCGTCGATCCGATTCGCGTTAAGCGCCTGGTAAGCCGCAGTCTCGGCCGCGGCCCGGGTACGGGCAACAGACACATCCGCGGTTCCATTGGGCGCAGGTGGTGCCACCCGGCTCGGAGTCTGTTCGACTGCTGCGGCGGGGGCTGTTGCAACCCCCACCATCGGGGCACTGGCAACCGGCGTGCTTGGAGACGGTACAGGCACCGCCGGGCGGATAGGAATCGGTTGCGCCGCTACCGCAGAAACCTTCGCTGCTTCCACCGCCGGGGTGCTCGACGTCGGTCCATCCGGGCTCGCCGTTCGGCTTGGAATCTGCGCTGAGGGTGCGGGTGCGCTCGACGGTCCCTGCGTCATCTGCATCACCGCGGCAAGTTGTGGATCCTGATGGGTCGCCAGGTATGCCCGAATTTGCGGAGCCACCGCCGGGTTTGCCGCATCCCACACCAGCGACTGGCGCAGCGCGGCCGCTGCCTGTTGGTCCTTGGGGAAGCCGGCGAGGTACTTCCGCCCCTCCTCTCGCGTGGCTGGGCTGTAAGTCAAAACGCGCCCCAGCGCAATCTGGTATTGCGAATCGGCCGGATACTTCTCGACCAGCGCGCGCAGGCCGGCAACTGCGTGGGGTCGGCCATCTTCGGTCGCCGACTCCGCGTCGTAGTACGCCAACGCCAAGTCGCCCGCCGGAGGGTGGGTCCCCAGGACCCGGCGATAAATCACCATCGCCGCAGCATACTTCCCTGCCTCGGCGAGTATGGCCGCCTGCTGCAGTTGCGCCTTCTGATCTTGTGATGTGGGGGTGGGCGTCGCGGATTGGGACGTCGTCGCGGGCTGAGAAACTTGCGCTTCCAGTCCAACTCCAGACGCGCTCAGGGTCATGCCGCCAAGTAAAATTGTGGGAGCCCAGAGCCGGATTACACACGTTTTCATCATCATCATTGTCTGCGCGCTGCCCGACACCAACAGGAACCAAGTTTGATACTGGGACCGTACCAGAAGACTACCGCTTTTTCCTCCCCTATGTATTGTGGTTTTTGCCTCCGGACACAACAACTTGAGGATATCCGGGGACGTTTCCCAAATAACCGGAATTTCTCTTCGCCTGATTGGGTGCCTAACCCATCCAATCGGCTTATTTGAGTTCTATTTGTTGGATCCAAGCCTGCAGTTGGGAGACGCAGAGCGGCGAACAGGTGACCGCTCCCCTTCCGCGTTGCGGGTCACTTGAGCCGGCTGACTTGAATGGGAGGAATCATTCCATACCCTGGAGCCGTTCCCGCGCGCGCCGCCGAAGCTTCGCCTGCATCAACGCCGCCATCAGGAAGCAGAAGGCCACCGCCACAATCGCGATCAGCCACGGAAACTCCTGGAAGATAATCGTCACGCGCATCAGCGGCGAGATATCGCCCACCCGGTAAGCGTCACTGCCGACCCGGTAGGAGGTGAACTCCGCGCCATGCAGCACGCTCATCGACTGCGAGATGCTGGACGATTGCGACGCCCCCAGGAAGGCCGAAAGAAAGCCCGGAATCGCTGCCTGATCCCGCAGTACGACCACCACCACCGAGCGGTTCGATCGGGCAGGCCACTCGATCCCTTCGATCAACGCGTCCGGCAGACCACCCTCCGTCTCCAACTGTCCCTGCTGCATACGGTCCGAGCCCCGGACACGCCACCACGCCGCACGGTCAAAAAATCCCCGCGTGTCGTGAATATGCAGTCCCCCCTCATCGACCCCGACCGGCAGGGACCCGTTCAGCATCTTCAATGCGGGCTGGTCGTCCGCCACGCCCATCACCAGGTAGTCCCTGGATCCATCGTTTGTCATACCGGCGGCATTCGTCACGGTGACATGCAGCGCGGGATATCCGGTCTGCGCGCCGAAGTGGCCCATCATGGCGAGGAACAACTCCAACTCCTCGGTCGAGGGCTGGTCCGGAAGCACCACCCACGTATCGGCGAGGTCCGCCTTGCGCGTGAACGGGTAGCCTGCATTGGCAAACAACTCCAGGTTGGGGAGCAAGGCCAGGTGCGTAATGTCCGTGATGTCAAGATGCGAGTCCTGCAGGATTGCGCCCTGCAGGTTCATCGGCGCTATTTCTTCGCAATGTCCCTTGGTTGCGGGCTGGAAGACGAACTTCAGCATCATCGTGTTCGAGAACGGCCGCATGTCCACCACCGGAATCGGCACCACGGTCTCCAGCACCATCGACGCCTTGTCGGTGTGCGGCATGGGCGTCGAACTCACGAACGCCCCATTCATGTAGACCTGCAGCGTGCTGTCGGTCCCGAGCGGAATGCCGTTGTATCGATAGCTCAGATGGAACGCCAGGTTCTGCTTCTCGCCATAGAAAAAGTCAGGCGGGACGCGCATGTACACCGATACCGGCACCGAGCCATCTCCTTGCAGGTCCCTGGCCTGGGCAATCTCTCCGAAGTTCGCCTCCGTGTTGAGCCAGCGCGGAGCGTCGTCCGGCCTGCGCAGAGTTGGCAGAGTGAGATCGCGAACAGTAACCCGCGGGCCTTGCCAAGTGTCTCCATGCAACGGCAGCGCCATTGCCGCAGTCAGCAGTTCATCCGCATCGTTACCGGTTACCAGAAGCACGCTGGAATATGGGTCGGACGGATTAGCAATCATGGCCACAGTCGCGCCTGAGATCGCGCTGACGCCCAGCGATGCAGGAATATCCGAAGGATTCTCTGCGATCACAATCGTGTTTCCCGACGGAATCGTTCCGAACGAGACGACAAAGCGCACCGGATGGTGGCTCTCGAGAATGCCGAACCACGACGCTATGATTCCCGCCGCCTGCATCGCCTTGGCAGACGGTCGCGATAGAAAAACAATCGGCACTGCCGGGTTCGGGTTCACACCAACGTCATGGAACGGAAGCGGAAGCGAGTTGAGATCATTGGCCAGCGGCAACAGCGACCCAGCCAGTTCGATCGTCGAATTCGAATCGATCTGGGTCCAAAGTGTCGAATTCGAAGGGTCTTCGCATTGCTGCGCATAATGCCCGACGAACTCGAAGGTCAGTTGGTTGTCGCGTGCCAGCAGATCTGCGGGCACGATCAGCGTTGTCTCGGGCAACGCGCTCTGCCCAGCGGAGGTCGGCGCATCGGTCGCAACCGTTGCTACCAGCGTTCCGTTCAGGCTCACCTTCAGGTGGCTGATCCCCGGCAGTAGCCCCGGCGAAAAGTGATAGCGCAGCCTCATCGTGGCCGCCTTCACCACCTGATTCCCGGGTACCGAAAAATAAACCGAGTGCGAAGCTTCGACGCCCCGCAGATTAATCGCCTCCCGCACACCCAGGTCGGCGAGGGTGAAAACGTTGTCGAACTTCCCTGCTGATTGCGAAGGCGCTGCGTTCGCAGGCACACTCTTCGTTGCGGGCTCGGCCTGCGCTGCACGGGCATCGCGCACGGCGACGCCTCCCAGGAGTCCAAGCAGGACGAAGGGTACAACGCTCGTAGCGAGCCTGCCCTTCGACATGCCTTTCTTGCTTTTCGAACGACTCATCGTCTGCGACAAGCCGCGCACCGACAACCGCAGAATGCGGCCCAAACTGCGGATCGGCTGATCTGCCTCGCGGCCTTCGCCCAAGCCCAGCCAGGTGTCGGCGCGCGAGTACAGAAGCATCGTCAGCGCCTCATCTTCCTGCAGGCTCAACGAAGTGAACTGCGCGCGCAACTGACTCCCATCGATGCTGATAATCGTCGCCGGCAACGTCGCCGAGCCATCCAGCACCGGGAAGACGAATTTGATCGGGTCGCCAACCGCAGCCTTAAATGTGTGGTCTATTCTGGTGCGGACGCCGCCGCTTGAAAGGTCGGACGTGATCCCCTGAATCATAGAGCCGTCCGGCAGGATCACATCCGACGGCACCGCCAGGGCCACGCGCACTGACTGCCGACGCTGCTGGCTCTCCCAGGCAACTGCCGTCGCAACCCCGAGTATCGCGAGGTTGAACAGAGTCCACACCACGTTCACCCAGATCGTTCCCGGATGTTTGCCGTCGTAGATACTGGCTGGCCAGTTCACAAATGACAGCCACCGCGACACATCCAACACCGGAAACCGAAAAGACCTGGCAACTGCGCAGAACAGTCCAAAGAAATTGAACGCCGCCAGCATCAGGAACGGTCGCGCAATTCGCGCATCGAAAAACTCCTCGGCGACCACGCCTCCCTTGGACGTCACGTTGAAGCTCCCTCTCCTGGGTCTGATCAGCGCAAACAGTGTGGGAAGAAGGATGTAGGGGGCTAGTACCGTCTCGTAGATTCCGTTCCAGACGGAGTGCCGATGCTGCCCCTGGATGCGTGAGTTGGTCAGGTTGGAGAGCATGAGGTGCGGCACTGCATACCCCACAATAGCCAACCAGAAGCCCGGAATCGTCGTCCTCCCGAACACCAGGTAAATGACCGGCGCGGTGAGAAAGATCAGTCTCGGCAGCGCATACAGAAAATGCAGCATCGCATTGAAATAGCACAGCCGCTGCGCCGGCTTCAGTCCCGGCGCGAAGAGCGGATTTTCGATGCGCAGGATCTGCACCATGCCTCGCGCCCACCGGACACGCTGCCGCACGTGCCCGCTTAGCCGCTCCGTGGCGAGCCCCGCCGCCTGCGGGATATTGATGTACGCCGTATTCCAGCCGTGCGTCTGCATGCGCAGCGAAGTATGCGCGTCCTCGGTTACCGTCTCCACCGCAACGCCGCCCACCTCGTCCAGCGCGCTTCGGCGCAGCACCGCGCACGAGCCGCAAAAAAACGCCGCGTTCCAGAAATCATTGCCATCCTGCACCACACTGTAGAACAACTCGTCTTCGCTGGGGATGGCGTGAAACTGATCCAGGTTGCGTTCGAAGGGATCGGGCGAGTAGCAGTGCTGCGGCGTCTGCAGCACCGCAAGTTTCTGGTCGCGCAGAAACCAACCCATCGTCAGTTGCAGAAAGCTGCGCGTCGGCACGTGATCGCAGTCGAAGATCGCGACAAACGGCGAGTCCAACCGCTCCAATGCGTGGTTGATGTTTCCCGCCTTGGCATGCTGGTTGTCGTCGCGCGTCATGTATCCGATGCCCGCCTCTTCGGCGAACACGCGGAACTCTTCCCGCTTGCCATCGTCGAGGATGTAGACATTCAGCTTGTCCGCCGGCCAGTCGATGTTCATCGCGGCCAGCGCCGTGAAGCGCACCACACTCAGCGGCTCCGTATAAGTCGGAATCAGCAGGTCCACAGCGGGCCAGTCTTCGGGGTCATTTGGAAGCGGAACAGGCGTGCGCCGCAGCGGCCGCAGCATTTGCAGATAGCCGAGCAGGAGTACTACAAACGCATAACACTCCGCGAGCAGAAGCAGGCAGACAAAAAACGCATCGAGTCCTGTCCAGTTTGCTCCCGGATTACGCAACAGCGCGATGACCGACGAGAAGCGCCAAAAGGCGTATCGAACCGTGGAGTAGACCGACAGAAGCATCAACGTCAAGGTCACCAGATACGACCTCGAACTGCGGTCGATCCAGATGGCGATGAACAGTGTCAGCAGTGCAAGGATGAGTTGGTGTTCCCAGTTGAGATAAAGCGCCGCCGTGAAGCAGAGGAAGAGAATTCCACCCGCAAGAATCGCAAATCGGAGAGCCCGCAACAGCCTGGTGTCACCCGATTCGAACTCTTTCCACAAAAGTGAGCGCGTCACCGTTCACCCCAGCGCACGCTGCGAATCTCCGCCGTCGCTGGCGGGGACACGCTCCTGAGCCACAACGCCACATCGAGGTAATCCTGCGATACCGGCGCGTAGGGCGCGTAATCCAGCACAGTCATTCCCTCGGCCAGAGCCTCGCTCACCGCCTGCGATCGCCGAATCGCAAACCGCAGAAGACGATCTCCAAGCTGGCGCCGGACCACCTCGCGAACATCCAGGTGAAGCGGCAGCGACGCATCGAACTGGTTCAGCAC
>OBLU010001633.1_pt1 | contig 20810 bp, 16 predicted proteins | sample 1518681 | NCBI WGS metagenome assembly OBLU01 (sample SAMEA3539304, study PRJEB22396) | soil metagenome | biome: tundra; feature: field; material: soil | place: USA | collected 2010-05 | depth 0.15 m
AAGCCATCGAGGTGATGGGCGACAAGATCAGCTCCCGTATCGCCGCCGAGAAGGTGGGCGTGGCCGGCGTGCCGGGCCGATCCGAACCGTTGACCTCGCCCGACGAGGTCGTGGCCTTCGGGACCGAAGCTGGGTGGCCCCTGGCCATCAAGGCCGCCTATGGCGGCGGTGGTCGCGGCATGAAGGTGGTGGAGTCCGCCTCCGAAGCGGCGGAGGCAATGGAGTCGGCCGCACGCGAAGCCCAGGCCTACTTCGGCCGACCGGAGATCTATGTGGAGCGCTACCTCGGCTGGCCGCGCCATGTGGAGATGCAGGTGCTCGGTGACACGCACGGCAACATGTTGTGGTTGGGTGAGCGCGACTGCTCGGCCCAACGCCGTCACCAGAAGCTGGTGGAGGAGAGCCCGGCGCCCGCCTTCCCCGACGAGGTGCGTCAGGCCATGGGGGAAGCCGCGGTGAAGGTGTCGAAGGCCTGCGGGTACTACAACGCAGGGACCGTCGAGTTCCTCTTTCAAGACGGCGAGTTCTACTTCTTGGAGATGAACACCCGGCTGCAGGTGGAGCACCCGGTTACCGAGCTCGTGACCGGCCTCGACATCGTGGCGTGGCAGATCCGCATCGCCTCGGGGGAGGCCTTGACGTTTGGGCAGGACGATATCCAACGCAACGGCCATGCCATCGAGGTACGTATCAACGCCGAAGACCCGAGCGGGGGTCGCTTCACCCCTTCGCCCGGCACCATCACCACGTTCACCGCTCCCTCCGGTCCCGGCGTCCGGCTGGACGCGGGGTACGAGTCCGGCGATGTGGTCAGCCAGTTCTACGACAACCTGGTGGCCAAGCTGATCGTATGGGCGCCCGACCGCGAGGGGGCCCGCCGGCGCATGTTGCGTGCGCTCGGCGAGACGCAGATCACGGGGATCGCCACCACGATCCCGGCCGACGTGGCGATCCTCACCCATCCCGACTTCGCCGAGGCGAAGCACTCGACCAAATGGGTGGAAGACGTGCTCGACCTGAGCCAGCTCACCGTCACCCTGGCAGAAGCCACTCCCCCGGCACACACGGACGACGCGGTCCCGACCGTGCAACGTGAGGTCACGGCCGAGGTCGACGGCCGGCGGTTCTCCGTCAAGCTCTGGGTGCCTGATCTCGGAACCACGACGGCGCCCCATGCTGCCGCACGACCGCGGCGTGCGGCCCACTCGGCCACTGCCGCCACCGGTTCAGGCGACGTGGCCGTCCCCATGCAGGGCACGATTGTCAAGGTGCTCGTCGCGGTGGGTGACAAGGTCGAGGTGGGCCAGACCATCTGCCTCCTCGAGGCCATGAAGATGGAGAACGCGGTGAACGCCGAGAAAGACGGCGTCATCAAGGAAGTGCGGGTCAGCGCCGGGGCTTCGGTCGGCGCCGGGGACATCGTGGCTGTGATCGAATAGTGATGCGCGCACAGGCAGCCAAGGATGAGGCGGCCTCCGTCATTGAGCAGCGCCTACCCGACCTGGTGGCACTCAGCCATTCCGTCCACTCGACGCCAGAGCTCTGCTTCAACGAGACGAGATCGGCCCACAGCGTGGCGGACGCGATCCGTGCGGGTGGCCTGTCCGTCACCGAGGGCGTGTACGACCTCCCGACCGCGTTCGAGTCGAGGTCCGGCGATGGAGAGCTGGTCATCGCCGTGTGCGCCGAATACGACGCCCTGCCCGACGTGGGACACGCATGCGGTCACAACATCATCGCGGCATGCGCCGTAGGGGCCGGGCTGGCCCTGGCCGCGGTCGCCGACGAGATCGGCCTGCAGGTCCGGATCCTCGGCACGCCGGCCGAGGAAGGCGGAGGGGGCAAGATCTTCATGCTCGACCGGGGCGCCTTCGACGGCGTCCACGCCGCCATGATGATCCACCCCTGGCCGACCGAACGCCTGACGGGCGCCTGCCTGGCGGTCGCGCACTTCGACGTGCACTTCACCGGCAAGGAGGCGCACGCGTCTGCCGCCCCCTGGCAAGGAGTCAACGCCCTCGATGCAATGACGATCTCCCAGGTGGCCCTCGGCCTTCTCCGTCAGCAACTGCCGCCGGGAGATCAGGTGCACGGGGTGATCACCCGGGGCGGGGGTGCCGCCAACATCATCCCGGCCGCGGTCACCGGCCGATTCATGGCCCGATCACGCACCATCGATGGCCTCGCGGTGCTCAAAGCGCGCGTCCGGGCATGCTTTGAAGCCGGTGCGCTGGCCTCGGGTTGCGCCGTCGAGTACGAGAAGCTGTCCCCCGACTACTCGCACATGGAGACCGACCCGGACCTGGTCGCGGTGTACCGGATCAATGCGGAGTCGCTCGGTCGAACATTCGAGGCCGACGATACCGACACGCCGCTTCCGACCTTCTCGACCGACATGGCCAATGTGTCACTCGCCGTCCCCACCATTCATCCCCTCATCGGCATCGAGACGGGTGGCGCCGTGAATCATCAGCACGAATTCGCGGCCGCCTGCATTACGCCTTCGGCCGACGCCGCGGTGCGCGACGGCGCCCTGGCCCTGGCCTGGACAGCCATCGACGCTGCGACCGACGCAGGGCTACGAGACCGGCTGCTGCGCTCGTGAGCAAGGGTCTCGCATGATCACGGAGCACGCCGTGCTTCCGGTCATCCCCGGACAGGAGGCCGAGTTCATGGAGACCATGGATCGGGCCAGAGCGATCATCGCGTCCGCACCGGGGTTCATCTCATTGCGCGTCGGGCGCTGCATCGAGCAACCCGCCAACTTCCTCCTCCTCGTCGAGTGGGAAACGCTCGAGGCTCACACCCAAGGCTTTCGCGACTCAGAGGCATACCAGGAGTGGCGTGCGCTGCTGCACCACTTCTACGACCCTTTCCCAGTCGTCGAGCACTTCGAGATCGTGGCTCGCGCCTAGAGCCGGTCCCTGTCCGTCGCCGTCACGCCGACTCCGACGGCGAAGAGCGGCCAGTAGCTGTGCGGTTCCGACACGCTCAACCGCCTGGTGAGTAGACCCCGAATTCTCCACGCAGCACGTCGGCCACCTCGCCCAGCGTCGCCATCACGGCCAGGGCCGCCTTCATGGGTACGAGGAGGTTTCCCTCGCCCCGGGCGGTCACGGCGATATCCGACAACGCAGCGTCGACGGCCGGTTGGTCACGCGCCGCGCGCACCGACTTCGTGCGGTCGATCTGTGTCTGCTGCAGCGTGACGTCGATGGGGAAGACGTCGGCCGGCTCGCTTTCCGCGTCGGTGAAGCGGTTCACCCCCACCACGATCTTCTCTCCGCTGTCGACGGCCTTGGCGAAGCTGTAGGCCGCGCTCTCAATCTCGTCCTGCATGAACCGGGCCTCAATGGCTGCCACGGCACCCCCCAGCGCGTCAATGCGGTCGAGGTACTCGTTGGCCGCCTTCTCAACCTCGTCGGTGAGCGATTCGACGAAGTAGGAGCCGGCGAGGGGGTCCACGGTGTCCGCCACCCCTGACTCGAAACCGACGATTTGCTGGGTGCGCAAGGCAATTTTGGCGGCGCGCGTGGTCGGGAGGCCGAGGGCTTCGTCGAAGCCGTTGGTGTGCAGGCTCTGCGTCCCGCCCATGGCGGCAGCCAATGACTGCAGGGTGACGCGCACGATATTGTTCTCCGGCTGTTGGGCCGTCAGCGTCGACCCGCCTGTCTGGGTGTGGAAGCGCAGCATCTTGGAGCGCGGGTCTTTGGCCCCGAAACGCTCGGTCATGATGCGCGCCCACATACGACGGGCGGCCCGGTACTTGGCCACCTCCTCGAAGAGGTTGTTGTGGGCATTCCAGAAGAACGACAGGCGCGGGGCGAACGCGTCGATGTCCATGCCGGCTGCAATGGCCGCTTCGACGTAGGCAATCCCATTGGCCAAGGTGAAGGCGATCTCCTGGACAGCCGTCGAGCCCGCCTCCCGGATGTGGTAGCCCGAAATGGAGATGGTGTTCCAGTTCGGCAAGTTGGCGGCACAGTACGAGAAGGTGTCGACAATGAGGCGCATCGACGGGCGGGGCGGGTAGATGTACGTCCCCCGTGCGATGTACTCCTTCAAGATGTCGTTCTGGATGGTGCCGCGGATCTTGTCGCCGACGACGCCCTGCTCCTCTGCCACCAGTTGGTAGAGGAGCAGGAGGATGGCGCCAGTGGCGTTGATGGTCATCGACGTGGTGACCTTGTCCATCGGGAGATCGGCCATGAGGAGCCGCATGTCGGCCAGGGAATCGATGGCCACGCCCACCTTGCCCACTTCGCCCTCGGCCCGCGGGTGGTCCGAGTCGTAGCCCATCTGCGTGGGGAGGTCGAAGGCGCAGGAGAGGCCGGTCTGCCCGGCGTCGAGGAGGAACTTGAAACGTTCGTTCGTGGATTCGGCTGATCCGAACCCGGCGTACTGGCGCATCGTCCAGAGCTTCGAGCGGTACATCTCGGCGTGCACGCCGCGGGTGTAGGGGAATGATCCGGGCTCCCCCAGCTTTGCTTCGGGGTCCCAATCGGCGAGATCCTCCGCCCGATAGACCGGATGGATCTCAATTCCTGAGTCCGTACGATGCGCTTGGCTGTCCTTCATTTGGGGCGTCACACCTATGAGACTACGGAAGTAATGGCCGTCCAGGCCATCTGGACCCCGACGTAGGCAGACTGGGGGGATGGAATCGACGTTTTCCCACCTCGGCATCTGCGTCACGGACCTCACGCGATCGCTTCGCTTCTACTGTGATGCGCTGGGCTTCGAGAGGGGGGCGTCCCACACCATCGGCTCTGATTTCGCCGCGTTGATGGACCTTCCGGACGTGTCGTTGACCTCCCAGTTCATTCAAAAGGGCACGACGACGATAGAGCTCTTGTCGTTCGACGAGCCCGCCTCCTTCGGTGACGGCGTGCGCCGGCCCCTGCACCAGCTCGGCCTCACACATCTCTCGTTCCGGGTGCGTGACCTGGCGGCGACCGCCGCCAGGGTGGTCGAGCTGGGGGGCTTACTCGTTGAGACCAGCCGAACCTCGATGGACCTGGGTAATGGCTCAGCCGAATTCGTGTACTGCACCGACCCCGACGGGGTGCGCATCGAACTCATGCACCTCGGGGGCTGATCTCCGGCTCCTCAGGCCTCTGGCTCTCCGGGGCTCCGACTCTTCGGGGCGACGACTTCTCCGGACCCTCCGCCCTTACAATTGGAGCATGTCGCTCCGTTGGCGCTGGTCATTGGTGGTTGTCGTGGCCGCCATTGTGCTCGGAGGCTTCATGCCGCAGTCGCTCCTGACAGGAGCCCACGCAGTATCCAACCAGACGGCCATCGCGCGCCAGGGCCCCCCTACGTTCCCCTCCGGGTGCGCGGGCACAAGTTGTAGCAAGAGCGCTCCGGTCGCGCCCACCCCCGGCCTCACCATCGCCGGACTGGTGGCTCTGGCTGGAACTGTTCTGAAGACCTCGGGCGCCGGCTGGTCCAGGCGCATCCGCACCCTGACCCAGAGGCTCCCCCGAGGCACCGTCTCTGTGGTGTTCCGTCCCCCGCAGTTCTCCACTCCCGCAAATCTGGCCGCCTGAGCGGCCTTATCTGCTCGCGAGAGCGCGCCCTTTGGCTGCGCTCCGCGCTCACCCAACCCTTGAGGCGCGCCCTTGTGCCTCGACCAACCATGGAGAACTCTCATGCCGAACGACCCTTCAGGTCAGGGCGGGAAGTCCAACAAACCCCGGACACCCAATTCCGCGCCCAATAAGCCCACCACCAACAAGACCACCGCCACCAAGCCCACCGCCACCAAGCCCATGACCACCAAGCCCACCGCCACCAAGCCCACGACCAACGGGGCCGGAGGTAATCGAAAGAAATTCGCCGAGCGACAGTCCGCCAAGCAGCGCGCCGCCGCCCTGGCCGCCCGCAGACGTCGCAACCGATTGCTGGGGATCGGATCCGTCGTCGCAGCAGTGGTCATCGTCGTCGTGTTCGTCGTCGTATGGGCGGGCGGTGGCGGAGGTGGGTCGACGGGCGCCTCCGTGACATCTCCCGCCGCGGGGACGCCCATTCCGGCCTCGGTCACGAACAAGTTGGCCTCCATCCCCCTCAGCATCCTGGTTGCCGCCCCGTCCAGCACCCTGATCGCCGCTCCCCAGACGATCAACGATCCGAAGCTGGTCGTCGACGGCAAGCCGGACCTGCTCTATATCGGCGCCGAGTTCTGCCCGATTTGCGCCACCGAACGTTGGGCGATGTACGTGGCCCTGTCCAAGTTCGGGACCTTCAGCCGGCAACCCGGGCAGATCCACTCCGCCGTGCGGGACGGGGACATCTCCACGCTTACGTTCTACAAATCGACGTACAGCAGCCCCTATTTCGCCTTCACGCCCGTGGAGACCACCACCAATCAGCCCCAAGGCAACTACTACGTGTCCTTGCAGACCCCGACCGCGGTCCAGCAGAAGTTGTGGGTATCCCACACGAGCCAGTCGTTCCCCTGGGTCGACTTCGGGGGGAAGATGGACCTCAACGACGCGCAGTACGACCCGTCCGTGCTCGAGGGTATTTCGTTCACCAACATCGCGAAGGACATCGGGAACAATTCCACGGCCATCGGGGCCGGCGTCGATGCCTCGGCCAAGGTGCTGATACAAACCATCTGCAGCACGCTCAGCGGCAACAAGCCGGCCGCTGTCTGCAGCGCCCTCGGTCATGGGTGAGGAGAGCTATGCCCGCTGGCCGGGGCTGGTGGGTACGGCCGCGAGCGTGGCCGGCTTCGGCGTCGCCGGCTATCTGACGTATGAGCATTACACCGGCTCTACGAACCTGGTGTGTTCGGACAAGGGCGTCGTCAACTGCCTGGCCGTGACGACCAGTACCTACTCGAAGGTGGCCGGTGTCCCCGTCGCGCTGTTGGGTCTGGTCTTCTTCGCCGTGATGCTCGTCCTTCAGTTGCCCGCCATGTGGAGGCGGCCCGATCCTCTGATCCGCACGATGAGGATGGTGTGGGCGTCCGTCGGGCTTGTCACGGTCGTGTACCTGCTCTACACGGAGCTGTTCAAGATCGATGCCATCTGCCTGTGGTGTACCGCCGTGCATGTGCTGACATTCGTCGTGTTCGTCTCCACGGTCTTCGCCACGCTGAGTACGGCGTACGAGCTGGATCCTTCGCTCTCCCCTTGAGGGGACACGGCCCTCGTGCGGTCGACACTGCGACCACACGAGGGCCGGCGACGCTCATCAGCTGCCGTACAGCAGCGACCCCGGCGTGGTCAATAACTCTCCCGTCTCCAGCCACGTCTTGAGCCCGGAGAGGATCATGGGCCAGCCGCCGTAGAGTTGCTCATTGGCGCCCTCGCGTAGCTGATCGTGAATGACGGTGAGTTGGCATGAGTCTTCTACCTGTGTGATCTGCCAGGTGACCCGAGAGGCGCCCTCGCTCTTGACGTCATCTCCCCACAACGCGGTCATCGTATGGACCAATCGGTGCGGCCGGTCGACCTCAAGGACCTCTCCGTCACCCAGGAGCAGGTCCACGTCGGGTACTCCCATCTGCAGGCGTGAGCCAACCTTCCAGTCCGACGTGACGCCGGCCCCGAAGTTGTACTTCTTGCGGATCTCAGGATCGGTGATCGCCTCCCAGAGGCGCTCGGGTGTGGTCCGGATGTAGATCTCGAACACCTTCTCCATGTGACGCTCCAATCTGTGCTTGAGGTCGCTGAGCCCGGCTGCCCAAGGCTCGGCGTACTTGCTCACCCAACGGTCGTGGACGAGCCTGATCGGGACGGGGTTCAGGAAATGAAGCTTCTCCCGACCTTGGCGCCGGGTCACCACCAGCCCTGCCTCCTCGAGGACTTTGAGGTGCTTCATCACGCCGAACCGTGTCATGTCGAAGCGCCCCTCCAGCTCGCCCAACGTCTGCCCGTCCCGGAGGAAGAGCTCGTCGAGCAGGCTGCGTCTCGTCGGATCGGCGAGGGCCCTAAACACGCCGTCCACAGGGAGACATAATAGGTGACCAAATAGTCACATGTAAATGGTGGGGGCGGGCTCTCCTACAGCTCGATCGGATCGTTCGGGCCAGCCAGGCCGGCCGGGCCGGCCAGGAACCGGGCCAACTCGGCGGCGTCGGCTTCGTCGGCGGCGTCGAGCTGGCGGTCGACGCGAACCGCCTTGCGCTCTTCGAGGTGCATCCAGCTCAGGGCGACCGGGATCATCGGCCACAGCATGAGCGTGTCCCCAGCCACCCACATGAGCACCCCACCGATGTGGAGGTCGGCGACCAGTGACGGCCCCCATGTCCGGTGGAAGTTGAGGTAGGCCGGAAACAACTCGTGCGTTTGCTGGTCGAGCGAGAGCCCGGTGAAGGTGTCGATGGGGATGGCCAGGAACAGGTATCCGAACTTCAGGGCGGGGTGCAACCGGTAGCAGTTGGGGTCGCTCCCGAAAATCTGACGCCAGAACATGTAGCCCAAACCGAGAAAGATCAGGTGCTCGACGTTGTCAATCGCCGGGTGCTCGAGCGTGTAGTTGTACCAGACCGTCAAGTGCGTGATCGGGATCAGCACGGCGTAGGCGACGAATGCCACGCCGGGATGACCGAGAAGCCTGCTCGGCCCCGAGCGCAGGAGTGCAGTGAATCTCGCGTGGAGGGTTCCCGTCGAGGCTCGCCAGAACAGGTCAATCGGTGACGAGATAGCAAAGAGAGGAGCCGCCACCATGATCAATAGGAGGTGCTGGACCATGTGGTCCCAGAACAACTCCTGCTGGTAGACCCCGATGAAGCTGAAAACCGAGATGGCCGTCGTGAAAAGCCCGCCGATGAAGGCCGCCGTCTTGCGCGAGGACCACGGATGGCGCGGGCGGAGCCGGTTGACACGCTGGACCCCCCAGAGGTACAAGCCCAGGGCGCCGACGATCAGGAGCACCGGGATCGCATTGAAGGTGGTGGAGAGCAGCTGGCCCCCGCCGAGCGGCGGCAACGGGGAAACGGCCAGCAGGGTCATCATGCGCGTCCACCGTACAGCGACCCCTCAGGGGTCACCAGATCAGGTCAGCCGTGTTGCCAGAGTCGTTGATTGAGGGTCCGCGTGCCGTAGAAGGCCACCGCGTCGAGCTCGGCCAGTTCGGCGTCGTCCATCCGCCACCCCAGTGCGCCGGCGTTGTCCTCGGCCTGCTGTCGGTTCTTTGCGCCCGGAATCGGGATGGCCCCCTTGGCGATGATCCAGGCCAGGGCGACCTGGCTCGGGGTGCGACCACCGTGGACGACGCCGATGCGACGCAGCACGTCCACCACCTTGTCCACCTCTGCCATCGGGTGGGCCGAGGAGTCACGGGCTTTGGGTGGCGGGTTGGCGGCGGAGTACTTCCCGGTCAGTCGCCCCTGGCCGATGGGCGAATAGGCGAGGGGGAGCACACCCAGTTCGTGGCAGCATTCGAGCAGGCCCACCTTTTCGGGCATGGTGCGCAGGAGTGAGAACTCGATCTGGTTCGTGGCCAGCCGGAGGTCCCGCGTGCGCAGTGCGGCGTCGATCGATCTGGTCTCCTTGATCGAGTAGTTCGAGACACCCACGGCCTTGATCAACCCTTCGGCGTGTGCCGCGGCCAATGCGTCGGCCAATGCGCCGTGCGAGCGCAACGAGATCGGGCCGTGAATCTGATACAGGTCGATGGAGTCGATCCCGAGGCGCTCCAGAGAGGCCCTGGCCGACCGCCGCAGCGCCGACGTGACCGCCAACTTCCACGGGAGCGGCATGAATTTGGTGGCGATGACCACCTTCTCGCGCACCGGGGGGTCGGCGGCCAGCAAGCGGCCGATGATGCGCTCGCTCTCCCCGCCGCCGTACACCTCGGCCGTGTCGAACAGCACGACCCCCGCCTCGACGCAGGCCTGCCAGGCGTCGCGAATCGTCCCTTCGTCGTAGGAGCTGTCGTAGCCGCCCATCCCCCAGGTGCCCTTGTCCCCCCAGGCCCAGGTGCCCACACCGAGAGGCGGCACTGCGACGTCAGACCCCGAGAGCGTGATGCGATCGCCCGCTTGTGGCGCGACGACGTCAGTCATGCGATGGGATCAGTGCGCGTGGGGCATGCAGAGATCGTCGTACTCCGCGATCACGATCTCGCCTGCGTCGGGCCCGCAGGCCGGGCACGCCGGGTCACGCCGTACCTTGAACGTGCGAAACGACTGCTCGAGCGCGTCGTACGAGAGCAGGCGACCGACAAGCGGATCGCCGAGGTGGAGCAGCATCTTGATCGCCTCGATCGCCTGGATGGAGCCGATGATGCCGGGCAGCACGCCCAGGACCCCCGCCTCCGCGCACGACGGCGCCAACTCGGCGGGCGGTGGCTCGGGAATGAGGCAGCGGTAGCACGGCCCGTTGTAGGGGTCGAAGACGGTGGCCTGGCCCTCGAAGCGGAAGATGGAGCCGTGCACCACCGGAATCCTCTTCAACAGTGCGGCATCGTTGACGAGATACCTCGTCGGAAAATTGTCCGTCCCGTCCACGATCACGTCGTAGCCGTCGATGATGTCGAGGACGTTGTCCGCCCCGAGACGCACGTCGTAGGTGACCACGTTCACGTCGGGGTTGAGTGCGGTGAGTGTCTTCTTGGCCGAATCGACCTTGCGGTCACCGACCCGATCCATGTTGTGGAGGATCTGGCGCTGCAGGTTCGACTCGTCGACCACATCCATGTCGATGATGCCAATCGTCCCCACGCCGGCTGCGGCCAGGTAGAGCGCAGCGGGCGAGCCCAGTCCCCCCGCACCGAGCAGCAGCACCTTGGAGTCGAGCAGCTTCAGCTGTCCCGTCTCGCCGATCTCGGGCAGGAGGAGGTGGCGCTGGTAGCGGTTGCGCTGGGCCGGGGTCAGCGTGCGGGGAGCGGCCCACGGGCGGCCGTCGTCCTTCCACTTGTTGAATCCGCCGATCAGCGACTGGACGTCTGTGTAGCCGAGGTCGCCGAGGGTCTTTGCCGCAAACGCCGAACGCACGCCGCCGGCGCAGTAGACGACCACGGGAATGCTCTTGTCGGGGAGCTTGCCTTCTACCTGGAACTCCAGGTGCCCCCGGGGAAGGTGGATGGCGTTGGGGATGGCACCCTGCTCGTACTCGTCGGGCTCGCGCACATCGAGGAAGGTCGTGTGGCCGTCGCTCAGAATCTGCTCCGCGTCGGCCTGCTCCACCTCACGGATGGATTTCTTGGCCTCGTTCAGAAGATCTCGGGGTGTGGGCACGCTCTACCTCCAGGACGCCGCATCTCTGCCTCTTCGCTACTGGTCTTTGCGGCTCCGATCTCTTAAACACTACCAGCGAGGTCAACATTCCCTCATTGGGTGGGTGGGCTGGACGGCGCGCTGGGCGCCGGCCCTGCGCCGCGCCCGCCTCTGGGAAACTGGCCGGCGTGGAATTCGACGAGGTCATCCGCCGCCGGGCCATGGTGCGGAGCTTCTCCACAGATCCGGTTGCGCCCGCCGCCGTGGATGCCCTGGTCCAGGCAGCGCTGCGGGCTCCGAGCGCTGGCAACACGGGTGGAACCCAATGGGTCGTGCTCGTCGGCGAGGCCGAAACGGCGCTCTATTGGGACGCGACGACCGATACGGCATGGCGGGACTCGAGCCCTCGATGGGAGGGGCTGCGACGCGCACCGGTGATCCTGCTGGCCTATGCCTCGGCGGCGGCCTACGTGGCGCGCTATGCGGAAGGGGACAAGGCCGATCCTCTCCTGGGCTCCAGCGAGGCGACGTGGACCGTCCCCTACTGGATAGGCGACGCAGCATTCGGCGTCATGAGCGCCCTCCTGGCCGCGGTCGACGCCGGGTTGGGTGCCTGCGTTCTGGGCAACTTCAGGGGTGAAGAGGCCCTGGCATCCGCGCTCGATGTGCCGGAGGGATGGCGCCTGTTCTGCGCGGTTCCGGTCGGCCACCCTGACGGGAACGACCACCGCTCGGCCTCCCTCGACCGCTCCCGTCCCACACCGGACGAGCGCATCCACCACAGCCGCTGGTAGCCCTCGCCGGAGAGGCCTGACACACCCCTCCTTCACACTGCCGCCATGGCTCCCACTGCCACCCTGAGCGCCGCAGCCGCCCCCACGGCCACCATCGTGCCGCGGCTCCGCAGCCGTCCCCTCAGCCGGGACCGGGGCGGTGACGCCCGTTCCGCCGCACTCGCCGAGAGCATGGTGGCCCATCAGCGCGCCATCTCGGGCCACCACCACGCCATGTTGGTCGACATAGCCGAGTTCTCCCTCACCGAGGCATTTCGGTGCGACGGAGCCCTCTCCATGGCTGCGTGGCTCACCGACCGATGCCACATCAGTGGATCCCATGCCCGCACGCTCGTTGCCGCCGCCGAGAAAGTGGGTGAACTCCCTCGGCTCTCCGATGCGCTTGCGGCCGGACGACTCACCCTTGACGTGCTGGCCCCGCTGGCGAAGGTCGCAACCGGTGACACCGACGCCGAGTTGGCCCAAGCCTCCTTGCATTGGACGGTGCGCCAGGCCAGGGAGCTCGCCACCGCGGCCAAGGGCGCGACCGACGCCCAGGCGGCGCGAACGTTCGCCGGGCGCTTTTTGCGTTTCAACGATGCGCAGTGCTCGTTGTGGGCCCGACTCATGCCGGATGCCTATGCCGTGGTGAAATCCACGCTCGTCGCCAGGGCCACGCGACACGATCACCCGCGGGCGAACGACCCCGACTACGAGCCGATGGAGCGCCGCCTGGCGGATGTGCTGGCGGAGGTCTGCACCGAGCGGGGTCGGAGCGATGGGGGCTCTAAGGGCGGCACCGGCACTGGCGGCACCGGCGGTTCGGAGTCAGCCATCGACGCGGGGCGGCCGCTGTTCGCCGGTGCGGCGGCCACCATCATCGTGCATGCAGACTTGTCACTGCTCACGCGGGGCGACGGCCACGGGACAGCATCGATCGAGGGCTCGGGACCGATTTCGGCCGAAATAGCCCGACGCCTCTCGTGTGACGCCGCGCACACCATCTCGCTTGAAGCGCCGGACGGCACCATTCTTGACCAGTTTCCCTGGCGAAGACATCCATCGACGGCCCAACGCATTGAGATCGCCCGCCGCGACCAGGGCTGCAGATTCCCTGGATGCGGCTACAACGTGATCACGAACGTGCACCACCTGCGCCATTGGATCAACGGCGGGCCCACGGTCCTCTCGAACCTGATCACTCTTTGTGCGGCCCACCACAGCCGGGTCCATGAGCTCGGTTGGAAAATGAGCGGCGACGCCAACGGAGTGGTCACATTTACCGGTCCGCACGGGCGCCCATCCACATCGAGCCCGGCACCAACGTGGCGTCGATCACTCCCAGCGCGGAAATGAGCTGAGCTGGCACACCGTGAGCTGAGCTGGCACACCGTCCAAGGTCCTCTGTGCAGTTGGCCGTCCGTCCGGGACGGCTGAAGTGCGGCACCAATGCGCCCGCTTGCACGCGCGTTGACTGGAGCCAGCCGCTTCCCCGCGCCGGTGTTATCGCGGCTGCTGTTATCCCGGCTGCACCGTCAAGCCAGGCTGCGTCCGCACGTACCGCATTGAACGTCACCCATTCACCGTGCGAGCCGATCGCCGTTTCCACCACTCGGCGCCTCCTTTAGACCGGGCCTGCCGGTCTCACGCCGCACTAGGAACCTGCCCCATTTGGGGCACTTTGAACCTCCGTTGTCGGCGAACTAGTTGAGCTGGCACTCACGTGTCGATGTCAGGGGAAATCACCGACTCGGCGCAACTTGCGAGATCATCCCGGAGGGATGCTCGGTCGGCATGGACGATCTCGGTGGCTGCGGCGCGCCGCCGGGACATTGTCCCGGCATCACGTATGCGGCATCCCGGGCGTGTTGCAAGAGGCGCATCGTGTCATTCCCGCGCGCGAGAGAGCTTGTGGTCAGGACCCTCCTGCCAACGAGCCATTGCCCACAACAGGTCAGAGAGACGGTTCAGGAACGGGATAACAAATGACCCCTCGATCGGATCGGTCACGGCCAGTCGCTCGGCCCGGCGCACGATGGTCCGGGCGAGGTCGAGGGCGGCAGAGATGCGATTCTCTCCCGGGACCGTGAAGTCGCTCGGGATGTCAGGGCGGCTGCGGAGGTCATCGATCGTGTGCTCCAAAGCGAGCACCATCTCCTCGGTAACGAGCGACGCCCCGGCCTTCAGCTTGTGCCGGTTGTCGGGAGCCGTAGCGACCTCGGCCATCAGCACGTAGAGATCCCGTTCCAGGGCGGTCAGGCGGTCGTTGAGCTCAGAACCTGGAGCCGATTCGGCCCGGGCCATGCCCATGGCCGACTGGGCCTCGTCCACCGCGCCGTTGATCTCAATGGGCGTCGAATCCTTGCGCACTCGCCCGCCGTAATAAAGACCCGTGGTCCCGTCGTCACCCGTCTTCGTGTAGATCCGTGGAGTCGCCACTCTGCGGGATGCTATCGGGGCTGGTACTTGACGCATGGGTCTCGCCGGTATCCTTGCTGGCACCATGTCACGCTCGCCGGAACTGCTCGGTCGTCTCGATCCCGCTGCCTCCACCTACCTCCAGGCCCTCAGGGAACGGGTACTCATCTTCGACGGCGCCATGGGCACCAACCTGCAGTTGCTGGGCTTGAGCGCCGAAGACTTCGGCGGTCCGGACCTTGAGGGCTGCAACGAGATCCTGATCAGCACCCGGCCCGATCTCATCGCCCAGGTCCACCGCTCGTTCTTCGAGGTCGGGTGCGATGTCGTCGAAACCGGGACGTTTGGCTCCTCGTCCGTCGTGCTGGCCGAATACGGGCTGGCTGACCGCGCCCGTGAGATCAGCCGGGCCGGTGCGGAGATCGCCACCTCGGTCGCCGCCGAGTTTGCCACCGCGGCACGGCCGCGCTGGGTCGCCGGCAGCATGGGACCGGGCACGAAATTCCCAACCCTGGGGCAGATCCCCTACGCCGATCTACGCGATGCCTACGAGGAGCAAGCCCTGGGGCTCCTCGAGGGCGGCGTGGACTTTTTCTTGATCGAGACGGTCTTCGACCTGCTGTCCGCCAAGTCGGCCATCAACGGAGCCCGCCGGGCCATGGTGGCCCTCGACCGGGTCGTGCCCATTCAGGTCCAGGTCACCATCGAGCTCACCGGTCGCATGCTGCCCGGCACCGAGATCGGCGCGGCCCTCACCATCTTGAGTGCCATGCAGGTCGATGTGGTCGGCCTCAACTGCGCCACGGGCCCGGTCGAGATGAGCGAGGCCTTGCGGCATCTCTCTTCGGCCAGCCTCGTCCCCATCGCCTGCGTCCCCAATGCGGGCCTCCCTTCGGTGGTCGACGGCAAGATGCACTACGACCTGACCCCCGAGCAGTTGGCCGATCACCTCCATCGCTTCATCACTGAGTTCGGCGTCTCTGCTGTTGGCGGTTGCTGCGGCACCACTCCGGCCCACCTCGCGGCGGTGGTCGAGCGCTGCGCAGGCGCCGTTCCGGCGTTGCGCCACCCGGTCGAAGAGCCCTCGGCCGCCTCCATCTACACCTCGGTCCCCTTCCGTCAGGACACCTCGTTCCTCGTGGTGGGCGAGCGCACCAACGCCAACGGGTCCAAGCGCTTCCGGGAAGCAATGCTCGAAGCCGACTGGGACACGTGCGTGGCCATGGCCCGCGACCAGATCAAGGAAGGCGCCCACGTGATCGACGTCTGCGTCGACTACACCGGGGCCGACGGCGTGGCGGACATGACCGAGATAGCCAGCCGGTTCGCCACCCAAGCCAGTGTGCCGCTCATGGTCGACTCGACCGAGGGACCCGTGGCGCGGGCCGCGTTGGAGTGGATCGGCGGCCGCCCCATCCTCAACTCGGTCAACCTCGAGGAGGGTGACGGCCCGGGTACGCGGCTCGATACGTTCTTGCGATTGGCGCGTGAGTTCGGCGCCGCCGTCGTCTGCACCTGCATCGATGAAGAAGGTCAAGCGCGCACGGCCGAATGGAAGCTGCGGGCCGCCCGCAATATCCGTGACATCGCAGTCGAGCATTACGGCTTGGCCCCCGAGGATCTGCTCTTCGACCCGTTGGCGCTCCCTCTCTCCACCGGCATGGAGGAGAGCCGAAACGACGGGATCGAGACGATTGAAGGCATCCGGTCCATCAAGGCCGAGCTACCCGGCGTCTCGACCATCCTCGGACTGTCCAACGTTTCGTTCGGTCTCAACCCGGCCGCACGCCAGGTGCTCAATTCCGTGTTTCTCCATGAGTGCGTCGAGGCCGGACTCGACTCGGCCATCGTGCACGCCTCGAAGATCCTCCCCCTCTCACGCATTGAGGAGCGGGCAAAGGAGATCAGTCTCGATCTTGTCTACAACCGCCGGACCGAGACCTACGATCCGCTCCAAGAACTGTTGGCCCTCTTCGACGGGGTAAAGGTCAACGCGGGCAATGCGGACGCGCATCTGGACTGGCCAGTGGATCAGCGCTTGTCGCAGCGCATCATCGACGGCAACCGCAACGGACTCGATAACGATCTCACCGAGGCCCTCGACTCCGGACTGGCCGCGCTGGCCATCGTCAACGACGTGCTCCTCGAAGGCATGAAGGTCGTCGGCGAGCGCTTTGCCTCCGGCGAGATGCAACTTCCCTTCGTGTTGCAGTCGGCGGAGACGATGAAGGCTGCCGTTGCGTTCCTCGAACCTCACATGGAGAAATCCGATCAGGGCGGGAAGGGCACCGTCGTACTGGCCACCGTCAAGGGCGATGTGCACGACATCGGCAAGAACCTGGTCGACATCATCTTGACCAACAACGGCTACGAGGTGATCAACCTCGGCATAAAGATCGGTATCAACGAGATGATTGTTGCGGCCGAGGAGCACAAGGCCGACGCCATCGGCATGAGTGGGCTGCTGGTGAAGTCCACCTTGATCATGCGTGAGAACCTGGTCGAGCTCAACCAGCGCGACCTGGCCGGCTTCCCGATCCTGTTGGGGGGCGCCGCCCTGACGCGGACGTATGTCGAGCGCGACCTGCGCGAGGTCTATGACGGTCGCCTGTTCTACGGCCGCGACGCCTTCGAGGGACTGCGCACCATGGACCGCCTGGTGGAGTTGAAGAAGTCAGGCGAAGACGATCCGCTTTTCGGGCGCGAGATCTCCGCCAAGAACGTGCCCAAGCGCAGTCGGCTCGAACCACAGGACACCTCACCCGTTGAAGGGCAGCCGGCCCGTTCTGACGTAGCGATGGACAATCGCCTCTTCGTGCCGCCCTTCGTGGGCACTCGTGTGGCCAAGGGAATCCCGATCGACGACATCGCCGAGTACATGAACTTGACCGCACTCTTCCGAAATCAGTGGGGCTTCCGGCCCGAGAACGGCGAGGACGACACAGAGTTCAAGGACCGTGTCCGCGCCACGCTGCGCGACGAGCTGGCCAAGGCCAAGGAGGCCGACCTCCTCATCCCTCAGGTGGCGTACGGGCACTTCGCCGCGAATGCAGAGGGGAACGACCTCATCATCTGGAAGGACGAGGCGCGGACCTCGGAATGGATGCGCTTCACCTTCCCGCGCCAGCGTAAGGAGCCCTGGCTCTGCATCGCCGACTTCTTCCGTGCCAGCGACTCGGGAGACGAGGACTTCGCCAGCTTCATGCTGTGCACGATCGGCCCGCGCGCCTCGGAGGAGACAGCTCGGCTCTTTGCCGAGAACCAGTACCAGAACTACCTCTTCCTTCACGGTCTCAGCGTCGAGATGGCAGAAGCCACAGCCGAGTACTGGCATCACCGCGTTCGAGAGGAGCTCGGCTTCGCCAACGAGGACGGTCCCTCGTTGGCCGGCTTGTTCCGCCAGACGTATCGAGGCGGGCGCTACTCGTGGGGCTATCCGGCCTGCCCCGACCTCACCGACAACGCCAAGGTGGTCGAGCTCCTGGGGGGCGAGCGCATCGGCGTGACCGTGAGCGAGGGATTCCAGTTGCATCCAGAGCAGACCACCGACGCCATCATCTGCCACCACCCAGAGGCCAAGTACTTCGTAGCCTGAACACCCTGGGTAGCGGTGCACCGCCTCCTGGGCCACTGACTCCTCGGCCACTGACTCCTCGGCCAATGATCCCTCGGACCGCACGTCTGGCTACGAAATTCGAACCGGCTGCCTGGGTCCTCCCCCGGCTGCCGCGGCTGCAGCATCGCGGGCGTGGTAGCTCGATCGGGTCAGCGGCGACGCTTCGACGTGGGGCACGCCGAGCTCGGCTCCGATCTGCCTGAAGTGTTCGAACTCTTCGGGTGACCAGTACCGCGACACCGGGAGGTGGTCACTGCTCGGTCGCAGGTATTGGCCGATGGTGATGATCGACACACCGACTGCCCGGAGGTCCGCCATGGTGGCCACGACTTCGTCCTGGTGCTCGCCGAGGCCCACCATGAGCCCAGACTTGGTGACCAGGCCAGAAGCCCCGGCCCGGGCCAGCACGGCGAGACTGCGGGCGTAGCCAGCGGACGGCCGGACGGCCCGCTGGAGCCGAGCCACGGTCTCGATGTTGTGATTGAGCACATCGGGGCGCGCCGCGAAGATCGTCTCGAGCGACCCCGCATCACCCCGGCAGTCCGAGATGAGCACCTCGACGGTCGTACCCGGTGCGCGCTCCCGGATGGCCCTGATCGTCTGCGCCATGGCGCCGGCTCCGCCGTCCTCCAGGTCGTCGCGGGCCACGCAGGTCACGACAGCGTGACCCAATCCCATGCGTTCCACGGCTCGAGCCACCCGATCCGGCTCGTCGGGAGAGAGCGCCAAGGGATGCCTGGTATCGACCTGGCAGAACCCGCAGGCTCTCGTGCAGCGCTCCCCATTGATCATGAAGGTCGCCGTCCCTTGCGACCAGCATTCGTAGATATTGGGGCAGCCCGCCTCCTCGCAGACCGTGGCCAGTCCCAGATCGTGCACCGTCTTACCGAGCGAGAGGTACTCCTTGCCCATGCGCACCGGCACGCGCAGCCACTCCGGCTTGCGTTGAGAGATCTCCAACCCCGCCTCTGGAGCGACGCCGGCCTGGCGCAGCCGGCGCAGGAGCGGTCGTTCGATCGATACCTGCCTGCTGGCCGCCGGCGTGGTGACGCCGGTGATGACATTCTGACGATCGACTGCGCCCGTCCCGAACACCTGCGCGGCTCGGGCGATGAAGGCCTCGGCCACGGTCGCCATCGCGACGTCAATGCCTTCTGCCCGCACCGAGGTCACGGCCCGGTCGGAAATCCCGCACGGGACGATGTGGCCGAACATGGAGAGGTCGCACTCGACATTCAACGCGACGCCGTGCAGCGTGCGCCGCCGCCCCGAAGATCCGCGCACGGTCCTTACACCGATGGCGGCGATCTTCCTCGGTGAAGGACCGTCGGCGTCGATCCACACCCCCGGATACCTGTCCACACTCGTGGCGCCGGGCAAGCCGATGTCCGTCAACGTGTCGATGACAACCTTCTCGAGGCGGTGCACGTGAGCCGAACCAGCCGACACTCCGTCCGGGACCGACACGATCGGATACGCCACGAGCTGCCCGGGACCGTGGTAGGTGACGTCCCCGCCCCGGTCCGTGCGTTCAAGCGAAGCTCCCACCGATTCGGGATCGGTCAGAACGTGAGACGGATCGGCGTGTGCGCCCAGCGTGAACACGTGCGGATGCTGGAGAACCAGCAAGTAGTCAGCATCCGTGTTCCGTGCCAGCGCATGTTGCAGCACGAATGCTTCGTGGTAGGGCACGCTTCCCAGGGACCGAATACGAAGCACGGCGCTCTATGGCCTACAGCTCGTCGGACCAGTCACGACCGACCAAGAGGTCAGAGACCCGGGCCAGGAACGACGAGACGTAGGCGCCGTCGACGGCCCGATGGTCCCAACTCATTCCAAGAATTCCCGTCGAGTGAATCGCGATGGACTCGGATCCATCAGCATGCGTGACGACGACCGGGCGGCGGGCGATGCCATCGGTGGCCAGAATCGCCACCTGAGGCTGGTTGATGATCGGCACGGTGAAATACGTGCCGAAAGGGCCGTCGTTGGTGATGGAGAACGTCCCACCGGCGATGTCGTCTGCATTCAACTTGCGGCCACGTGCCCGATCCGCGAGATCGCGGATACGGCGAGCCACCCCACGCAAGGTCACTTCCTCGGCCTGATGGATGACCGGCACAATCAGACCCTGATTCGACAGATCCACCGCGATACCGAGATTGATCTGCGAGTGCACCACGAGAGACTGATCGACGACCGATGCGTTCAGGAGGGGGAAGTCCCGTAAGGCCTCCACCGTCGCGCGGGCGATGAATGGGAGATACGTGAGCGAGAAGCCTTCCTGTTCCTTGAAGCGAGCGCCCCATGCCTTGCGGACTCGCTCCACATTCTCAAAATCGACTTCATAGGCGATGAACGCATGAGGCGACGTCGCCTTGGAGCGCACCATGTGCTCGGCCGTCCGGCGCCGCATGTTCGAAAAGGCCACAATCTGGTCCTCATCACGGCGAAACGTCTCCGCTTGCGCCGACGACGGCGCTGCGGGGGCCGGTGCGGGTTGTGCGGCGGCCGGTGCGGGTGGTGCGGCAGGGGGTGTGGGCGGCGCGGCGGCTGGTGCCCTCTGCGCAGCGGTGCGGCGGGCATCGACGACCTTGAGCACGTCTTCGCGGGTGATCCGACCGCCCATACCGGTGCCGGTGACCTCGGCGGCAGTGATCGCGTTATCCGACAACAGCTTGCGGACCACCGGGGAGAGGACCAACGGGTCCGCCGCTCCGTCACTGCTCGGCGCTGCCGCGGACGCCGCAGCATTGGGGCTCGCAGGAGGTGCGGGCGCGGGTGGTGCGGCAGCGGGTGGTGCGGCGGCGGGGGGCGCTTCTGCCACAGG
>OBLU010001634.1_pt1 | contig 20808 bp, 20 predicted proteins | sample 1518681 | NCBI WGS metagenome assembly OBLU01 (sample SAMEA3539304, study PRJEB22396) | soil metagenome | biome: tundra; feature: field; material: soil | place: USA | collected 2010-05 | depth 0.15 m
TGCATACTCAAACCTCAACCCCGGATGACGCCAGAGGGAAACTTAGGACGCTTACCGCGGATCCGCGGGGCGGTGCCCCATAACCCCGAGTACATGTGTATTGGCATATGTCCTAAAAAGGCTGAGTAGGGCCAACCGTTTACGCTCGCGAGCGGAAAACGATCGATCAAACCCGTAATTGAGCGACGACATGAGCGAGCGACTGCGGATGTCGCTCGGACCGTCCCTTAAACCTATGGGTTCTTCCCGTAATTGATGTGCGAAGTGTTCGGCCGACGCGACGTCGTAGACATTCGAGCTGTCGATGAAGGTGTATAGAGCGACCTGGAGCGTGAGAGGGTTACCATCCTAATGATGGCCAGGCATAAGGTCGGTGTATTCACCCCGTAAAATTGCAGGAACTTGAACAATCGATCTGTCGTCAGGTCCACGAAGGAGGCGGTCTTGTTGGGGAACCCTATCGGCGCTGCGGCCCCTACGGCCTTCATCCAGCCCGCGATTTGACCATACGTGAGCGTTGCCGAATTTGGAGTCGCCAAGGTGACCATGCCGGCAACTTTCCGGCCGCGAAGCCCCGCCGCCATTGAATTGGCAGGCTTGAAGAAGTCCATGCCCGTCACGCCGGCAAGCAACTTCAGATGGCGCTGTAGATCAGAGGTTTGGGTTAGAGCCACGTTTGCGACCCGGCAGACGAGTCCCCCCATGCTGTGCCCGATCAAACAGATGGGGTCGGTATCCTCGTAGTCATTGAGAATCGTTAAGGCGAGCTCGATCCCATTCTCGATGACCGGCTTCTTCCAAACGTAATCGCGGTTATCTACCGTCGATCCAGAAAATCTATTGGTCAGCTCCTTGGATAATGGAATAAAGGGACGGTGGTCACTAAAGAAGCCATGGCGCACAATGAACTTGCAGTCGCTATAGCGGCTCGTCGTCTTAGGAGCACCGAATACGGTATCAATCCCGGAGGGGATCATCGTTGACCCTCCCCCGAAAGCGCGCTCACCATGATCGGAAGTGGGCGATGGAGATAGGCGGCCGGGAAGCCGTGATCGAGTCTCAGCACCACACTCTGTGGCAACCGGCTCACAATTCCGGGTATGGGGAGCGAGTCAATGTCCGCGCTCGGAATCCTATCGGAGTAGTAACCGCTAAAATCGATTTCGTCCGCTGTCAACACCACTATCTGCGCGGCTTCCACCTGTTCCGCTTTCGGTCGCGTCCTCCCTCGAGAAGCAACCACCGCCACTCCAAACTCGAAGTCTCGATATTCGCAACAGCCAGGCCGGTATGGGGAATACAGCCACGTCCACGGCAGAATCGGTTCCAACCCTTGGAATCGTCCTCCGCCAAAATCTGCGGGTGTGCCTGGCATCCTGATGCGCCGACGCCCATCCTCATCCTCGCTCATGGTCACAGTCAGCTGTTTGTCGTCGATCTCTCCAGACAAGAGCGTTGAAGCGATCGCGCCGCCCCAGCGACTGATGGTGCCGTGCACGCTTGAATCGAGGGTCAGCAGTTCTTCTACCGCGGTTTGCAAATCAATGCTCGTCATCGCGATATGGGCGATAGAGGCTTGGACCCTTTGCACCGTCAAGAAGTCTGGCGTCACAGAGGGAGGTTCTCTTTCCTCGAAACGAAAGCGAGGAAGGCCAGATTTGATGCCCTTCTCGAACTGGTGGCCGACTCGGATCGCCCGCAACGTCACCAGGAGTCGGTCCCACAACGAGAGGTCTGATCCCAGGTCGGGGAATATTGACTCAAGGGATTCGAGAGCCGGGTTTGTCTCTCCCGTCTCCACCAATGACTCAACCGAGATCGTCCTTGACCCGGCGGATCCGTCGAACCACACGATGACCCGCTCCGAGGAAAGAGTGGCATATCTTTGAATGTGCTTCTTTACGAATTCCTGAGTTTGAATCTCCCACCGGTAGAACCCGGCGTAGGCGACGGAGCTGGCGAGTGACGAGGACAGGGAGATCCAGTCTTCGCGCCGATCCACAACGCAATCAATATCTGAGAACGGATCCACATAGTCGAGAAGACTGCGACTCTCGCGACCCGAGTCGAGAATGATGTTGCGGACCACGCCTCCTCGAAGGCCAAGGCGCGCTTTGGCTCGCTTCGAGCATTCGACAAGGGTGCTCGCCTCTTCCATCGTTGCGACTCGTTCGACGAGTTCCTGAACGTTCATCGACTGCTCCGGGGGCGTTGTCTCTCAAATGCGATAAATCTAGCACAACCGATCGCTTCCTCCGGCCAACCAGCGGAAAACCTCAAAACGTGTCTTTCTCCTGATGGGTATAGATAGCAAGTGCAAGGGAGGGGGATCACCCACCTCGGCAACGGAGCGGACGCGAAGTGGAAGAGGCGAAGGGCTGCACAAGTGAAGCGCGGAAGCCTACTTCGCCCAGTACGGCCGCCGCATCGCCCGCTATCTTCTTGCTCGGCCCGGCCCTCGACGCCGCTATCACATCATCCTCCCACCACCCGCAATGGCCCTCCCACCCAGCCTTGAGCGGGTGATCCCGCAAAAGGAGGGCTTAAAGGGTCCGTTCTCGTCCGGTAAGCCCCAGGAATGGGGGATATGCATGGCTTACTGAAGAGCTCCGGTGGGCTCCCACGCTTGCTGGGCTTGCGCCTGCAAGAAAATAATGGTACTTTTTCTTGCAGAACACGTTGGTACTGTATGAGCCATACAATTGAAAATAAAGTACTATATCGAATTCGCGGCACGGGCGGAGGGTGGACATTCTCGCCGCACGACTTCCTGGACCTCGGAATCCGTCCGACGGTCGATTCCGCGCTCCACCGACTGGAGAAGCGAGGCGAGATCCGCCGGGTTATCCGGGGTATCTACGATTACCCGCGCTTCAGCAAACTCCTCGATCAGCCCCTGAGCCCGGATATCGACCAGGTCGCACGGGCTTTGGCGCGGAAATTCCGCTGGCGTATCCAGCCCAGCGGCGCTACTGCACTGAACTTCCTTGGGCTTTCCACTCAAGTTCCCGCCCGAGCCACCTATCTGTCCGATGGGCCGGACCGAGTCTATCAAATCGGAAACATGACTTTGATCTTCGAGCACACTGCCTTGAAGGAGTCCGGGATTGAATTCAAGGAAAGCGGCTTGATCGTCCAGGCACTCAAGTCTCTCGGCCAGGAGCGGATCACCCCCGAGGTGATCGCAAAGATCCGGGCCTGGCTGCCAGAGTCGCTTCGCGCGAAAGTTCTGGCCGATACCAAAACGGCGACCGGCTGGGTCTACGGCGCAATCCAGCAGATCACGCAAAAGGAGCGTCATGGATATCTACACCAACTTTGAGGAGTGTGTTGCACCGAGCAAGCGCCATAACTGGAGAAGCGTTTAAGCGAACGCAGCACACGGTAAATCCGTTAGACCACCCGACAATCGATTTGCAGAAAGTGCGTGAACTGCGGAAGGCGGGCATAATCTTTGCCGATATAGCGCGCCAGTTCAACGTATCTTTACCAACATTGTTCAAGTTTTTGAAGCAGGCTCGTGCCATCACCGGAGAAACATTCGAGCGCTCAGTGCCGCCCAGCGACCCACTGAACCATCCTAAGGCTAACCTCAATAGTGTTCGCAAACTGCATAAAGCAGGCAAAACAACCAAAGAGATCGCTGTTGAGCTCAACATTTTGCCTAACATGTTGTATCGCATACTGGCACGAGTGCGGTCCATCAGTGGAGAAGATTTTAGATCTAGACTGCCGTTGCCCCATTCCGAAGTGGATCTGAATCGCGCTCGTAAACTACGCAAGGCGGGAATGTCCTACACGAAAATAGCTTCCAAGCTCAATGTTCCGCGACACAGGTTGTATTGCATCCTGAGGCAAGTAACCTAGACTATGGAGAAGCGTTTTATTGTCCAGTGCCGTAGCGCTTGCACCCATTGAGTCCCCGAAAACTCCACTTAGGTAAAGTCGCCTGTTTCGGCGGAGCTCTGCCGCGAAGCTCATCAAGATCGTCCATAGCCGGTCGGGGACTAAACGGCGCCGCATTCGGCTTCGCGCGCGACAAGCCGGCAGCGTGCTTGATCCGAACACCCGTCCGCTGTCCATCCCCTTCTGCAGCAGCAACCAATCTCATCGCGTTCGATGTCCACACCTCGTGCCTATAAGTATTCGTTACGTCGTTCCCTGTGCGCCACGCAGGAGTTGCCGTCGTCGGCCGCTTGCTACGCCGTTGTCGGCAGGCTGTGATCCTAACGGCTCGGTTGACACGTCCGAATGCTGCGGGAAGTCCACTTTACCTGCTTGCTCCCCGTACTAAACCATCGGCTGTTTCATCTTCACCACGGTCGAAACCTTCGGTCCATTCGTCCCCTCGCTCCACGCGGTCAGAGCGCATGCGCGATCGGTCAATAACAACCATCAGCTTCTGCTCTGGCTTTCCAGCCTTCGCCGCCAGAAGGCGCGATTCCTCGCGTTCACGTCCCGCCGAACCCCGTGGCACAAAGATGCCCACGCTTTGTAATATGCGCATCATCGGACAGCGTCCTCACAATCTTGTTCGTCCAAGTCGCGGACACAAGGGTTCACCCGTGAAAAGCGTTGCCATTAGATCGCGCAGCACCCCACCAGCGGTCACCACCTCGCGTTAGCGCGGCGGTTCGCTCGCCAGTATCACCATGCCCGCCCAAACGCGCGCAGACTCATAATGTCACCGGTAACGCAGAATAAACGTGCCCGCAGACAAATGGACCTGTTCGTCGGCTTCACGTTTTTGGACGTGTGGTCGCCAACTCGGAAGTTATACATGAGTAAATATTCGAGGGAAAGTTGGGCGGCAGCTTTCCCTACATCACCACTCCAGCATGCTTTGACAACGCCGTCCCGCGCGTCTTGCTGCACGTCACGAGCCGCTCGAATTCATACTACCTTGCTGCCCAGATTGCAATAAGAGCAGACCTTGCGCCGGTTGCGAGGCCGCGGCACTTGCGGTCCATCGGAACTGCAGCGCGACATCAACCCAGCCAAAAGCACCGAAATGACCTCATCTGTTGGCTTCGACCGCGCTTACATGCACGGCGCTTCACCAGACCCTCTCAGGTATAGCATTCACGATCGTGCCTAGAGATTAGGAGCATTAGAATGAACGATAAGGATTCCGTTTTAGAGGATGGCACTATTTCCTCACCATCTCCCATACAGATCAAGACGAAGGATACCGCTGAGAATGATGCGGTGATACGAACTCTCATCGATGAATGGGTTGTGCCACAGCTCGTTCGCGAATATCTCTCCCATAAGAGCGGGGCATAGCTTCGAGGGTTGGTTATCAACGCCTTGATGAGTCCGCCGCAATGCAGAGCGCGTGTAGGGGTATTGACTCTCACCACAATGACCAACCACCCACGCGTCGCTTGAGTGGCCAACGTCTCGTCGTGCAAAGATCAACGAACTTTCTTCCTTCACCCGCAGCGGGTTGAACAATTCCAGCCCCCCTCAGCCCAGTCCCCAAGACTGGGCATTTCTGTGCGTACCTGACGCAATCCCTGACTGAAAAAGTGAACCCCAATGAAAACCCCAACCAAAAATCAACTTCCCCGACGAACGATTCTGTGGCTCCAGGCAGACAAAATGTGTCACTGGTGCGGGCGCGCCACACTTCTTTCTGACAATGTCGCACCCAACCAGGCCACCGTCGACCACCGCATACCGCGCGGCCGCGGAGGCCCCGACACGATCGAAAACTGCGTCAGCGCTTGCCGACAGTGTAACGAAGATCGTAATCGCAGAGACATCCTTTCATCTGGACATAAGGGATCACCCCCCAAGATCAGCACGGTCGAAGATTTTGTTGCCGCGTTGGGAGAGGCGTCCAGACAGCGCGACGCCGCCGTCCAGCAGCTAAATGCGCAACGAGCGTGGAACCAGCGGTACCTTGCAGACCTCCAGATATTCCTCAACCAGCGGTCGGCGGCCAGTCGCTGACCGCTCCGCCCAGGCAGCACAGGTACTTCCTCAAGCCACACGTTTCTCCGAGATGATCGATAGATTGATCGAGGTGACTGCGCGCCGCAACGGATATCGAAATTTCGAAAGCGTCAAGTCCAACCAGTTAAGCTCCGCTCTCGTTGAACTTAACAAATTAACTCCGAAAAGCTTGCCGCCAGAAGCGACAGTGTGGACCGGGCTCGAAACAAACAGGAGAATTATGGACTTTTTGAAGATGATCAGTGCCCTTTGCTCTGCGATTCAGTCCCAGTCGCCGTCGCAGCCCATGTGTATGTACCCCGAACAGTGGGCTAATCCCTCCGCAATCGAAGTGGACGGCGTACCGCGGTACCCTGGGAGCTACGCGATGCAGCTGATGCGCACCCGTCCGGGAAACAGGCTTCACGCGTTTCTGGACTGCTTCTAAGTCATCATCAAAGGGGTGGGCAGTTCTCCTGTCAACCAGGAGAGTGCTCACCCCTTCGCAACAGCTTCGGGGAGGCTCGGATTGTCTGCGTACAGACGGTCAATGGAAAGGCGACCAGAGACCTCACCGCTGACTCCGGCGAACGTCCCCGGGCAACACTATGGTGCCACTGCTACCTCTCAAACGCATGCAGTCGAGTCTGCCGTTCAATGAGGATCCAGGCCTGATCCTCATATCCAGCTGTCCGAGATGTGGACGGCAACTCCGCTTGGATCATCAGACAATAAGGTACGGAAATTGTCTCACTAGACATGGGGGAGGCAGACCATTCCTGACGCATCCGCAGTCTCGCTGAGGTCGCGGTAGGGACGATCATCGCTGATCGCCCCCCGCACAGATCCGTACGGGCGCTCGTTAGCGCATACGGCTCTTATCTCGGATGATTAACGGCCAAGCGATCAAGAACTCGCTTCCCGCACACCCGCCAGCCCCTGTGACGCGCGTGCCCCGCTCTGTGTCGGGCGCGTGTTGGACTGATGGATGTTCTCCTTGATCAGCGGCCTTCCCTCCTCACTCTCCGCCATCGACTGCTCGATTTTGTTCGAATGATTCATCGGTACTATGCCGCTGTCCGACTCCTCGGGGACGTACATGCGGGTCGTGCGGCCTAAGCCTTCACCCGCCGTCCTGCTGCTGGTTGGCAGCAGGCGTCTCCGAGGTCTCCCGGTTCTCGTGCATGAAGCTTCCAGGCGTGTCTGGGGTCTACGACTACGCAGGACCGGGCAGGAACTTGCGATATCGCTCTCGCCCATATTGCCTTCCGCCATTGCAAAAGCGTCGGCGTCCTGATTGCATCTTTTCGGAGCTCAATACCCAGCCCACCTGTACCCCTGTTTACGCTTCGCCGCACACCTCGCGGTGCGCAACGCAAAACTCGGGGCCGAGCGGTTCGCTACTCCTTTCTCGTAGGACTCTTTCATTCCCTGCTTCATGCCGGTTTATCCCGGCGCACTGCAATGGCGATTTATCGTCAGGCAAGAACCATTCCCGACCAGTGCGCGGTTGTGGCTTACCACTCCGCTTCTCCCACTGACGATCTCTGTACCGTCGCCAGTACCGTCAGCGCCCCAAAGCCAGCGACCCTTTTCCTCGACCGGAAATCAAGCGTTTAGCGCTACTCCGATGGCTGCCGCTGTCCGGCAGAGGTGAAGGACGCGATAGGCATTGAGTCTCGCTGTGCTTTGGCTGCTTGTACGGCGGATCGAAGAAATGTCAACTATTTCCGTAGACTGGAATGGCGGCGCCATGGATCGTCTTCGCACTGTCGCACGACAAGAACAAGATGACCTGCGCGATGTCCTGGGGCTTTGGCCAGGTTGCGAAGTCGGCATCCGGCATTGCCTTCCGGTTTGCGACTGTATCGATGATGCTGGGGAGAATCGAATTCACGCGCACACCTGTGCCCATGCAATCGGCAGCAAGAGAATCCATGAGTGCAACAGCGGCGGCCTTGGACGCGGCATATGCACCCGCCCCCGCCCCGTGATCGAATGCCGCTTTTGCGGCCACGTTGACGATGGATCCATGGTGCGCTTTCAGCATAGCGGGCAATACCGCCCGTACCAGAGCGTAGCCTGAACGGAGATTCAGCGCTAGCATCTGGTCGAGAGTCGCAGTGCTCGTGTTCCACAAGTTGACGCCGCCCGCATAACCCCCTACAGCATTCACGAGTGCGTCTATGGTGCCGTGCGCTGAAAGAACCTGACTGATCAATGCAGCAGCCGCAGACTCGTTCGTCACATCAACTGGGCGTCCTTCAAGAAGGGATTGATTTGAACCCGCAGCATCCTTCAAAGCGAGGAATTCCTCCTCCTTGCGGTAGGTGACCACCGTTGTTGCGCCTTCATTAATAAATGCTTGGCTAATCGCCCTGCCCAGGCCACCGGTGCCGCCTGCGACGACGACGATCTTCCCTGAAAAGTCGATGTTCATAATGCCCTCCACATCTACGCCATGCGCTGAGCGAATGGGGTGAGAACTTGCAGATTGCCTCTAAAGAGCGCCTTCAGGTAAGCTGCTCGTCGCTATCATCGCAGAAAACAAACGCGACCGGTGGTCACTCTGACCGATACCAAGGTGTTGATCGATACCATCGTCCAATAGATTAGCCTCCGGACTTTTGGCTTAATCGGACTGTGAAGCGCATTCGAACAGATGGGATGGCGCAATCACAGGAGCTAAAGCATGCACGCTAAAAAGACAGTTATCGTAACAGGGGCCTCGCAAGGCATTGGAGCAGCTGTCGTCCAAGCGTTTCTGGATCATGGCTATAACGTGGTTGCAACCTCGCGCAATGTTTCCCGGGCCGGGTTCGCTGCTTCAACGAATCTTGCTCTCGTCGATGGAGACATCGGTCACGCGGCGACGGCCGATAAGGTAACACAGACGGCGATCGCCAAGTTCGGTTCGATCGACAGCGTTGTCAACAACGCAGGGATCTTCGCAGCCAAGCCCTTTACCGACTACACCGCCGAGGAGTTCCACCGCTTTGTCTCCACCAATCTGGAAGGGTTCATCTTCATCACCCAGCTCGCGGTCAAGCAGATGCTCAAGCAGGGCAGCGGCGGCTGGGTAACGAGCATTACGGCCGCACTGGCCGACAACCCCATCGCGGGCACACCGGCTTCAATTCCGATGATCACGAAGGGCGGCTTGAATGCGATTACTCTGAGCCTCGCGAACGAATATGCGAAGAGCAACATCCGCTTCAATGCGGTTGCGCCCGGTGTTGTCGATACGCCGTTGCACAAGAAGACGCCGAAGGACTTGATGAAATCCCTTTCGCCGATGGGAACAATCGCCAACGCGAAGGAGATCGCCGAGGCGGTCGTTTATCTGGCTGAAGCTCAACACGTCACCGGGGAGGTGCTGCACGTGGACGGCGGTGCACACGTGGGCCGATGGTAGGCGGCAAAGGTTTGCAGTTGGGAGACGCAGATCGCCGGCTTCAGGACCTCGGCATTGAGCTTCCAGCCGCGCCTACGCCATTTGGCACTTACGTCGAGACGGTCCAGACGGGTAACCTTCTTTTCTTTAGCGGGATGCTTCCAGTTGTGGACCACAGGCCGAAGTACCTTGGGCGGCTTGGAAAAGAACTTGACGTTGAAGCTGGCCGGGATGCGGTGTATACAGCGGCGTTGAGCGTTCTCGCCGCGGCGCAGAAGCATTTGGGTTCACTCGACCGAGTGACTCGCGTCGTGAGGCTTGGAGTGTTCATGGCGACCTCGGGGGACTTCTTCGACCAACCCAGGGTTGCGGATGCTGCGTCGGATCTGTTTCGCGATGTCTTTGGTATCGAGAAAACAGCGGTTCGGCTGGTAATCGGCGTAGCCAGCCTTCCGCTTGGTGTACCGATCGAGCTAGATGTGATTTTCGAAGTCGCCGACTAGCGCCGGCGGCGATAACTGAAATTCAACACTTACCGCAATTTACAGGAGGATTTATGGCAACGACAGCAGTCGCAGTAGCAACGATGAAGGTCGCGCAGATTTCCAAGCCTGGATCTGGGTTTGAAGTAGTCGAGCGCGAGATTCCTGAACCCGGTACGGGACAGGTGCGGATCAAGGTTCAAGCCTGTGGTGTCTGCCACAGCGACGCGCTTACGGTGGAGGGTTTGTGGCCCGGAATCAACTATCCACGCGTTCCAGGACATGAAGTGGCAGGCATCATCGACGAAGTAGGCGAGGGTGTTTCCGTGTGGACGAAGGGGCAGCGCGTCGGTGTTGGCTGGCACGGCGGCCACGACAACACCTGCCGGGAGTGTCGGCGTGGAGATTTTCGCAACTGCCGGAATCAAAAGATTTCGGGCATCAGCTACGACGGCGGGTATGAACAGTACATGGTGGCTCCCGTCGAAGCGCTGGTTTCGATACCGGAGAGCCTGAACGATGCGGAGGCGGCACCGCTGCTCTGCGCCGGCATTACCACTTACAACGCCCTGCGGCACAGCGGCGCGTTACCGGGTGACTTGGTTGCGGTCCAGGGGATCGGCGGCCTGGGTCACCTCGGAGTTCAATTCGCGAACAAGTTTGGTTACAAGGTCGTCGCAATCGGACGCGGCCCGCGCGATGCAGCGCTCGCCAAGAAGCTAGGAGCGAGCGTGTACATCGACAGTAAGGCTACCAACGCCGCAGAAGAACTGCAGAAGCTGGGCGGCGCCAAGGTAATTCTAGCCACAGCCCCAGACTCGAAGGCGATGTCCGAGTTGATCGACGGCCTCGGCCCGAATGGCAAGCTGATTGTCGTAGGCGCGACCTTCGATCCTATTGAGGTGACGCCGATTCAGTTGATCGGCGGCAGCAAGTCGATCCAGGGGTGGGCCGCGGGCACTCCAGCCGATTCCGAGGATACGCTGCGATTCGCCGAACTCAGCGGCGTACGTCCCATGATCGAAACCTATCCGCTGGAACAGGCGGCCGAAGCGTACGCGCGTATGTTGAGCGGCAAGGCGGAGTTCCGCGTTGTTCTGACGATGTGAACTTGCAACACAAGCGGAAACACGGCGCAAAGGACTCTCTGATGAAGCACCCGATTTGCTATCGCACCATACAGGTTGATGGCCTTTCCATCTTCTACCGGGAAGCGGGCTCGCAGAACGCTCCAACGATCCTTTTGCTGCATGGCCTTCCCTCTTCGTCGAGGATGTTTCAAGCGATGTTGACGCGGCTTGCGGACGATTACCATCTGATTGCGCCGGACTATCCGGGCTTTGGACATAGTGACTGGCCCGACCCAAAACTGTTCGCCTACACCTTCGACCACGTCGCCGCAGTCATGGATGACTTCACGCAAGCGTTGGGCCTATCACGCTATACGCTTTACATGCAGGATTACGGCGGGCCGGTTGGCTTTCGCATGGCACTGGCCCACCCGGATCGAGTGCGGTCACTCATTGTGCAGGATGCTGTAGCGCATAACGAAGGTTTGGGGGCAAACTGGGCGACACGGCGGGCGTTCTGGGCGGATCGGCCGGCGTACGAAGAGGATTTGCGCAAGAACCTTCTGTCGCTGGCAACGACAAAGACGCGGCACATTGGCGACGATCCGAATGTTGAACTCTATGACCCGGACCTTTGGACGGATGAGTACGCATTCCTGAACGCGCCAGGCCACGCACAGATTCAGAGCGATCTTTTCTATGACTACCGTACGAACGTCGATGCTTATCCGAAGTGGCAAGCATGGATGCAGGAGACGCAGCCCAAGCTCCTTGTTATTTGGGAAAAGCACGATCTTTCGTTCGATCTCGGCGAGCCAGAACGGTATCGAAAAGACGTAGCGAGCGCGGAGGTTCACGTGCTCGATGCAGGACACTTCGCGCTTGACACCAACGCAGACGAGATTGGGGAACTGGTGCGGCAATTTGTGAAAGCTCAGAGAGAATAAAGCAGTTATTGCCTCTTTTGCTAGCAGATTTACTACACCCGACTCCCCAAAGGCTGCCATTTCGCAGCATGGGAACAGCCGGAACTCTTCACTGCCGAGTTGCGAGCAGCTTTCAGGCCACTCCGTTAGAAACTGAACCTGGCGGCGCTTCCACTGCATAAAGCCACAAAGGGGACCTCATGATTTGGCTCGATCCGCTCCAGAGTTCGCTCGCTAATAACTTCTCTCCCGAAGACACGGAGAACTGTGAGCGGCAATTCGCGGCTGCACAAAGAGAGCTGGCAGCTTTTGTGGAAGCTATCCGGACGCGCTTCGGAAGCGTCGAGGCGGTTCACGCGGCTCAGTATTGGGTTCGACTTGTGGAGAGCGAAGAGGTTCCGTTGGTTGATGGATATCCCGACTGGCGACACATCACAGTCGCGGCCGCCAGCCAGCTTGCTACCTGGCGTTTCTCCTGCCCGCCGAAGGACCTTAGGCTTTTGGCGCAGGGGCAAGTCTCAGCTTCTGGGCCATCTTAACCAGGTCGGGAAGGGAGTCGGCATTCATCTTTCGCATCACCTTGCCCCTATGAGCCTTCACGGTGATCTCGCTGATGCCGAGTTCGTCGCCGACTTGCTTATTCAAGCGCCCGGAGACGACCAACGCCATGACTTCCCGTTCGCGGGTGGTGAGGGATGTGTAGCAATCACGGATTACCCGTATCTCAGACTCGCGACGGAGCGCGGAGTGGCTGCGTTCGATTGCGTGCCTGATCGCGCTGAGGAGTGTCTCGTCACTGAATGGCTTGGTTAAGAATTCGATTGCCCCCGCTTTCATAGCCTGCACCGTCATCGGCACGTCACCATGACCGGTGATGAAGATAATCGGCATGTCAGGCCGTTCAACGGCGACACGCTTCTGCAGATCCAGGCCATTGAGGCCTGGAAGAGAAACATCAAGAACGAGGCAGCTCGGAATAACGACACGCGGGTGAATGAGGAATTCCTGGGCAGAAGCGAAAATCTCTGGCTGCCAGCCAGCACACCGGATCAGCAATTCAAGAGACTCGCGCACGGAGATATCGTCGTCAACAACAAACACAACCGGCGCGGCTTGGGACATGGGTGACATCCTCGAATAAGAGTCACGTACGCTGGTCCAATTCATATATATCGCTGTACTCCTCCGGGGCGCAAGTAGGCACTATGCTTCACTTCACTCGAAACGCGGCGTTGAGCAAATCGAGAAGATCGGTATCGCTGAACGGCTTTAGCAGACATCCCACGGTCCCTCGATTGCGTGCGAGCGTAGGAAGGGCCTCACTACTGTGGGCGGTGATGAAAATAATAGGGATCTCCCTGCGTCGCCTGACCAATTCTTTCTGGAGATCGGGTCCGGTCATGCCGGGCATAGCGATGTCTAGGATCAGACATCGTGTCTGGCTCAGCGAGTCGGATGCAAGGAATTCCTCCGCAGACGAAAAGGTCTGGGACGTGAAGCCAAACTCCTTTAGCAAGTCGGGTAGCGACTCGCGTATGGATTGGTCATCATCAACTACCGATACGAGTGAGCGTTTGTTTTTCATGGATTCCTCGTGACGTTCTGGGTGCCCATCAAAGCAGACGCCTGAATTGACCCAAGACTGGAACTACCTGGCGCACCCTCGGGTGCACGCGGAATAGAGAATGCAAAGGTGGTCCCAGGACCATCATTGGGCGCTGCCCATAGACGGCCATGGTGACTTTCGATGATCGAGTGGCTAACAGAAAGGCCCATCCCCATGCCGGAGTTCTTAGTGGTGAAGAACGCGTCAAAGAGTCTGTCCATGTCCTGCGGGTCAATGCCGACCCCTGTATCCTGCACGATCACTCGCACGCAATTGTCGTCATCCTGTTGCGTTTTTATGATTAACTGCCTCGGGCGATCATCGATACCACTCATCGCATCTGAGGCATTCCGAAGCAGGTTCAGGATGACCTGCTGAAGCTGGACTCGATCGCCTACGACGGGCGGAATCGCGTCTACAAGCTCGGAACGCAGAATCACCCGATTGCTCTGAAGTTCGCTCAAAGAGAGTGTGAGTACTTCTCGAATAGCCTCATTGAGGTCCACTAGCTCCGTTGTTGCCTCCTTCTTGCCGAAGAGAGCGCGGAGTCGTTTTATAACCTCAGATGCACGGTTGCCATCACGAATCGTGCGTCGGGCGGTTTCACGCGCACCATCGATGTTCGGTGGATCGCCAGCCAGCATCCGGAGACATGTGCTGGCGTTGGTAACGATACCCGACAGCGGCTGGTTGACTTCATGCGCGATTGACGCTGTCAAAGCGCCGAGACTGGTCACCCTCGCCACATGTGCGAGCTCCGAGCGGACCTTACTCAGCGCTTCCTCCGAAAGCCGACGCTCCGTCACGTCCTGAACCGCGCCGATGTACTCCCATTGGCCATCCTTGTTTTTGCTTCCGTGACCAACCAAGTGCAGGTATTTGATCCTGTTTTCCGGCAGCTGCAGTCGATGCTCGTACTCAAAATCTTTGCCTGCATGTGCTTGTTCGACCATGTCCTGCAACAACGGAAGATCTTCTGGATGGACCCGGGCGGCGATGAGCTCAAGTGTGACAGGCAAATTCGGATCAACCTCAAAGATGCGATGGACCTGTTCCGACCAGGCGATTTCTCCTGTCGCCACGCGCCAGGAGAAGCTCCCGGTCCTGCTGAGGCGCTGGCCCTCGGCGAGAAATGCCTCGCTGCGCCGCAACTCCTCCTCCGCTCGTTTGCGTTCGGTAATGTCGCGCAAGTAGCCAGTAAAGGACGGGGGGCCTTCGATCGGGATGCGCGAGATGGAGAGTTCGACGGGGAACTCGCTCCCGTCAGCGCGGACCGCTGTGATCTCAATGCGCTGCCCGAGGACACGTGCCTCGCCCGTCGCCAGGTAGCGAGCAAACCCCAGCCGGTGCGGCTCCCGGAGAGACGGCGGGATAATGACTTCGGCGAGGTGCTTACCCACGACTTGGTCCCGGCGATAGCCGAAGGTACGCTCTGCGGCCTGATTGAACTCAGTAATGGAGCCGGTGTGGTCGATTGTCAAAACACAGTCGAGTGCCGAGTCGAGAATCGCCGTCTTGCGCGCCTCACTGCCTCTCAGTTCCTGCTCCGTCCTCTTCCGGTCATCAATGTCGGCGTTTGTCCCGTACCATTTGACGATCTCGCCAGATTCATCGCGTAATGGATTGGCACGGAACAGAAACCACCGAGGCTCCCCGTCAAAGCGGAGCAGCCTCGCTTCACACTCTCCTGCTTCTTTAGAAGCCATAATGCGTTGCCACGCACCAGCCAAACCGTTGATGTCGTCGGGATGGACGGCTACCGTCCATCCCCAATTCTTCGCCTGTTCCGTGGAGAGGCCGGTAAAGTCAAGCCAGCGCTGGTTGAAGAAATCGGCGGAGCCGTCAGGACGAGCCGACCAAACAAGCGTTGGGATGGTATCGATGATCGACCTCAGGTTACGTTCCGACTCACGCAGAGCTTCCTCAGCGCGCTTGCGGTCATCGATGTCGGTTTGCTGGACGCACCAGCGGGTTATCCGGCCTTCTGCGTCCCGGAGGGGCAGACCGTGCACGTGGAACCAGCGATAGATGCCATCGCCGCGCCGAATGCGGTGCTCAATCTCGTATGGCTCACCGCTGTTTACCGATTGCATCCATGCAGCGATCACGGATGGAAGATCATCTGGATGAACGGTGTCAGTTACGGCCCATTTTTTCAACTCGTCAAGGGTTGCGCCGTAGTACTCCAGCGCGTGGCGATTGACGCTTTCGACTCCACCGGCCGGTGTCATCAGCGCAATCAGCGAAGGGATGGTATCGACGATCAAGCGAAAATCGTCCTCGCGAGAACGAAGCACGTCCTGAGACTGCCTTCGGTCCTCAACATCGGTGTTGATTCCGCACCATTTGACGATCTTTCCGGACACTTCGACTAACGGGCAAACACGGAAGACGAACCTGCGATATGCACCGTCGAACCGCCTCAGGCGCGCCTCCGTTTCCCCCGGCGCGCCGGAATCCACAATGGACTGCCACCACTCAAGCAGCCTGGGCAGGTCTTCGGGATGGATCGCGGGGTGCCATCCCCCGCTGCTGAGTTCGCCGGCGGTCAAACCGGTGTACTCGCACCAGCGCTGATTCAGGAGGTCGATCTCTCCATCCGCCAGGGCGGTCCATACCAGTCCAGGCAGGGCATCCACTACGCGGCTGAGATTGTCTTGCACGGAAGTCCTTTCTCGACTTTAGGATGCCCGACTCAGCGAACGGATGTCCATAATACCTTGGTATCGGTTTACTGCTATGTCGACTATCTGAGTACCTCGCTGTCGGCAATTCATCAGGATCTGCGGAACCCGTGCAGTTGACGGAGTAAGAGACGGGGACTCGCACGCCTGCATCGACCGATACGTAGGTATTGATCGATACCATCGTCCAATAGATGCGCCTCCAGGCATCTGTTCTTATCGCAACTGTGGCAGGAATCCGGACCATTCGGAACCATCCCAGCGGACACTCTTGCGAAGGAGAACCAGCATGGCCCCACTCGACAAAGTTCAGTACACAGCGAATCGGAGGAAGATCGATGTCCGGTGAATCCAATCATGACCGCCGCCGCTTTATCGGCACAGCAGCCATGACGATTGCTGCCGTCCAACTCGGCATGATGGGTTGTGCCGAAGCACAGTCCGGCCCTGCGGAGCGATTACCCGTAGAGGGCAAGATGCCGTCTCTTAACGGAGCAACCGGATGGATGAACTCACAGCCGCTAACCTCTGAGGGCCTTCGTGGCAAGGTCGTCCTCGTCGATTTCTGGACCAACACCTGCGTCAATTGGCGGCGTACCCTCCCCTATGTCCGCGCTTGGTCCGCGAAATACAGAGATCACGGCCTGGTCGTGATCGGCGTGCATACGCCTGAGTTCTCGTTCGAGCATAACGTCGAAGACATTCGCTGGGCTCTCAATGACATGAAGATCGACTATCCGGTGGCCGTCGACAGCGACTATGCGATATGGCGTGCCTTCAATAACGAGTATTGGCCGGCCAGCTACTTCATCGATGCGAAGGGGCACATTCGCCACCATCAGTTCGGCGAGGGCGAATACCGGCAGTGCGAAGCCGTTATTCAACAGCTACTGACAGAGGCAGGAACGAGCGAATTCAGCCGTGAACCGTCTTCAGTCGATCCCTGCGGAGCTGAAGTTGCTGCCGACCTGGGCAGCCTGAAGTCTCCGGAAACGTACACCGGGTATGAGAAGACCGAGAACTTTATGTCTCCCGGTGGCGCCGCCTGGAACAAGCCACACGTCTATGTTGTCCCCGAGCGGCTAGGCCCCAATCATTGGGCTCTTACCGGCGATTGGACCGTGGGGAAAGAGGCCGCTACGCTGAACCAGTCCAATGGGCGAATCGCCTACCGCTTCCACGCACGCGATGTGAATCTAGTCATGGGGCCAGCGACGCGAGGATCTTCCGTGCGATTTCGGGTGCTGCTCGATGGACACCCGCTGGGTCCTGCTCACGGAACCGACCTTGACAGTGCGGGTAACGGCACAGTGATCGAACAGCGGCTGTATCAGTTGATTCGGCAACCCGGACCGATCGCCGATCACACCTTAGAGATCGAGTTTCTCGATCCTGGCGTGCAAGCGTTTGACTTCACGTTCGGCTAATGCACGACCAGTTCGCCATGTAGACCTCAAAAGGAGACCCATCATGAAGCCCATCAACTTAGCAACAATTTCGCGCTGCCTGCTCGGAGTGGCAGCTCTCTGCGCATTTACCTGCGCGGCTCAAACCGCAAGAGAGGTGCTGGGACCGGCCGCAGTCGAGCCTCTGGCTGAAGAGCAACCTCCGGCCAAGATCATCATCGACCCGCCTCTCGCCGAACCCCTGTCGCACGGCCGGGTGGTGATTCAATATCGCACGGAAAACCTGCACCCGGTTTCGGTATTCGGGCCTGCCGCGCTGGCCGTATCTCCTCGGATCGGACACGTTCACGTGAATGTCGATGACGCCAGCTGGGTCTGGGTCAACGCGAGCGGAGAGCCGGTGATTCTCAACGGCCTTGCCCCCGGGCCGCACAAGGTACGGCTCCAACTGCAGACCGCGAACCATCAACTGCTCGATGAAGGCGCTGTTACATTCACCGTGCCTGAGGCTCCAATGATGATGACAGCGCCAGGCACTGCGCAAAGCGCGGCGGAGATGCACGAAGTGGCGACCGTCCAGCCTGGCCAGAACGAGCCGCCGGCGAAGATCATCATCGACGCGCCTCAGGCCGAGCCGCTGTCCCGTGGCGTTTTGTTTCTTCAATATCGCACGGCGAATCTGCAAATCGTATCGGTGTTTGGGCCGGCAGCACTCGCCGTGTCTCCCAGAGTCGGGCACATCCATGTGACCGTCGATGACGCCGCTTGGCACTGGGCCGACTCAAGCGGCAATCCGGTCATCGTCCAGGGTCTCGCACCCGGACCGCATAAGATCCTGATCCAACTCGTCAACGCAAACCACCAGCCCATCGATCAGGGAGTCGTAACGTTCGCGATTCCGAATGGTGCCGAGCACCATAGTCACCATTGATGTCTGCGTTGCCCGAATCAAAGAAGCAACCAAGGAGAAAAGAGTATGAGTACATTCACTGCGAAAGATGGAACGTCGATCTACTACAAGGACTGGGGAACGGGACCGATCGTTACCTTCTCGCACGGTTGGCCGCTGAGCGCCGATGCATGGGACGCACAGATGCTGTTTCTCGGACAGCACGGGTACCGCGTCATCGCCCATGATCGTCGTGGCCACGGGCGCTCCGGCCAGACCTGGCAAGGCAACGATATGGATCATTACGCAGACGACCTTGCTGACCTTATGGAGCGTCTCGGCCTCAAAGAGGCAACCATGGTCGGCCATTCCACCGGCGGAGGCGAGGTTGTCCGCTACATTGCGCGGCATGGGCAGAAGCGTGTGGTCAAGGTCGTCCTGATCTCCTCCGTTCCCCCACTGATGCTCAAGACGGACAAGAATCCAGGCGGTCAGCCGCTGTCGGTATTTGATGAACTTCGTGCTGGCGCAGTCAAGGACCGTTCTCAGTTCTATAAAGATCTGACCCTGCCGTTCTATGGCTACAACAAACCGGGCGCAAAGCCCTCTGAGGGAGTTCGGGAGTCATTCTGGTTGCAGGGGATGCAATCCTCGATCATTGGTTCGTACGACTGCATCAAGGCATTCTCTGAAACAGATCAGACTGAGGATCTCAAGAAGATCGAAGTCCCGACGCTGGTCATTCAAGGAGACGCCGATCAGATCGTACCCATCGACGATTCAGGAAGACTCAGCGCGAAGCTCGTGAAGCATGGAACGCTTAAGGTGATTCCCGGCGCCCCCCACGGGTTATGCACTACGCACGCCGACGTCATCAATCAGGAACTGCTCGCATTCCTTCAAGAGTAGCCGAGCGTTCCAGCTGCATCTTTTGAACTGGTCGGCTCACACCTGAACGCGCGGGCTGGCCTTAGCGATTGGGTACGCAACATGATCAAAAGGAGACTCATCATGAACCAAGCGAAATCAATTGGACTATCACGCCGCCGTTTTGCGATGGCCGGACTATCGGCTGGAGCAGTGCTGGTCGCATCGGGACTCTTCGCCGAAGATCTCCGGCCTCTAGCCTGCAAGAACATTCTGGCAGATCTCCCCCCAATCAAGCCGGGGACGAACACGTCGTTTGCCCCCCTAAAGCAGATCGATGCTGGCCTTCTGAATGTTGGGTACGCTGAAGCCGGCCCCGCTGATGGCCCTGCCGTAATCCTGCTGCACGGCTGGCCCTACGACATTTACAGCTTCGTCGATGTCGCCCCTTTGTTGGCGTCCGTGGGCTACCGGGTTATCGTGCCGTATCTGCGTGGCTACGGCACGACGCGCTTTCTTTCCAGTGAGACGTTTCGCAATGCCCAACAGTCGGCGGTCGCCCTCGACATCATCTACCTGATGGACGCTCTAAAGATCCAGAAAGCGATCATCGGCGGCTTTGATTGGGGAGCGCGGACCGCCGACATTATGGCCGCACTGTGGCCGGAGCGTTGCAAGGCCATCGTTTCTGTTAGTGGATATTTGATTGGCAGCCCAGAAGCCAACAAGAAGCCATTGCCTCCCAAGGCAGAGCTCGTCTGGTGGTACCAGTACTACTTCGCCACGGAGCGCGGTCACATTGGGTATGAAAACTACCGGCACGACTTTGCCAAGCTCATTTGGCAGACCGCTTCGCCAAAGTGGAACTTCGATGATGCGACATTCGATCGCACCGCAGCGTCCTTCGGCAACCCGGACCACGTCGCCATCGTAATCCACGACTACCGCTGGCGGATTGGGCTGGCCGCCGGCGAATCGCAATACGACGACCTGGAAAAGCGGCTGGCCGAAAGCCCAGCCATCTCCGTCCCTACGATCACGCTTGAGGGCGATGCCAATGGCGCCGCGCACTCGGACCCTGCATCCTACCGCCAGAAGTTCACGGGCAAGTATGCAAACCGGATCATCGGCGGTGGCATCGGGCACAATCTGCCACAGGAAGCTCCACATGAATTTGCTCAAGCGGTCGTAGACGTTGACGGCTATTGATAGGCCGAAATGAGGATCAGTTGCTGGCATATAGCCGGGGCGAACCGCATAATCGTCAGTAGTCAGATGATCCCAACAGTTATCGATGATTTGTCCCTATGCAGAATCGGGGGCGCGTTCACGAGCTCGCCGCCGACTCTGCGGCAAGGGTTAGCGCTGAACCCGGTGCAGCACGACCGGGACAGGGCCCGGGGGGCGGGAGAAGGGGCTGCGGGAGGGGTCTGATCCATCGGGTGCGGGGCCAATGGCCGGGCGCAGCTCCGCCGTCTTCTCTTCGGCCGTGGGCCGCTGCGGACCCGGAACCGGAGCGCGTACCAGTTCGATGTGGTCGCCCT
>OBLU010001640.1_pt1 | contig 20763 bp, 17 predicted proteins | sample 1518681 | NCBI WGS metagenome assembly OBLU01 (sample SAMEA3539304, study PRJEB22396) | soil metagenome | biome: tundra; feature: field; material: soil | place: USA | collected 2010-05 | depth 0.15 m
GCGCGTTGTCATCAATGGCCTTTTGCAAGGCTTCGGCTTCCGGACTGGGGGTGCCCCCAAAGCCACCACGGCGTCCGCCGTTGTTATTTGCGTTTGCGTTATTGGTATTGCCACCGCGGTTGCCGCGACCCATTAGCCGGCCCATGCCACCGCCGCCAACGTCGCGTCGTGCGTCCATCACTTTTTGAACCAGCGGTTGGATTGCATTCCAGTCGGTGTCATTGGTTAAACCGAGTTGTTCCCGGGCGTTGTCCATGATGCGCTGCTGCATTTGCGCCGGGTCAAAGTTGCCACGGCCACCGCCGCCACCACCACCACCGTTTTGGGCGGAAACATTGCCGGCACCCAAAAACAGGGCGGCGGCGACTCCGCATATTGCTAACAATTGATTCATTTTCATCGAACGTTCTCCTATCACAGTTGGATTGTTGTTTTAATATTTTCGCTTCGTTACGGGACGACACACACATGCTGCCCGTCGGTTGCGAACCCACCTCCATGCAATAAACATACCAGCGCAAAAAAAGGCGGTTTACTTGGGAAACGGAAGAACGGGCTGCGCAATTGCTGCTCAACTCCTTCCCGCGCCGCGCAGATTTTGCGCACGCTGGAAACTTTTGATTTGATTGGCGATTTTTAAGATTGGAGCCTCTTTATGACGCGGCTCGAACTTTTTTCAAGGACAATAGCCCTTGGCAGGCTCGTTGGGCGCACCTGGACACTGCGACAAACAAAGTTGCATTGTTTCGGAAGGAACGCCGGATTTATCCGGCAGGGCATTCAATCAAGCGAGCCCGCTGCCGCATGAATGCGGCGTTCCGTCGCAGTGTCCAGGTGCGCCCGCGTGGCGCCTTCATCGGCAAAATAGATTGAAGCAAATCCGAACGGCGGTATCTTCTTTCCTGCGTATGAACTCACGCCGTGCGTTCACGTTGATTGAACTGCTGGTAGTCATCGCCATCATCGGCATTCTGGCGGCATTGTTGCTGCCGGCGTTGTCAGGAGCAAAGAACCACGCGATACAGATTCAGTGCCTGTCGAATTACAAGCAGGTGGGCGTGGCCTTGAAGATGTATCTGGATGAGAGCAACGACCAGTTGCCGCCGGGCAACAACCCCGCTGCGCCCAATTATCTCGACTTGTCGGAGACGCCAGCCTACAACGCAACGCTGACCAATTTTCTCTCGTATTATCTGGCCGCAGACCTTTCGTTGCCGTCGCCCGCCACGGTGGGAAACAATGCCACGAACGCGGTGAAGGTGCTGCTCTGTCCGGGATATTTGCGCACACCGCCGAACGGCTACAACCCGGAGTCGGATAATTGCGCGTACGCGTTTTCGTTCACGCTCACGCGCCCGAACCGGCCGCCGCTGGATCAACTGCCCGGCTATCCATTTGGCCGGAAGAGTGAGCAGCAGCCGGCGCTCACGCTGGCGAACATCGCCGCCGCCGTGCCGCTGGAACAGGTGTGGGCGTTGGCGGATATGGATTTGGAAGCGATTGAATTCCCTGACAGTCTGCGTGAAAAGGTGCCGTTCACAGCCCCCAAACCGGTTCACCAGACCGTGCGCAACTACCTCTTTTTTGACTTTCACGTTGACTCGAAGCGGGTCAACGGCTGGGAAAATTTTTGATGCGCGGAGAAACCTTTCATGGTTGTAACCAATACGCAATTAAAGGTGGCCGGCAGCGTGGTTTTGCTGCTGGCCGTTGCGTTCGCGGTGAAAATGATTTGGTTTCCGAGCGTTGCCGAAACTTTTTTCCAGCTCAATTACCAGGATCTGGAAAAAGCCCCAGCCCACGTGCTCATCCTGCGGCCGACTCATTTTGCGAATTCATTACGGTCGGGATGTATGGCGGTGCCGTCCCGCTCCAAATCCGGCCGCTACGACCCCAACCAGATGCGCATGGTCGGACGCGACGTGTCGTTCAAAGAAGTCATCGCGATGGCTTATCAATGCCCGGTCTCAAGCGTGGTTCTGCCGCTCTTTGCCCCCACCAACCGGTATGATTTTCTCGTGACCGTGCCGGGCAAGCCGGTGGAACGCTTCCGTACCGCCGTCAAACACAAACTCGGCTACACCGCGCATTGGGAGGAGCGGGATGTCAATGTGTTGGTGCTCAAAGTTCAAAATCCCAACAGTCCCGGTCTGCAGCCGAGCAGCGCTGGCCCGGGAAACGTTACATATAAGTATGGCAAACTTTACTTTCAGCACGCGTCGCTTCAGCAGATTGTTGGCATGATTGAAAACCAGTTGAAACAGCCCGTCCGGGACAAAACCGGACTGACTGGATTTTACAATTTCGCCCTGGTCACGCAGGGGCCCGGACGCAACCGCCCGACGGACGAAGCCTTTAAAAAATCACTTGCCGAAATGGGACTCACATTGGACAGCGACAGCGAATCCATGCAGATGATGGTTGTAGAAGAAGTAAAATGATTTTTACCGCTAGTTGGAATGGTGAAGTCATGTTCACCCAGGTCGCCAAATTGCAAACATTACGAAATGAGCAGCTTGAATTTCAACGATTCACTTGTGGCTGATGAACGGCTAATCCGTTTGTTTCAACGGCATTTTGATGATCCGGTGGCGGCACTCCGTCGGTTGGACAGACATCTCGCAAATGTTGAATTGTCATTTGATTTTAAGACTCAATTGCGTGAACTAACATTACGGCAGTAGCCGCAACATTCGGCTGGCGAGTTTTGGCGCAAACAAATGTTGCACCAGTCATCCTCACGAATTTGATTGAAGCACCGTACAACTTGCGTGACGTGAATGGACAGACATACGACATCACTCATTCAGAATTGTGGGGAAGCCATCCACAAGTTCCGTTTCACCAGCTTTTGCCAATCTTTGCCCCGTATCCTTGGCGGTGATATAAATTTCAACGTGATTTTTGGAATGCCCCGAAACTCCTGGAGCAGGCGCGGCGATGAGCGCAATGACTGAAATGATGGCGATAATTGTCTGTTTCATGTTATTTTAAACTTTTAAAAACCGCTTTTTATAAACGAAACGTCTGCCCCTAGAATGACAACATGATCGATGCATCTCTATCACGATGCTTGCGCCTCGTTCACTGGCAAGTCATCCGGGAAACGGGTAACCTTAAGGTGATGCCAAACGATAGAATGCGGCGTTGTTGTCGGGGATGAGCTGCAATGAATTGGTTGCGGTGACAACGTCAATCCAGTTTGTGCCAAGGGAGTTGGTCTGCGCTTGCAGATGACAAACGATGTTACTCGGCCAGGCCAGCAAAATTCTGGAATTTGTCTGGGTGCTGGAAATTCGCAGCGGGCTGGTCTGGTTGTAAATGCGGACGTAATCCACCTGCATTTCGCTGGGAAAGATGGTGCTGCCGTTCGGATTTCCCACGTAATTTCCGCCGACTGCCAGGTTCATAATCAGAAAAAATGGCTGGTTGAACGGAAACGGATATGTTCCAGAGGAATCCGTCCATCTAGTCTGGGTCTCATAAAGATGTCCATCCACATAAAAAAGAATCGCGTTGGTGCTCCAGTCCAAAGTGTAAGTGTGAAAGTTTGTGACTGACCCGCCATTCGGCAGGGTATAAATTTGCGTTTCGTCGCTTCCCGAGTGCAGGCTGCCTTGGACATTGGTCAAGGCCCCACCGTTGTTTTCCATCATGTCAATCTCGCCACAGCCGGGCCAGCCGATGGTGTTTATGTTGGTTCCGAGCAGCCAGAGCGCGGGCCAGAAGCCAACGCCGCTGGGCAATTGCGCGCGCCATTCAAAGCGCCCATACTGCCAGGAAAACAGTCCTTCAGACTTTAAACGCGCCGAGGTGTAGCTGAATCCGTCGTAAGATTCCTTTTGGGCGACTATGTGAAGCAGGCCACCCGCAACGTGGGCGTTGTTGGTCCGGCTGGTGTAATACTCCAGTTCGCTGTTGCCCCATCCTGGATTGGAACCGCCGTTCCCGATGTCGTAGGTCCAGACATTGGGGTTGATGTGGGTGCCGTTGAATTCATCACTCCAGACAATGTTCCAATTGCCATAGGGTGCGCCGCTGGTTTGGACCAAATTCAAATCATCAAAATAAACGGAACCGTTGGAATTATTCGCGTCGCCTTGAAACACGACTTGATAACGGACAAAATAAGTTCCCGCCGGGGCGACCAGTTGCCTTGAAGTGTTGGTTACGGTGGAGGTGTTCAGGTTGTATTGGTTGGTGACCGGCAGATCAACCCAGGTATTCACCGGGAAAGCTCCGGTGGCCAGGGAATTGGTGGTGATGAGGGCCGAGCGATACAGCGCCAGGATATTCGTATTCGCATCTCGAAAAGTAACTTCAATCCACGCGATATTTTGTCCCGCTAGTTTGTCACTGGAAAGGGTGTAAGCCCAGCCATCCGCCGAGTAAACCGCGCCCGGGCCGGAGATGTAATCCTGATAAATGCCGGTGTAGTTCACCTGGCCGTTGAACGCTTGATAGACCTTGAAATAATTGGTGCCGTTGTGGGCGAGGGTCAGGCTCGTTTCACTGTAGGTGTTTCCGCCATATTGAGTCCAGCCAAGGTTGGTTTGATTTTGGCCGATAGGATCAGACTCGAATCCGGGATTGGTCAGAAGATTGCCGGCTAACGCCGGCGTGACCAAGACGGCCAGACAGGAAAAAATCCCGACGGCCTTTCGAAATATTTTATTCATGTGTCGCAGTGGATTTGGTTGTTTGCGGCTTTGAGCCGGTTTCATCATGACGGCAATTTGATTCTCAATTTTTCCCGCCTTCAACGTCGCATGACCAGCTTGGGCTCGCGATCCACGGTGAACAACCCCCAGTGCTTCTCGGCGCCGAGCGGATTGTTCGGATCACCCTTCCAATCTTCGTCGAAGGCCTCGAAGAAGAAGGTGGTGATGTTCATCCTGCCAGCCCAGGCGAACAGGTCGTGATAGTAGCGCTTTTGCTTTTCCTCGTCGGCGCGCGGGCCGAATTCGCTCGCGATGGTGGCCCAACCTGCCTCGGTGATGACGAGCTGACTGTGCGGCAGGGCGTTTCGGACGGCTTGCAGGTTGGCGATGCTGTAGGGCATGGCCTCATCAATGTCCTTGCCCTCCCAAGCCGGATAAGTGTGGACGGATACGAAATCCAATTCCTTTGCCAGAACTGCGCCATAATGCGTCCACCAATTGTAGTTGTCCGCTACTGTCACCGGTTGGGAAATGGATTTCTTAACCTTCCGGACATAACGGATGACCGAATCCACCGGCACCATGTGGTCGTTCCAGTCCACGAGCGCTTCGTTGCCGACCGCCACGGCCACGATGATGTTTGAGTATTGATTCGCCAGGCGGATCGCACTTTCGATTTCCCTGCCATTCTTGAGCTTGTTCGCCTCCAGAACTTCCTTGGGGTAAGGCTCCTTGTGCCAGGGACAGTTGGGATTGCTTACCTCGGCGGCCAGCCAGGCCCCGAGCAGGACCTTCAGGTTCAGCTTGTTGGTTTCGATCAGCCGCAGCACAGTCTCCGAATTGGCCTGCGCATCATACAGTCGGATCAAACCGAAATTGCTCTGCCGGCTCAGGATCTGGAGATCTTCCAAGATTTCCTTGCCGCTGGGGTTGACCGCGCCATCGCCCCGGTCGGGATGTTGCCCGTGGCGGAACCCGGAATAGCAGACCGCCTGCTTGAAACCGCCAAGCAGGTCGTCGGGTTTCTGCTGCAGGGGCACTGCGGCAAAGTTGGTGGTGTTTGCCTCCGCGCCGTTGCCAGGTGCCGCGATCACGAGCGAGGCAAACGACAAAAGGAGCAGGCCGGAGATTCCGGCAAATGTTTTCATGAGGAAGTTTTGTTTCATGGATTGATTCCTATGTTGGATTTGAGCTGGTTTCGGCCACAAGTTCACGGGTGGCGCGAAGCCGGTTTTTGCCCAAGTACAATTGTGATTCCATTTTGGTGGTGGTTCTTTCGCCCATCAACGGCCCTGGGCCCGGCGGGCATCGAGATCCCTTTTCATCAGGTCAGTCGTCTTCGAATCAATCGTGTAGAAGAACATGAACACTGCGCAGGACATGTAGAGAACCCCGGGAATGACGGAAATCAGCAATTTGATGCCGGTCAAGGCCGTTTTGGTTTGTATGGCATTAGCTTCGTAGCCAAACAACCACAGCAGGCAGCCGGCAATCGCAGCACCGATACCCCAGCCGGCCTTCTGGGCAAAGGTTGCGGCGGAGAAATACAGCCCCGTTGCGCGCCGGCCGCTCTTCCATTCGGAATAATCCGAGGCATCGGCGATCATCGTCCACAGCAGCGGCACCGCCGGGGCATAAGCCATTTTGGCCAGGATGTTCAGTGTGTAGATGGCGACGATATTGTTGGCGCCAGGCAGATAGAGAGCGATGAAGAAAAGACCGGAGATGAGCGAGCTGGCGATGAAGACATTCCGGTTCCCGAACGCCTTGGCCAGGGGTTTGGAAAGCGGCAACGCAACGATCAGCGCAACGGTGCCGATGACGTTGAACCATTGGACGCTGTCTTCCTGGCCGATATAATATTTGAAGTAATAGGCAATCGCTGCGTTTTGCACGGCGAACATGATGAAGGAAATGATGCCAACGCACGCCAGAATGATCCAAGGCCGGTTCTTGAAGAGATTCTTGAGGTCTTCCTTGATGGAACTGGGCAGGGCGGTTGAAGGCCGGACCCTTTCCTTGGAGGTCATGAAGGTGATGAAAAAGAAAACCACGCTCAGCGCGCCGAACAAGACCATGGTGTACTGAAATCCCATGGCTTTGTCGCCGCCGCCGAAAAATTTTATCAGTGTCAGCGCCAGACCCGTGACCACAAGCTGGCCGACAAAGGCGCAGATGAAGCGGTACGTGTTGAGGCCCGCCCGTTCGTAGGTGTCCGAGGTCATTACTGCCGCCAGCGAAGAGTAGGGCAGGTTGACCGCCGCATAGGCGGTCATCAGCAACACGTAGGTTGCTCCGGCGTAAATAATCCTGCCCATCTCTCCAAGATTGGGCGTGGTAAAAGTCAGGATGGCAAGAATCGCGTAAGGGACGGCTCCGAACAGGATGTACGGCCGGAATTTGCCCCACCGGGTTTGCGTGCGGTCCGAGATGATGCCGATGACCGGGTCAATTCCCATGTCCCAGAACCGGGCGATGGCCATGATGGTGCCGGCGGCAGCGGCCGGAATTTTAAAGACGTCCGTGTAAAAAAACAGCAGCCAGAATCCCACCATGTCCCACACGAAATGGGATGCCGTGTCGCCCAGGCCGTATCCCAGCTTTTCCTTGAAGGCCAGACCGTCTGAAACTTTCTTTATTACAGGCGCACTGATTGCGGAAGGTTGAACTGCGGCCAGGGATGGACTTTCAACGGTGTTCATATTCACTTGTAAGTTTGAAGAGAATCGGGGGCAGCGACCACGGGCGGGCTTTTTGCTGATTCGTCCACGTAGAATGGAATGTTCACGTGGGCCGCGTGGCCTTTGCCGTCAAAAACATAGGCGAACAGGCGATATGCTCCGGGCTTGTTCGGCGCACGGAGAGAAATGTCATTCAGTTTTGGATCTGCGATCAACCCCGGCACCGGCGCAGGCCTCGACTCGGCATCGCCACCAACCTTGGTTTCGGTGCTTTCGGCCATCACCTCCCAACGGTAGGTGAGCGGGTCGTGGTCGGGATCGCTGGCCGCCACTTTGGCGGTGTAAGTTTGCCCGACGTGCAGCCGGACGCTCTGCGTGGCGGTTTTCCCGTCCAGCCACGCTCCTTCCAAGCGAGGACTGCGGTTGGTGGGCCAGGCGCCCGTCCAGAGATAGTGCATGACATCCACGGGCGCCGTTTCCTCGCCTGAACTCAGGAACATGCCATACCAGGTGGGAGTGCGTTCCTGCTTGTTTCCCCAGAGGAATACAAAGGAGCCGAGACAAAGTTTTTGGTCCGGTTCGATGACGACCCGGAAACGCTTTTCGTAGAGGTCGGCCTTTGTGGTGCTGTCATTTTCAATTGGCGCACCCCATGCGGTCTTCCTGCATTCCCAATGGCCGGTCGCACCCCATTCCGTGACGATATAGGGCTTGTCCCAAGCCGCTTCGCGCAGGTATTTCGGAAGGTTGATGATGTCGCTATACATCTGGAAGGAGATGAAATCCAAATCGGGGGCACGGGTTTTGACCAGGTTTACCGTCTCCGGTTTGAAGCCGGCCAGCGTTGTGGTGGTCGGGTGGTCGGGATCCAGTTCATGGATCATCCGGGAAAGGTCATTGACAGCGTCCCACACCTTCGGGTTCTTCTCCATATTGAGTTCGTTGCCGACAACCCAGAGGAGCAGCGCGGGATGGTTTCGGTATTGCAGGACCTGGGATTTCAGAAATTCCAACTGTTTGGCCACGGCGTTGGTGTTGTCGTAATCAAAGCCGCGGCGTTCGTGATCCACGTCCAGTCCCATCGCAACATACAGGCCGTTGCTGAGCGCCCGATCCAAAACCTGCTTCCCGGTGTCACGGCCATTTTCGGTGCTCCAGGTGCGAAAGGAATTGCCGCCATGTTCTCTGAGCTTCTCCGGCGAACCAAATTCGATGCCCGCGCCCTTGATGTAAAATGGCTGGTGGTTCACATAAAGCTGCCAGCGGCCGCCCGCCTGGCGGAGTTCCACCTTGGCGGGGCCGGTGACCTTGACGGTTTCTTGAGCCAGGCAAATACAGGCAGCAAGGGTGCCGGTCAAAAGCGTCAGCGGCCATATCATTGCGAATTTTTTGCACCGGGCCATAAATTTTATTCCTTTGGCAGCCGTTCCTGGCGCACGAGAAGATGTTCCAGTTCCTCCAGTGATTTGCCCTTAGTTTCAGGGATGGCAAAGAGCACAAACACCAGTGCCGCCAGCGCCAGCAGGCCGTAGCCGAGAAATGTGCCGGAAGCTCCCAGGTTCGACAGTTCCCAGGGAAAAACCATCGTGACCGTTGCACTCACGACCGAGTTCCAGAAGCCGACCACGGAGATCGCCGCGCCGCGGTAGGCGTTGGGAAAGATTTCCGAAAGCAGCACCCACATCACCGGCCCCAGCGAAATGGCGAACGACGCCACGAACCCGATGATGGCGTAAAGCACGAGCGAGGCCCGGATGTTCAACCCGGCGGTGGCCAGCGAGTCGTGGAAGGGGGCCAGCCGTTCCGCACCGAGCTGGCTGTCGAGATTGGCCAAAAATTCCTTGTCCGTGGCGAAGGTGTTCCGCTCCACTTTTTGCAGGGCACCAATCAGATCGTCCGGCACCTGACTGGAACGGAGAACGGCAAACGATTTTTCCGTCAGTTGATAATTAGAGTTGTAAAAAGCTCCGGCACAGGTCAGCAATGACACCGCCATGCCGGCGGTTCCCAACACCAGCAGCGGCTTGCGCCCCAGCCGGTCAATCCACTTGATGGCCACGAACGTCATGCCCAGGTTGACCAGTCCCACGATCACCGCCTGCTTGAACGCCACGTTGGTGCCGCCGCCCGCCTGCGAAAAAATCGTCGGCAGATAATAAAAAATCGCATTGATGCCGGTAATCTGCTGGAAGAACGCAATCGTCAGGGCGATCAACATCACGAAACGCATCTTTCGGCTGAACAACGCGCCCGCCCCGATACCGGCGACGTGTTCCGCCGCGTTTTGGCGGATGCGGCGCAACTCCTCCTCCGCGTGTTCCGCGCCGGCCACCTTCGTGAAAATATTCAGCGCCTCGGCTTCGCGTCCTCTGCCGAACAGCCAGCGCGGACTTTCCGGGACGAAAAACAGCAGGACAAAATACAGCGCCGCCGGAACGGCCTCCACGCCCAGCATCCAACGCCAGCAGTTCTCCCCGAGACCCAGCAGGAAGTAGTTTGAAAAGAACGAAGCGGAGATGCCGATGACAATCATCAGTTGGTTGAACGAAACCAGGCTGCCACGCAGGGCGGACGGCGCGATTTCGGCGATGTAAACCGGGGCGATGAGGATGGCGCCGCCCACCGCGATGCCACCGAGAATCCGTGACAGAACGAAAACGGTGAAATTTGTCGTGGCCGCCGATAGCAGGGCCGAAACGGTAAAAAACAACGCCGTCAACATCAAAACTTTTTTCCGGCCGAAGGCATCGCTCAAGAAACCGGCTGCCGCGTTTCCGCCCAATGCGCCCCAGCCCAGGCAACTCACGGCCCAGCCGAGTTTCAGGTCGCCACCGGTGCCGGTGAGCGCGAAATAGTTCTTGATGAACGGCACCGCACCGGAAATCACCGTGGCATCAAATCCTAAAAGAAATCCACCGACCGCCACAATCAACGCCACAGAGACAGTAAATAATTGGCCATTCTTCATAATTTGTGTAATGGTTCTGGACCCATGACGTACCCTGTCATTAAATTCCGGCCAATTTTTCGTCCAAGCTCATTTTCGAAAGTATCGCCTCCGCGCTCGTGACGTATTTTGAAAACCCGGCGCCTAAGTGGGAAAAATGTCCCCAAAGACGGCCAATTAGCATCCCAAAACCGGGATATAAGCGGCAGTATTTACTAGGGAATAAACCACTTGCAACAAAAGTGTAATATATTTGTTGACATGTCATTTTACATGTAATATAAATGTGAACAATTCAGTATTTTTTATCGCATAAAACAATTGGCGTCAACAAATATATTACAAAGTGCGGTAATAAGTCAGGTAAAACACGAGTAAAAAAGTTAAAATTATGAAACCACTGGCTAAAAACTTAATGATGGCAAGTCTGTCCATTCTCGCTCTTCTTGGCGGAATTGTTCAGGGCAGTTCGCAAACGACGGTTTTAGTTGATCCAACAAAAGCTTGGATCGGTTACGTGAACGTGTTCGCACTCCCCTCGGCCGGAGGAGGCTATATGTTCGGTAGCGCGTGGGGGACAGGCGCGTTGACGGCTTACTACGATGCAACCACGAACAAGCTTACTTTGATTGCGAACACCAACACCTACAATCCATCTGATTCTTACTGGGTCAACCCAGACGGCAGCGGCAACAAAACCGTGGATGCCAGCTATTATGTGCAGAACGACACTTTGGCCGGGCAAACCGTGACTTTCAGCGGCATTTGTTTGACCAACACACTTGTGAGTCCCTATACATCAACTGCTTTCATCAAGGAATTTGACGGAGGTTACAACGTAATCGGCTCCGCAGTTGCGACTCCTGTCACCGGCCAGCCTTTTAGCATCAGTCTGGCAACGGCAGCAGGGACTCATGTCCAGTATGGGTTTGAAACGATTGGTCCCGATGCAAAACCTTCCACCGTTTACAGCTTGGGCGATGTCGTTTATCAAGTGCAGCTTCCAGCCATAGTACTTTCCGGGCTGACCAGTCAGGCGGCGGTTGTAGGGCAAAACGTCTCGTTTACTGAAACGCCCTCGGGTGGCGCGCCGTTTAAATATCAATGGCTGTTAAATGGTGTCAATCTTGTCAATGGCAGCCACATTTCCGGTGCCACGGGCAGTGTTTTGACGATTACGAATGCGACCTCGTTGGATGCCGGTACCTATACCGTAAATGTGACCAACAGTTCATCTGCCTCAGGTTTCGACAATGCGCAATTGGTTCTGATTCCTCTGGCGCAAGCGCAGACCAACCTGGTCATTGATCCGGGATTTGAAAGCAATGTTTTTGCGTCCGATTCGAGGGTCGGGTGGTTGAACTACGGTAACACCACGTTTAACAGCACCAATGATTGGTACTTTGATTCGTCCAGTGTTGATCCCGATGTCACTGTGGTGGATGGCACCAATTGCATCGAAATCGCCAGCGGCGGCCCCAACAGTTACACAGGAGTATTTCAGGATCGTCCGGCCCTGCCGGGACAGGTTTACACCGCCAGTGCCTGGTTTTTGACGCCGCCCCTTTACACGCTGGATCAACTGTATGGGAATACCATTTGCAATCTCCAGGTGCAATTCCGTGATGCCGGCGGAAACCTTCTTGTCGATTGGGAGTCAACTCAGTTCACGACCAACTATCCGGCCGGTACGTGGATCAATATGCCGGCCACAAACGAGTACGCCAATGACTATGTCACGCTGCTCAGTACTGGTAAATATATTGTCTCTCCGCCGGGTACGGCGTCCATGCGCATTCAACCGGGTTATCACTGCCCCGACGCTACCAGCGGTGGCAACATGTATGTGGATGGGGTTGTGGTCATGGTGCACGAACCGGTGGCTGTCCCCGTGGTTAGCGGTTCGAATATTCAACTTTCGTTCGCGACCGTGTATGGCCCAACATACAGTGTTCTCTACAAAACCAACCTGACCCAAGCGTCCTGGCAGGTGCAAACATCAGTTGTCGGTGACGGCACGGTGAAAACCGTAACATTGCCGAGGTCGACCGATGTCCGGTTCTATGTGGTAAACACTCAATAATTGATTTGGTATAATAAACGCCCTGAAAGTTGGCTGGTCGGGGCCGACTTTCAGGGCAAAAAAGTCTGTCAAATCTGTTTTAAGTTAAAATGTGCAAATCGTCTGATAATGGTTTTCGTAACGGCAGGGGCAGAGCGTCCAAAGTCGGAAAGGGTGCGGGCTTTACACTGATCGAGCTTCTGGTGGTCATTGCCATCATTGCCATTCTTGCGGCGCTGCTGCTTCCAGCCTTGGACAAAGCCAAGGCCAAAGCCCAAGGGATCGGTTGCATGGCCAATCTCAAGCAACTGCAAACAGGCTGGACAATGTACGCTGGGGACAATCAGGATAACTTGGCGCCAGTGACCGGCGCGCAAGCGTTGGTATCGGATGCCACCGATCCGGCGGCGCAACCGGGAGGTTCAAAGAGTGCTTGGGTTTTGGGAACCGTGGCGACGTTGCCATCGGCAACAAACGTTGCGTTGATTCAGGGTGGATTGCTCTATCCTTACCTCAACCAACCAAAATCTTATAAATGCCCGGGTGATGTCGATAATGTCAATCCGGCCTTCCAAGGGTTACCGACGGTCCGGAGCTATTCCATGAATTGTTGGATGAATCCCGGCCAGAGTCCCGATGAAAACTGGAATAAAACTGAAAATTACACTGGCCCGCCGCGTGCCCAAGTTGTATATCGCAAATTGGGAGCTGTTATACCACCGACCGATCGCTGGGTTTTTATAGACGAAAATCCTTATAGCATCAACGATGGTTTTTTCGTATGTGATAGTGCCAACCCAAACTATTGGACTGATATTCCCGCCAGTTATCACAACGGCGCGTGTGGGCTGTCGTTTGCCGATGGCCATGGGGAAATTCATCGGTGGCGAGACGCCAAGGTTTTAGGTTATACAACGCTGAGCACCGCTAGTGGGACTAAGACGGTTGCGGATAAGAGTATCGGTGATTTAGCTTGGCTGCAGCAGAGGACCACCAGCATGCAATAGAAAACCATCCCCGACTCTTTCAACCAAAACAACCTGAGCAACATGAGCAGACCTTCACCAAATTTTTCAATGTCGTCACCGGAAGCCCATTCTGACGGAGCCCTCATAGGGCGCGCCATGACTTTTTTCTTTACATGTAGAAACTTATGTAGTAAAAATAACCACAACCATACTGTAGAAAAGATCAGAAACATAAATAATAAACAATAGACAAAAAGTAATACTAATATGAAAACACTAATCAGAACCCTTGCCGTCTGCGCCGTGCTTGGCGCAGCCATCAACCTCAACGCACAAACTGTCACCTTCAATCCCAGCACGTATTCCGATGCCTACACCTACATGAGCTGGTCGCCAACTGCGAATACTCTTGCCAATTGGCCGGGAGACGGCGGCTATGGTGCCGGTGGTTGGTCTATAGCCGCTTTGCCGGCAGTCATTTCCGGCAACCAGTTGACGCTTAGCCCAAACGTCAATACCTATGCCCCTGGCAACACTTACTGGACCAACCCCGATGGCACAGGAGCAAACCAAATGGACGCAGCAATATATACCGAAACCATAGGCTTGTATGTCAATACAAGCCTCACGTTTACCTTTAATGTGCTGGCCAATACGCTGGCCGCTGGTTATACCGCCGATGCTTTCATCAAAGATTTCGGCCCCGGTTATTCGTATAATGGAGAACAGACCGTGAATTTGACTCCCGGTGTGGATAGTGTGACCTATGCGCTGACTGGCAACAATCCTGGCGAAATTGTGCAATACGGGTTCGAGTTAATCGGCCCGAATGCAAACCCCGCAACGGTTGCGGCGCTTGGAAATGTGGAAATTGTCCCAGTGCCGGAACCCACGACCCTCGCCTTGGCCGGCTTGGGTGGTTTTGCCGCTCTCTCGCTCATCCGCCGGCGGAATAAATAGTTCATCCTTCTGCAGTATGCTCAAGGCCATCTGGCTAAAAAGGTCAGATGGCCTTTTGATTTGTAAGCGGGCGGTTCCCAAGTTCATTAGAATGATTCTGCTTGTGCAATCCAGACGCAACTCAAGTCAGATGTTGTTTGGTGTCGAGCTTCACCAAGCAAGCAGCCGGCTCCTTGACGCCTGCCTGATGGCGGTGTGGGCGATAATCCGTCGTGACCGGCTGGAGCGACTGGGGCGTGCGGTTCGGTCTGGCGGATGCGCTGGACCGATGCATGGACATCACGCTTGCACGGGGCGTGCCATTTGCCGCTGGCTCTGGTGTGATTCACATATGAAACCAAAATGGAAGAAAGACATAATGAGGGCGATTCGGCATGTGCTGCTGGCGCTGGTTCTATCAACTCCAATGCTTTGTCATGCCGGCTGGCAACTGGTGTGGTCGGATGAATTCAACCAGCCGGACGGCAGTGCGCCGGATCCCACCAAATGGGGTTACGACATCGGCAACGGCGGTTGGGGCAACGCCGAACTGGAGTATTACACCTCGCGCACCAACAACGCCCGCATCGCGGGAGGACAACTGGTCATCGAAGCCGACCAGGAAAGCTACGGCGGCAGCAGTTACACGTCGGCCCGGCTGCTGACCAAGGGCAAATGGTCATGGGCTTACGGCCGTGTGGAAGCCCGCATCAAAATCCCGCGAGGACAGGGAATCTGGCCCGCTTTCTGGATGCTGGGCACAAACATTGACTCGGTCGGCTGGCCCACCTGCGGCGAGATTGACATCATGGAAAACATTGGCAAAACCAGCGATCAGGGCACCGCTCACGGCACAATTCACGGCCCGCAGTCCGGCGGCGACTACAACGGTGGCGCCGGAGTTGGTGGGACGTTTACGCTGCCGGCCGGAGCGGCGCTCGCCGACGACTTCCACATTTTCGCCGTGGAGTGGACGACCAATCAAATCCAATGGTTCGTGGATACGAATCTGTATTTTACGGCCACGCCGGCGAGGCTGCCTGGCGGCGCGACCTGGGTCTTCACGCATCCGCAATTCCTGTTGCTAAACGTCGCCGTCGGCGGCTATTGGCCACGCTATCCGGATGGGACAACTGTCTTTCCCCAACAAATGCTGGTGGATTATGTCCGGGTTTATAGTTATGTGGCCGCCGCGCCGAGTCCGATTGCGGTTGCCATTCAGCCGGGGGCACAAGTCAGTTGGCCCACCACGGCCGGCACGACATGGACCTTGCAGTCGGCGAACGCTACGGGCGCGAACGTTATCTGGAACACTTTGCTCGGGCCGGTGGCGGGTGATGGCACGACGAACACCCTGTTCGATCCGCTCTGGCCGACGCAACACACGCAATACCAGGTGTTACAAGTCTCCTCCAGCACAGCCAACATCGTTGTGAATGGCGGATTTGAAACTGGCAGCGGTTCGAGCGTCAGCAACTGGTCAACCAGCGGCAGCCAGCCTCCCGTGCGCGTCAGCACCAGCTCGCATGGCGGGCAATTCAGCATGTCGCTGGCAGTAACCAATCCCGCCTCCACTCCGAATGGCTCGTCGATCGACCAAAACGTGGCAGGCCAGGGCGGCCCGGTTGTCGTTCCCGGCCAAACTTACAATTTTTCATTCTGGGCTTACCAGGTAAGCTCAGGGCCCAGCCTCGTGCAGAACTACAAAGTCACCTGGCTCAACAGCAGCGGCACCGCAATAGGAGATACCGGATGGATCGGCTTTTCGGGCGGCGGCGGGTTCTGGACCCAAATCAGTGCAAACAACCTCGCCGCGCCCGCCAACGCGGTGAATGCCTCGATAACCATCTACGGCACCACCGGCAACGTTGCCAATGGCTACGGCCAGGTGCTCATTGACGACGTCTCGCTGGCGTCAGGTTCTTTCGGCCAGAACCAAACAAATGAAGTTTCCCCGGCTGCGGAGGCCGCGGTGCAGATCAGTTGGCCTTCAACCAGCGGAAATTCCTATAATGTCCAGTGGAACAACAATCTTGGCAGCAGCAACTGGTCGAATCTGGTTTCCGCTGTGGCCGGCAACGCGAACACGAACACGGTTTCCGACGTAATTTCCACGAACCAATACCGTTTCTACCGCGTCGTGCAGCTTCCTTGAAAGGCGAACGGCAACATATGCACCAAGGCTCAAACCGGTGCCGTTCGTTGCCGTGCGTGTCATCGGCGTACCTGTCGGTGGGGGGCAATCCGCAGCAGGCTTTTCGTCGCGTGCAAAGCTGCGGGTGTTCAACGAATGAATTTTCACTGGCGAAAGGAAGCGAACCAAGGCGCAGCAACGCGGCAGGAATACAGCATGGATTCAGGTCGGTTTTTACTTTTACGCGGAAACATGTTATCTAGGACCCAGCATGTCACTCTCAACAGCCAGAAGCAGCCGTTTGGACGTGGGATTGTTTTTCTTTGTTTGTTGTTTGGGTGCGCGAATGTTCGCGGCTGAAGACCTCTCCCCGACCAACGAGATTCTAACGGCGGAGGCGGTTCGCAGCCTGACCGCCGAGCAGGCGGATCTTCATTGCCCGATAAAATTGCGCGGGGTGGTGACTTTTTTCGAAGAGAGTCTTTTCTGCCACATCGTCCAGGACGAAACCGCCGGTATTTATCTGCAATCGACCAACCTGCAACCTTTGGTGGCTGGTCAGCTCGTGGAGGTCGAAGGCGTAACCAGCTCCGGTGAGTATGCGCCGGTTGTGATGCCATCCAGCATTAAGATACTCGGTGAAGGAACTTTCCCCCAGGCGAAACCAGTTACCTATGCTCAGTTGATCAGCGGCGAAGAAGACAGCCAGTTTGTCGAAATCCAGGGGATTGTTCGCGCCGTTGATTTTGATGAAAAAACAAAATATTACTCCATCGAAATCGAGGCCGGCGGCGGGCGTTTGACGGTGCAGTCGGCGCAATTACCCGTGGAACGGCGCGAAGCTCTGGTGGACAGCACGGTCCAAGTTCGTGGGGTGTGCGTCAGCCGTTTCAATTTCCAACGGCAATTGTTTGATATCCGGCTTTTGGTGCCACATCCGGAGGATTTGGTGTTGGAATCTCCCGCGCTGCACAGTCCGTTTGCCATTCAGCAGCGTCCGATCGAGCAACTCCTGCAATTCTCGCCCCACGGATCCTACGGTCATCGGGTCAAGGTCAACGGGACCGTCATTTATCACCGGGATACCGACCTTTACATTCAAGATGAAAAGGAGGGGTTATATGTGCAAACCCGGCAGCCGGATTCTTTGCTGGTCGGCGATCAGGTTGATGTTCTGGGTTTTCCCGCCAAAGGCGAATACACGCCCATGCTGCAGGACGCCATTTACCGGAAAACTGGATCGGGACCGCTGCCGGTGCCATTTTTAATTTCCGCCGACGAGGCTTTAAAAGGAACGTATGAATGCCGGCTCGTGCGGATCGAAGCAACCGTATTGGACCGGGCCCGGCATAGTCGCGAACAATTTTTGGTGCTGCAGACTGGCGGTTTCATCTTTCAAGCCTATTTGGAAGGTAGAACCAATGGTGTGGATTTTGCCTATTTGCAAAATGACACAAAAGTGGCGGTCACCGGAGTTTGCCGGATTGAAATAGGCAACGACTGGCGCGCGGGAACTGATTGGCGCGCCAAATCCTTCCGCATTTTGATGCGCTCCCCCGGAGACATTTTTGTTCTGAAGCAACCACCCTGGTGGAATTTTCAAAAGATGTTATGGGCCATCAGCATTTTGGGCTTGGTGGTGCTCACCGCGTTGGCCTGGGTCGGGATATTGCGTCGCCGGGTTCAAAAGCAAACCTCCATCATTCGCCGGCAGTTGCAGACGGAGGCTGCCTTGAAGGAACGCTATGAAAATCTTTTTGAAAACGCCAATGACATGGTTTTTACCCATGACCCCGACGGACGCATCACGTCCATCAACAAGGCCGGCGAACAATTGTTGCGCCGCCGCCGCGAAGAAATCCTGGGTCAAAATCTGGTTGCATTTGTGGCCGAAGATCAACGCGAAGCGGTCAAACAATGGCTCGAACAGGTATCCAAGGGCGTGGAATTGGCAACCGCCGAGTGGGATTTCATCAATGCTTCCGGACAACGCTTAAGGCTCGAAATCAGCGCCCTTTTGGTTGAACAGGCAGGCAGTGTTCCCGAGGTGGAAAGTGTCGCCCGAGACATCACTGAACGAAAACGGCTGGAGCGCGAGATTTTGGAAATCAGCAATCGGGAACAGCGGCGTATTGGGCATGATTTACATGACGGGGTTTGCCAACAACTGGCCGCCATCGCCTACCAGATGGATATTCTAGGCGACCAACTTCAGGAGAAGGGCATGGCCGAATCGTCGGAGGCGGAACGGATCGGAGCACGGCTGAACGAGGCCATCCAACAGACGCGCGGGGTGGCTCGCGGTCTGTTTCCGGTAAAGCTGGACGAAAGCGGCTTGGAGTCGGCCTTGGAAGAACTGGCCGCCAATACCAGCAGTCTCTTCAAAACGCACTGCCGGTTTTCCGGCGAGAAGCCATTCCCCAATTTGGACAGCGCGGCTTCTCTGCATCTGTATTACATCGCGCAGGAGGCCGTCTTGAACGCGGTCAGGCATGGCAAGGCCACCGATGTGGTGATTTCCATCACGCGCGGCAGGGATCGCTTTTTTCTGAGTATTCAGGACAATGGCGCTGGCTTTCAATGGCCCCTGACCGGTTCTGCGGGCATGGGCATACGCATCATGCGCTACCGCGCGCGTGTGATCGGAGCCACATTAGACTTGAAAAGTCAGCCCAATCAGGGCACCCAAATCACCGTGCAATTTAACCAGCAATTCGAAACCACATCCGCACTTCCAAAATGACTAAAAACGCTGCTCATCCCATCGACCCCCGCCAACCCGCGGCCACAGCACCCACGAAGAGCCGGATTTTTATCGTGGACGATCACACGATGTTTCGCGAAGGGCTGCGACAGCTCATTGAACGCGAATCGGACCTGATTGTTTGCGGTGATGTTGCTGGCGCCGAGGAGGCGTTGAAGAATATTGAAGAATCAAAACCGGATCTCGTCATTGTTGATCTTTCGTTATCCGGCGGCACAGGCATTGATCTGATTAAAACCCTCAGAAATAAATATGTCGACCTGCCGGTTCTGGTGGTTTCCATGCATGAGGAATCACTTTACGCCGAACGCGCCTTGCATGCCGGGGCCAACGGGTATGTGATGAAACAGGAACCGGCCAAGACGGTAAAGGTGGCCATCCGTAAGGTGCTGGGCGGCGACATGCATCTGAGTGAAAAAATGACAGCCTCCATGCTTGGTAAGTTTATGAGTGGTGGCCAGACTGCGCCACCGGTTTCGCCCATTGATAAGCTGAGCGACCGTGAATTGGAGGTTTTCCGTATGTTGGGTCAGGGCAAGATGACGCGTCAGATTGCAGCGGAGCTGAATTTAACGATTGCCACCATCAATTCATTCCGAAACCGGATCAAAGAAAAACTTAATCTGAAAAACTCTGCAGAATTGGTAATACAAGCCATTCAATGGACGCGCAAGGGTGCCTAAAATATTTGTTTTGACGCTCCGATTTCACTTCCGATGCTATCTTAATTTATTGGTGTCATAACATCCGCGTGAACGACCAGTGGCGGATTTGCTTCCGCTGGCACGGTGAAGATGCGTTGGACGTGGAAATTGTGGATTACCACTGAAAATTATGAAAACGAACAAACTGCCGCCGATTCATCCGGGGGAAATCCTCCGCGAAGAATTTATGAAGCCGCGCGACCTCTCGCAAAACGCGCTGGCGCGGGCGTTGAACGTCCCGCCGCGCCGGATCAATGAAATCGTTTTGGAAAAGCGCGGCATCACAGCGGACACCGCCTTGCGGCTGGCGCGGTATTTTGGCACCAGCGCGGAACTGTGGACGGGCTTGCAGGCCGATTACGATTTGCGCCGGGCGCGTCACAAAAAGGCGCGAGCCATTGAACGCGACGTTGAACCGCTGGCCGCGTTGCAACCGGCAATGGCGTGAATCATGGCGACCAAACGCCAAGACACGCTGGTTGCCGCGCCGCCATTCGCAGCCTTCGGGAAAACCCATGAAAACGAAACTCACACAACGGAGAATCAAGGCGCGCAAATCGTCCGCGTGCGGCCTGTGCCAGCCGTGAAAGCAAGGCTGGATGAAAACCGTGCGCGACATCCGGCATGCGCAACGCGCCCAACAGCAACTTTCGGAAATTGGATTCTGACGGTGGAGCCGGGATCAAGCCGATCCGGGTCAGGCTGTGAATGATGGTGGCGAGAATGTAAAACAAGCTTGGGTATGATGGGATACTCATCACAACCTGACTCCTATACTACAAAACTAGGAACCGACCCGTTTCCGATAACTATTTTGTGTCAATACTCAGGACTGACCCGTTCAAGTTAAGGTTGATGATCCTTTGTGTGTGCAGCCTTATCGGATATCCTGACCGAAAACTT
>OBLU010001641.1_pt1 | contig 20755 bp, 19 predicted proteins | sample 1518681 | NCBI WGS metagenome assembly OBLU01 (sample SAMEA3539304, study PRJEB22396) | soil metagenome | biome: tundra; feature: field; material: soil | place: USA | collected 2010-05 | depth 0.15 m
CGCTATTGAGCTCGAGGTTGATCTCGAAAACTCGCGCCAGCTTGGTCTCATGAAAAATCATTGCTAGGACTGACGGCGGTTAAGGTTGCGGATACTTCACACAATCTTTCGGGCAAAGCTCAGCTTACCCCGCGCCACCACAGTGTCATCCACGCGGGGCGGTTTAGCTGTTCCAGACCTCTTTCGTTGGTCAGATCCGCACGACAAAGCGTAATGGCCAAACGTTCCTCCGTAGCGATCGCCTTCAACTGTTCGGCAGCCTCTTCGTTGCGGAGATAATTCGCGATTACCGTAGCACCCGCCCGCGCGAAGCGGAGCGAAATCGCTTGGCCTATGCCGCGCGTGCCTCCTGTTATCAAAATCGTTTTGTTGCACACACAAAAATACCATTCCCGCTTGCCCTCATACCGATTCAGTCCCTATTCCTATGAGAAATCACCCCCGGATACACCGAGGAATTATTCACCAGTCACGACTGACGGTTCGCGTGAAACTGCTCTTACTGGACCAATACGCCAGGCTCGCGTCTCCGGATCGTATTGTCTAATTATCGTCGCGGGCGATCCAAAAACTACGGAGTAATCCGGGATGCTTCCCATCACCACCGAATTGATCCCGACAACACAATTACGGCCTATTGTCAGCTCTCCTCTTGGGCATATGATAGCAGCCCCACGGCCAATCCAACTCCCTTGACCAATTCGGATTCTGCCGCCTTGCGTAATACCCTGTTCGCGGACTGGTGTCGTGATATCTTCGTACTCGTGATTATGGTCTAACATAATGACCTGCTGGCCGACGAGCACATCACGTTCTAAATGAATTCTGTTCTTGGCGGATATGATACTCCCATTGCCTATACAGCAATTGTCATCAAGCACAATCACGGGCTCACCTGTGGGATCCTCGGTGGCGACGTTGAGCCACGAATCCTTTCTCAGGCTTACTGAGTTACCAAGGCTGATCCTAACCGCCCGCTGCCTGTCCAAGCCGCTAGTGAAATGAACCGATACATTACGTCCGACTGAGGCAAATGGATACAACTGGCTGACCCAGATACTATATAGTTTAGTAAGTCCCCTTGGAAAAAGTTCTAATGGGTCCTTGAACGGCCGCCGGTTCGGGTGACGCATGATTTTACTCCTTAAAGGTGATTTCCTGGGATATGACAATGGCGCATACTCGTCGCACATTAGCACATGAGGATGACCTCATATGTGCTGCAGACGTATCAATGGACCCTCATTTTCGGCGAAACTCTTCTAGCGAGACTGGGAGCGGCGTACGTCAGAATCCACTTGATTGCCAGCTTTGGCGTTAGCTCGTACTTTATAGCCTTGCACACTGCCTGCCGCGCTTCTTCGTATCGCTCATGTTCCAGATACCAGTTTGTCCAGGCACTGTAGACGTGTCGCAAGCTCTGGACGACCGTTTTCCGCACGTCCGGCGCGAGTTCCGAATCCAATTTCAACCACTTCTCGAACATCGACTGCGAACCCCGGAGGCGTACCTCAACCTTGTCCCACGGGCGGCATTTCGAGCCTTGGGGGGACTTACTCCGGTCAAGTAAAGACAGCGGCTTATTAACATAGCAGAAGGAGGTCACGAGAGACAGGCGAAAAAGGAAATCGTGATCCTCTGCATACTCGATATGAGGATCAAACCATCCAACCTGCTTAACCACGTCAGTGCGAACCAGGAGGGTAGAAACCCAAAATGGGTCGCGGCACTTCACTAGACTTCCGGCTGCTTCAGAGTCCATTCCCAGCGTTTCTTGGTAACGTTTTCCGCTCTCGCGGAAAGCCGTCGTGTCCATCCCGAGGTTGTCTACTAGCCTTGCGTCCGTTATACAGGCGCAACATTTGCCCTTGAACTGCTCAATAGCGCGGACTTGCCATTCGAGCTTTTCGGGAAGCCAGACGTCATCCGAGTCCAAGAATGCGACCCATTCTCCGCGAGCTTCATCGATCCCCTTGTTCCGAGCGGCACTTTGACCCTGGTTGGGTTGGAAGAAATAGCGGATTTGCTTTCCGCCATTACTTTGTGGGCTGATAAGTTTTTGAATGGCCTCGCCCGTTCCGTCCGCGGAGCCGTCATCGACGACGATGGCCTCGAACTCCCGGTACGTCTGCGCCAGAACACTCTTCAGGGCAGCCTGTACCTGTCGAGCTCGGTTGAAAGTCGGGATGACAACCGATACGAAAGGTCTGTAGCTCATCAGATGCCCCTCAGGCCGTCCTACGATTCCGACTCAAACGGAACGGATGGTTGGGAGGGTGCACCGACGTATTCCAAGAGGGTTTCGTCGTCATTCGGTTCTCCAGCAATGACACATCTTGCGGCTCCCGCCGCCTACGCGGTCTGCTTAATCCTTAAGAAGGCTGGCACGCACAGAGCATAGGCAACGACACAGGCGCCAGCTCCTAGGGCTATGTTGGCGAGCGGTCTCGTGGCCAAGCCGAGAAAGCTAGCGCCCAGACCGGCAACAAGAATCCCCGCGGATACAAGCGCCGCCGGCACAAAGGCTTTTCCATAGCGAAGCAGCTCCAAGCCCGTGAGTCCGCGCAAGCGTATAACTTGAAGTAGATAGCTAACAATAATCGCCAGCAGGGCTGCGACCTGTCCTCCCACCAATCCCAAAAACTTGCAGGCAGGGTAGATTGTGATCAACATGACCACCGCGGAAGCGGCGACCGCGCGGCGATGCAGGCCCGGACGGCCCACAGCGGCAAAGACGCACGTGATTAAGGCGTTCAGAACATTGATGAGCACCACGGTGGCTGCGACCGCCAGGGGTCCGGCGGCTGCGACATATCGCGCCCCATAGATAACTAAAAGAAGGGAATGCCCGCATAGGTAAATGACAACCACGGCGGGAAGCCCCAACAGGATTAGCCAGGAAGTCGCCTCTATCAGGATGCGGTTGACACGTTCCTTATCCTCCTGGACGTGGGCGAGGGCTGGGAAGAGGGCTTGACCCATCATCGTCGTGAGGAAACTTGAGGGAGTCAGGACCAGAGCCACTCCCATCGTGTACAGCCCCAAAGCTGTGGTGGAATAAAGCTTACCCAATACGAAAATGTCTGTGCGCGAGAAGATAAGGTTTAGAAACGACAATCCGAATGCTTGCTTTGAGAACCTGTAGAGATCCCGGATTGCATGGTGCTCCCACCCGAGTGACGGCAACCCAGGATACAAAATGTATGACAAGAGACAACGGAAGGCGTTCTCACTGCCAAAGCCGATCGCCAGGGCCCACACGTCACGAAGAAAAAAACTGAGAGCCACCGTCAGGATAACTCCACAGATGCCGCCGCCGTTGCTGATGGCCATCCAGCGCCCGAACTTCATCTCTTTCTGCGCAAGAATGGAACGGGGACTCATGGCGCCATCGAACAGAGAGCCCAGCAGTGTCACTCGAAGCAACGCAGACAAGTCTGCGATCCCATAGAAATGGGCGACCCAGGGGGCCATGGCAAAAATAATGACGTACGTGATGAGCGCCCGGCCGAACCCCATCCACCAACCAGCGTTGAGGTACGCTTTCTCCCCTCCCCTCGGGTTTTGAATCACCGCCTGCTTCACTCCCACTTCAGTCAAAGCCCCCACGATTGCGGAAGAGGACATGACAATCGCCATGGCCCCAAAGGCGCTTGGGGCCAGTAGCCGTGTCAGGATCATGTTGCGGGCAAAGCGACTGGCCTGCTCAGTAATGCCTCCGGCCCCCAGCCAAGTTCCGCCGCGCATAGCCTTGGCCCTCAGGCCATCGCTAAGCAGCAGGTCATTGATACCTACCTTGATCCGGTCGTAGTTTCGTCTTAGGTCCATCGCGGTCCTTGTGATTTTCGAAATCTCCCTATGAAGCCGGGCGAGCCGGAGCAAAGCCGAAAGCTGCTAGTAGATGGCTTCCGGTTGAGTCGTCACCGCGACTGGGTACTGTTGTATTCGCCCATCTTCGCAAGCTCGGCCTTGAAAGCCTTTTCCGGTCGGACTCACCGGTATCGCGGAGACAATCAATATCTGCGACTGTCGTTTGTATGGTGCAAGATGCCGTGCGGCATGTTCCGCCAATTCAGTGACCGTGACTGGCGAGCCCGGCAATGGTTGAGCGAAAGCGACTACCTCCTCATTTCCTTCAACCGATCGGCCGATCACGGCGGACTGGACGACCCCGGAATGAGCATTCAGCACTGCCTCGACTTCGGGCCGAGGTACACGTTGAACCCAAAGCGGACGATCAACTCCTTCGTACGTCCGACGATGAAGAGAGTTCCCTCTTCCAACCGAGCGCTGGCGGATGTTTGACGAATGGACCGAAGCATACTTGTCACGCTGAAACCTTTTCCTTCTGGAAGATCGCATGGATGGACTCCCCTCCTCCCACCAAGGGAGCCATCGCCAGCAAACCGCGCAAGATGGTCATGCGTACCAGCTTTCGCGCCGCCCTCCACGGAAGGCTTGCCTCCCCTCTGTACGCCACGGGCGTTCGTCGGATGCCCACAGCGCTGAAAATATCATCCCAAACATAGCGCAAGCTGGTCCCCACGGCAGGATTCCGGCGTGTTTCGAGCGAGACCTCCCGGAGTCCCGCTGACTCAGCGAGGAATTTGAGAGATGCTGGCGAGTAGTGGAACAGGTGTCGCGGCAGCTCCAGCCCATGCCAATAACTTCCAAAGACGCGCGCCTCGGCAGAGTTCACGTTAGGCACCAGGACGTAGAAAATTCCGCCCGGCTTCAACCATTCGCCGACGCGAGCCATTACCCGTCGCGGCTCGTAGAGATGCTCGAGCACGTCGAAACAGGTGATTGCGTCAAAGGATTCGGGCGCGAAGGGCGCATCCGGAATATCTCCTACAAAAACCTGAGCCTTGGTCCGCTCTTCAGCCGTTCTCGCACCATCGGCGGACATCTCGATTCCATAAAGCTTCCAGGGCTCGCTCCGCATGAACTCCAGGAACGACCCCGAGCTGCACCCGAGGTCGAGCAATGTTCCGGACTGCTTGTATTGCGTCAGTGCAGCTTTACGGTCTTTCCAGCGATCCGGCGAGTTCTCGCCCGCAGCCGAAATCAGTCTGTGATACGCATCCGTGTAATGCAGATACATTTCTACGGGCTTGGGCGGATGGCTGAGCCAGACGAGCGAACACGCCGGGCAGCGCACCAGCGTGTACTGCTCCTGCCTGCCGTGGAAGCGGTCCGGTGCCCGCAGCCACTCCTGCGCGCCCGCTTGCCCGCAAATAGGGCACGGCTCCGGACCGTGATTCTTGGGCCTAGCCCTGTCCTGGCGGTCCGCAACCCAGTTCGGCTCTGGAACGGCAGCTAACCTCATACGGTAAACGAATCCTTCCCTCTTTCCTTGCGGTGCCGCACAGTTCGTAGCGCCAGTCGGGGACTCGTCCACGTCAGCAGCCATTTCACCCCGCCGTTGAATGTCAGGTTCAGTTGCGCTGCTCTCGACGCCGCTTCGCGCGCCTTTCCATACTGTCCGGTTTCCAGATACCAATTGGTCCACCCGCTGTGGACCGTGCTCAACCGCTCTCGCACCACCTTGCGGATTTTCCTCGGCAGGCCTTCGCTCAAGCGCCCGAGCCCCTCAAGCCGGAGCTGACTCTGCTGAAGCCAGAATTCCACCTTGTTCCATTCTGAGCTCACTCCCACATGGCGAATTTCCGCGGGCGATCGGTCGAACCAAACGAGCGGGCGGTTGACGTAACAGAAGCCCGTGAGCATAGCTAACCGAAACATGAATTCACTGTCTTCGCTGTACCGCAGGTTGGGATCGAATCCTCCCGTTTTTCTCACTACATCGGCGCGGGCCAGGAGCGAGGACAGATGAACGACCATACCTGCGCCACCTGGTCTCACCAGCAGTCTCAGCACATCCGTGTTGACGCCCATCATTCCTTCATGCTTATAGCTCTCTTCAGCCATTTGGAATAGCGTCCGCGTTTCCGGGTGGTTGAATAATCGGGTGTCTGTATAGCACCCGCTGCAGCGCGGGCTAAATCGCTCCAGAGCCTTGAACTGCCACTCCAGCTTTTCCTTCTCCCAAAGATCATCCGAGTCCAAGAATGCGATCCATTCGCCCCGGGCTTCCTCCACCCCCTTGTTCCGTGCCACACTGACGCCCTGATTGGTCTGGGCGTAGTAGCGGATCCGATCGCCAAAAATCTCCCCAAGGATCTGCCCCGTGCCATCCGACGATCCGTCATCCACCACGATGACTTCGAGGTCGGAGTATGTCTGGGACAGGACGCTTTCAATCGCGCTCTGGACCTTGGCTACCCGGTCATAGGTCGGGATGACGACGGATACCTTGGGATTCATGAAACTCGCTCCCTGCCGATTGGCCCGCTTTGCTCCGCCCCGAACCAGTCTCTTAATACTACCGACCAATGGGCTATGGGACGATGGCACCGTCGCGTCTTATCTACTGGTTTCCCTTCATTGCAGCCACTGCACGCAACAACATCACTGGCTCCCGCGTCTCTTTGAACCCGTGAAGATGGGAAACTATAGGAAATGCAACCGTCACTCATCTGAGTTACCCCTCACAACTACGGGCATTCGTCGGAAGTCGTGCTCGGTTGAACTGGCTTGATCCGGGCTTTCCTCCATCGAAGCAAAGCTGTTTCGCGAAAGGCTTTTTGGATCAGAGATCTTGCTCTCTCCCAAAGTTTTGTCACGCCAGGTAAATCTCTTGTTCAGTTCGTAATTGAAAACCGTGCCGACGAGAATGCCAACGAGCTGAAACCCAAGGGCTAGGATGTAGGATTCTTTGACTGGTTGAACAGTGTGCAGGTAAGTGTGATAGGCACCGGTAAGGCCCGCGAAGGTTAGCGTTGAAGCGGACATTCCGACCAAGGAAAATCCAAGATAAGAAACATACCCTCGCAAGAGAGACCAACCGCGGTGCCCCCGATCGACAAAAGTCCAAGCATTATTGAAGACGTAGTTCGTGAGGTTTGCAAAAAGCGTAGCCAAGGCTGAAATTCGCCAATCCCGCAGTCCGAATAATCTGGCAAAAGCTAAGAAAGCGCAAAGATTGACGATTGTTCCCGATGCGCCGACTAATGCAAACTTGATGAAGCGAACGGACATGTAACGGCTGACAGAGGAGAGCCTCCAAAGTTGTCCCAGATACTGGAGAACGACTTTTGAGGACAACTTCGATTGACCAGCCACACGTGTTCGAAATGTGTATGGAACCTCCTCAAGCCTCGATAGGGCCAATCTAGCTATGATCTCCAACAAAATCTTAAAGCCGCTCGGATCGAGTTGCTTATGAATTCGGTTGAAGTCCTCGCGCGGCAGAATAAAGTATCCAGACATCGGATCCGACAGCTCCACACCAAGAAAGCTCTGAGCCAATTTGGTAGCGACCCAGGATTGAATCCGTCGAGCAACGTTCCATGTTCCAGTTCCTCCGCCTTCTACATAGCGGCTCCCAACCGCAATCTCCGCACCAGCGTCCAAAGCAGCGATCATCTGCGGCAGGATTGCCGGATCGTGTTGAAGGTCAGCGTCTATGACACCAACATACTCACTGGAGGACGACAGAAAGCCCTCTATCACAGCTGGACTAAGGCCGCGATCCGTGGTCCGGCGAAGAACCCGAATGCGCGGATTCGTATTGGCCAGTTCTTGAGCGATAGCCCATGTACGATCGGGGGAATCGTCGTCTGCAATGAGCAGTTCATAGTCGATCCCCGACAGTACAGTGCCCACCTCATGAACGAGGCGTGGTACGTTTTCGGCTTCATTGTATGTCGGAGAGACTATAGTTACTCTCACAATTTTCACTCCTATGGATCTGTTGACGGTGCGACTTTAGATTTCCGTATTGAACTTCTGGGCATCAATAATTACATAAGGTCCAGAAAGCGCCCGCTGGATCACACCGTACTCCATACAGTGGAAGTTTCCTCTCCCAGCGATATTATCAGGCAGATCTACGAGGGGCGGAACCTCGCATTGTGCGGCATCGTCTCAAAGAGGCGGTCAATTGCTATCTCGACGGGGGACATAGATGACACAGTCGGAATCACGCCGAGAGACCTGGTAATAGCGATCGATTGCATCCAGAAAGTCATTCGGCAAACGTTCATAAGGTCGATCAAGTTCGGTCACTGGTGCGTAGGTTTGTATGGCCCCAAATCTCTTCTCTGCAATCTGCCGGACGATCTCCTGTCCGTTTAGCTTCTTATAGCTCACTAGATTGGTGCTATTAAACGGATCGAACAGGTAGGGCTTACCAGAATAATAGCAACGTAGCAGACTCTCGCATATGGCCGGCCCCGGTTGCGCGGTCAGGAAGGACACCTCTGCTTCGAATTGCCTTTCTTTTGCCGGCAATTGAGAAAGATATTTGGGTAGATTGAAGTAAGGAGATCCACGCAGCATGAAGGGTAGGCCGACGGAAAGCAAGAGTGGTGGCGCCCACCTCCACAAGTTGCCTTTCTGGAAATGCGGGATGGGCAACTGCCAAACAGAATCAAGAAAAAGTCCCATAATGATGGACATCGCCAGGAAGTTGTCGAAGTATGTATTGGTGCTGACCCCTCCGACTCCTCCAAAAACAATCCCAATAAGTAACGAGCTAAAGAAATAAAGGGCAATTACTCTGAACTTCTCGGTGCGCATGTGCCAAATCGACCACGCAAGGGAAATTATAAGGGGGACCTGAAGCGGTTCGTACGCTGGCAGAAAGCGAAGTGCCCATACGAATGAGTAGTGTCTCGGGCTCAAAAGACTTGAGATAAAAAACGGACCTCCCAAGAGCATGTTAATCACAATGGATGCGCTCAGAAGGACGATGGCGAACAGAATGAACCGCATCGCTTTGGTCCGAGACACCGCCAAGAAGTCGATTAGCACGGCAAGCGGAGCTGGGACGAGATTTTGCTTAATGTTGCCGCCAAGCACAAACAGGGCCGTGATTGCAAAAATCATCCCGTTGCTGGAAGGACCTCCAAGATACAGCAATAACCCAATAAGAAAGAACGGATGCGCGAACATCTGTGGGTCATTCATTCCGACATACCCTGACGCCACGGTACAGAACAGCGCCAAACAAAAGGACGCCCCAAAAATGGCAGCGCCCCAGTTCCCCGTCAGCTTCTTGACGATCAGAGCAACAAAGACTGACGAGAGCAAAAGGGAGATCAGCGAAATCAGCCGCCCTGTTATCACAGGGTCTCCAAGGAAATGAGCAAGGTACGCGACCACATAAAATGAAACGATCGGATAATTGACCGTTGTCCAGCTATACTTCGGAGAGTACAAGGGGAGATGATGAGCGGCCGCCTGCGCGTTGTAGGCGTTCCACCCTTCGTTGTAGTTCCATTCAACGTGAAAGAAAGTGCGCGTAACTGGACCGATAATGGTTAGAAGAGAGAAAACAACAATAATTGCCAATACAGGCCAGTCAGGCACCGTTGTCTTTAGGGGAGTCCCTAAAGGAAGGTTTTCGATGTTTTCGCGCAACCAAGTCCAACTCTCCTGCTGGACGTGATCCGATGGCTCAGTGACCTTTGTTGATTCCTCTTCAGGTATACTCAATCTTGGTGTTCCTCCTGTCGAGTCAACGACGCATTCATCCCATCGTGCGCCTGGCAACGCTGACACGAGCATTGCAGATTCAGCCGGCGATGCAAGACCTTCAGTTTATGATGGTCTTTCGGCCGCCGGAATTTTTCTCCGCTTCGAGCGACCCCACCTAAGCTCTTGCAAACTATGATTTGATGGAGACATCCACTCGGGCTTGGCTGCTCTCGCGGGGCGCTCCTGCTCTGTGTGCTGCAATCGTTTCGCGGTATGCCTCAAGGAGAACCCTCCCGGCCGAGGTCCACGTAACCCCGGGCGCGGCCCTCAAGGACCCAGCGCGTAGCCTCTCGAGCAGCGCGCGGTCTCCGTGCAGCATGGTGATGTGTTGGGTCAGGGCTTCCACGTCTCCGACGCGATGCATGAGCCCCGTTTTCATATTGCTGCAAATCTCGGTGCATGCTTCCGACGCGAGCGGCACGCATCCGCTGCCCATCGCTTCCGTGATTACAAGCCCGAAACCCTCCTCGATGCTGGGAAGAACCAGGATGTCGCTCATCCGCATCAGTTCGGGCACGTCGTTCCGGTGCCCTAGGACGCGGACGCTCGGATGGGAGAGCATGGATGCGAGTTTTTCCTGGTAGGCCGGCAGGAATTCTCCGGCAATCAGAAAAGTCCCATCCTTCGACGCCGGAGACTGGAGCCATGCTTCGAGGGCATAATGCACGCCCTTCCGCACCGCACACACTCCCACAAACAGCATGGTCAGTCCGCGCTTAGGTTCCCGCGGCTCGTCGCTGGGGTAGTACACTTTCTCGTCGTACCCGTAGATGTGCCTCGCTAACTGCTCCTCCGCATATCCCTTATCGAGAAAGGTCTTCACCACAAACTCCGATGGGCACAAGAGGCGCGTGGCCAGCCTGTATTCCTCCTCCTCCTTGCGCAGCTTCTCCGCATTGTAGGCGTGCTCATGATCCGGCGGCAGGGTGATCCCCAACCGGTCGCACTCCTTCTGCACCACCTCCATGGCAAAGCCCGTGTGCGCATTCGGTCTTTCCAGTACGGTCGGGATTCCCAGTCGCGCCGCTGTCTTAAGTGTTTCGAGCGCTCCCAAAGGCCACGTGTGGATGATGTCAATCTGCCCCACCAACTTCTCGATTCGGCGCGCCACAATCCAGTCGTGCAAAGCGACGGCGCGCATGGTACCCACGATCCTATAGGGGAGGCGGAACTTTCCTCTCGCCAGGGTTGGGGAAACTCTTACGCCGGGGCGGACTGGCCTCGAAATGGAGGCCGGGAAAACCAAGACGTCCACCTCCGCTGCGGCCAGGCCGTTCACCTGCTGCCAGGCCGTGTAGCACACCCGGTCCGCGCCCAGCCGGAGCGGAAAGCTGTATACTGCCCGCACCCGCGCGTTTCTGTCGCTCATTATTTTTCCTTGATGCCTGCTTCTGGACGTTTCTCTTTGCCTTCAGCTATGACGTAAAGCGTTCTCTTCCTCGTGTGGAAAGACCGTGCCGGGCTTCTTGCTTTGCTTCTCCGAGCGGCAGATAAGTCCCTGCTGTCCCGGGAGCGAATGCGAACCGCTCCTGGCCCGGTGCCTCCACGGTTCGGACCACCGTCTGCCTTGCCTCGGAGCTTGCCACGGAAATGCAGGCCACCAAAGCGAAGAAGCCCATCAGTGTGTGAGCCGGAAAGTTAATCCCGAAAGATGACACCACAGTGGCAAACAGGGCGGAACCCAGGCACCAGAGGAGCCATTCCTGCCCGCGGTCCCCGTTCACCTGCTTCCTTGCCCTCCCAATCGCCCCAAAGCTCCGGCTGAAAATCGCGATATAGAAAATCAGGGTCAACAGACCCCCGGTCAACGCAACGGCAACAAACTGGTTGACGAGATCCCACGCACCCCATCCCCATGTGTTGTAATACTTTGTGCCCAGCAGCCACCAGTCGCTGAAATGCCGGATGCACATGTCCACCAGCGCATAGCGCTGATCGCTGGACGAGGAACCGGTCAGGTCGATTCGCGCGATCAGGGCCCAAACGGGCGCTTTCATCACCATGTGAAGTCCCACTAACATTATGACCAATCCCCAGCGAACCAGGCGCATCCGCTGGCGCAGAAGCCAGAAGGCAAGCCCCAGGATACACCCGCCAAGGGTCAAGTACGACGTGCTCGAGTGCGACGTGATCACCATGACCGTGGCCCCAGCAAGTCCCGCGTACGCTATCATCCGGGACTTTCCATCCGTCCACAGCCAGAGAAACAAGGGAATCAAGACGCCGGCGAACGCTCCGGCAAAGAGACAACCCATCACTCCCCCAGAACGTACGTTCCCGTCTCTTACCGTCACCCCCGAATCGCCTCCCAGCAGGCCGAATACGTTGATATGACTGATTTGTTCGTTGATCATGCAGACGCCTTGAATTACGCAAATCGCAGCCAACACCTTGATCGTGCGCCGAACTGTCTCGCCGTCCGGAACTAGAAATCTCACCACCAGGTAGCCGCCTAGGGTGTCCACAATATCTCCCAGACTTTTGATAAATGCCTGCGTCTCCATATACTGGAGATTAAACATGATTACGGCCGACATAGCCCAGAGCACCGCCACTTGGTCCACGGGGTTGAATCCTCCCGGGTACCTGCTTCCCGATGACGACTTCCGGGAACTGGCCATTCGTGCCAATCCGGCCAAAATTAGGATGCGCAGGGCCGTAAAGTGGAAGCCCCCCAACACCACCACTTGTCCGCCCGGGATTGTGAAAAAAGCCAGCAGAAAAGGCAGAATCGCCTTCGAGCGCGGACGGGTCAGGATCAGCACGACGGCGATCAGCAGATACAACACCACCAGCGGGTGAATGGCCGTTTCAGCCGCGCCGCCTCCAAATCGAAGGTGTTGAGGTTCCATAGGTCAGCCGCTAGGGTGGTGTCCTGAATAATTCTTTACAATGGCGTACTTTGTCCGGCCAATGACCTCAAGACGCAAGTCTGGGCGGCGTTGATCGCCATGTTGCTGATCAAACACCTGCAGTTGAAGGCCACCTTCGGCTGGTCACTGCCGAATCTGGTGGCGGCAGCAGTTGTTCGTCTACTGCGATTTGTGGCTGTGCATTGATCATCCCTTTCAAGCGCCGAAGCTGCCAGAATCGCTGCCGCAACAACTGGCGATGGTCTGGCAGTAGTTGGACAGCAGCTCACTTCCCAAGGAAAACATTGTGGCCAAATTGACGATTTCGGGAACTGCAATCTAGACAGCGGCCATCAGGTAAACCGATTTTCGAGGGGCCAACCTGCTCTGTGCAAGGAAGGGAAAGGAGATTCATGCCCGCTATTTTCAGCAGCGCCGAGCCCGGTCCTCAGCTAATGGACACCAGTTGGGCCCGTACATATCAAGCGCGCGACGAATCTGAGGGTGGACCCTTTAAAGGTCAAACCCAAGTAAGTTCAATTAACGACGGCCTGTAAATTCGTCGGTGCTGCCAGGGAGCCCGAAAACTGATACGCTCCCACATCCCATGCTCCGGTCGCCGGCCGAGTGTTCGACGTTCGCGCCGGGCAGGAAACCGAGTGATTGCTCGTATTGTAGGTGCAAGCGAGAGGCGTATCACTGGCCGAATATCCTGACGGCCAACTCGACGTAAGATTTGTGCCTGCTCCAACCGGACAGGTAGGCGAGGATCGTCCATTGCAGTTCGTACTCTTGGGCTGATAGGCATAGGTGCCACCAGAAGTATATCCGGCCGTCGTCGCCTGCGCATCTGTCATTGTGATTGTATTCGTGTTCGTAACAGGCGTTCCGATCAAGGTCGAGTTAACGATAAAATTGTTATACAAAACTCCATTCCAAGACCCACCTGTACCTACCGTTGCACTGTCTACAATCGTGTTATTGTACCAATACCCCGTACCCCCGGCCCCTGCGCACTGCCCAGTACTCTGACAGAAAGCAATCTGTCCACCTGGGTTGTTGTACCACACGTTGTTGAAGTAATAATCGGACGCATTCGGCACAAACCACGTGGTTACCCCGCTACTTCCAATGAAGTTATTCGAGATCACATTGTTATAGAAGTAGTTGTTGCCCGGGGCCTCGTTGATAGGAAACTCGACACCATTGCCATGAGATACGCCATCCCCTGATTGAGAAATGTGGTCAATCCAGTTATCGTGCCAGATGTGAGCACCATTGCAGACGGCTCCCTGCGAAGCGTAGCGCAGCACAGAATTAGAGACATTGTAGCAGCCCCACAAAAGACAACCGAAACTAACTCCATCTGTATCCGAACCGTCGCAGACTAACCCTACTACATTCGTGGGTCCAGAAATTCCGAAGGTCCCATCACAAGTTCCGGTTGGCTCTCCTCCACTTTGACTACAACTAAAAGGCGGATGCGTCCAGCCGTGCATATACAAATTGAAATAGGTATTATTCTCTGCTCCACTTGCGATATAGCCTGAACAGCAAAGTTTTTCATTGGCATTCGATTGATTACCATGCCAGCACAGCCCTGTAAACTCAAAGTTGTCGATATAGTTATAGTGGGTAGCGCCAACCTTCATGAAATTGAATGTACTTTGATCGTAGGGGCAGCTTGACACGGCTGACGAGCTTGTTGGATTATCGCCATTCATAATCGGGCGCGTCCACGATGAGCCTGAGTTCCAAGTTTGGTCCACGCCCCAATAAATCGGGTTGCCACTCGTCCCGTTCCATTGTAGAAGCCACCCACAATTCCTATAACAACCAGATCCCAAACCCGCGTAAGGCACGGCGCTGGAATTGCCGAAGTGCCACGTATCTCCACCGCGAAGGATGAATCCCTGACCCGCCGATGGAGTTACGCTAGCGCAATTATTTGAACAGGTCGCCATCCCTGGAGCGTGAAGCCATGGATGCCCGGATGCTTCCGAGAGACCATCGTTGGAATCGGAGCCATTCGCCGCAATGTAATAACAGCTTGTCACCCCGAGGCTGGAGAGCGTCTGGTTCCCGTTGACACCATACGTCGCTCCGGAAGGACACGTCCCACCCGAGGCGAATGCGGGAAGCGCCAGAAGCAGAAACAGAAATGTAAGACTTATTTTCCCCTTGAATGATGTGATGCCTACGTAAAGCCAGGTTCTTCCTTTGGACGCAACCATGTTCGATTCTCCGATTCGGCAAGCGCGCCGAGGCAAAAGTCCGCGGCCTGCTCGAAACCGACGGGGGAGGCCACTGCTGCCAGTGTACGGACGGTATCCCAGGAAGAACAAGTATCGGAAGTGCATGTGCAGGATATTTCGATAGCACGGTCGACTTGTCTAACTTCGCAGCGAGTCTTTAGAAATCTCTCTAACCAATTGAACCCATGAGGATTAACTCTTCAAGCTCGCAAGTCTGGGATTTTGGCCCCTTCCCGGCCGGTTGCGGCAACAGATTGCTTCTTAAGCTCGCGTTTGTGTTCCACGGCTTGGTTTTGGTCCCAGTACACCATTGTGCGCCGCAGAATCGTGAACTTCCTGGCCCAGCCCAGGCGGCGAAATGGAGTCATGGCGAAAGAAGACAACGATGCCTTATTCCATTCTGCGGCTTCCCCAAACGCACGAGCCCTACCCTCGGCCGCCAGTCTGTGGAGGATATGAGTCATCAGGACCCAATCCATCGCCCGGCCACGATACTTGGGGAAAACATGGAAATCGAGAAACTGCACATCATCCGCCCCCAGGGGGAAGTAATGGGGCTCGACGGTGCGTCCCTGCAGGGTCCATCCGTACCCAGCCAGCTTGTCTTCAAGCTTGATCATCCAGAGCGAAGCCCCTAGCTCAAAGCGCTCTTCGACGTTGCGGCGCGCTTGCTGAGGATTCCAGAAACTGGTGATCTCGTGCATGTCTTGCGGGCTGAGATCAGTCTGATTCGTGTGCCGCTCCACCTTCAGAGCACTCGGCAAATCAGCCGTCGGCGGGCTAAGCGCCGGGAGGTCACAGTAAAACAGGACCATACGGCTGGAAAACAGCGTTCGTCTCGCCGCCAGGCCGAAACGGCGAACGGTCGCCCGCAAGCCATTGCGCTTGAAATAAACAGTGAGACGCGAAATTGAACTGGAATTGCTCATCGCGATGTAGACTGAGCGGTCGCTGAGATCTTGGGTGGAACACTATTCGGAGAGCAGCGCCCGCAGGCAGGCGCCGCTTACCTGTTTCCGCACATCGCCTTCTGCGCTTTGCTTCCCCCGCGCCAGGCCTGCGGCCACGGCAACCGCGTAGCGAACCAGGTGGTGGAAAAGCATGATGCTCCGAATTCCCATCACGCCCCAGATGCCGTGATGTTTGCGCCAATAGTAAAAAACCGACCGCTGTTGCGCGACCGCAAAGCGAACGGGATACGGGGCCGTGATTTTGCCCCGGTCATGAATTGCCCTGGCGCCGGGGAAAAAAACTACCTGCCATCCCGCCTTCCAGCAGCGCCGGCACCAATCCACGTCATCGCCATACATGAAGAGGTTTTCATCGAGCAGCCCCACCTGGTTAAAGGTTTCGCGGCGGATCATCGAGAAGCAGCCCACCAGGACGTCCACGGGCAGAGTCCGGTCGTGGGGGAAGTAGAACATGTGCTCGCCAGCGAAGAACCTGGAGTTTTTGAACGCCGTCGCCAGGCCGGTTGCCGAGCAAAAATTGTTCCACAGAGTCGGAAATCGCCGGCACGTGCTCTGCTGTGTCATGTCCGGGTTAAAGACGCGCGGGCCAACATTTCCCACCTTGGGATTCTGGTCGAGGAAATCCGCCAGAGCATCCAGACAGCCCGGAAACACGATTACGTCGGGATTCACCAGCGCGATATAGCGCCCCTGGCACTGGCGGATGGCCACATTGTTGCCCTTCGCGAAGCCGAGATTTTCGTTGCTCCGAATGAGCTTGACATCGGGAAATCGAGCTTCGACCATTTCCGCGGTGGCATCCGCCGAGGCATTGTCAACCACAATGACTTCCATGCTACGGCGTGGCGGCGCTTCTGCCAGGCTCTCCAGGCACAGTTCCAAATAGTGCTTGGCATTCCACGCGACGATCACAACTGAGATATCCATGAAGATTCTGCGGCGTATCTGTTGACCCACTACTTGCGGCCGCGTTCAAGCAATTCCACCAACAACCGCCTCTTGGAACAGACCCACGCGATTCTACGGCCACCAAAAGCCACAGCGGGCGCTGGATCAGCCACGGTCACTAGACCCACACCGCGTGCCTCGCGCAGCCCTGATTCCAAGTCGTCAATTTCGTAACAGACGTGGTGCAATCCTCCCCCCTTCTTGAGGAAATTGCCGACCGGCGAGACCTCGCTGGCTGGCTCCACCAATTCGAAGACTGGATTCCGTGGATCGACGGGACTAAAGAAGGCCACTCGAACGCGCTGTATCGGATCATGGATAATCTCCCCATCCCAACGCGCCGATATGGAGACAGCAAACTCGTCGGCAACGGCTGAAATTGATGAAACCACAAAGCCCAGATGGTGCAGAATGGCATTCCCGCCGACTAAAGGTCCCACGCGATCGACCTGCACGGAATCCGCCCCGCCCCGCTGTTCAATCGGCCCGTTTCGAGGCCACATATCCTGTACCATAGTCTGAGATCACCGCCTGGAGTTTTCATGCCCGCCTCAGCAAGGAATCGAGAATGTCCTTTACTCGGAGTGTCGGCCAAGGTGCAGAGTACCCAAGCTGCGCACTACGTAGTGCGCAGCCAAGCTTGCCCTGACGACCGCAGAAGAGACAACACTGTTGCATGCCACAAGTGGGGTTAATTGAAGCACGTCGGTGCCAGACAATCCTCTCTTGAAGGAATAAACGCCCGGGTTGCCTCCCGGATCGATGCCCCCCAAGTCGTACCGCTTGAGGCCACTTTCCTTAAGCCATTGAATCAGGGTCCACTGCAGCAAATAGGCGCCTTTTGCATTTAACCCGTCGTCGCTGGTCGCCCCGAGCAGATAAATCGCGGAATCACCCATCGCCGAGGCCACCAGTCCTGCCACTGGGAGACCATCTTGCTCGCAGATCAAGATCCGCATGCGATGGGCCTTCGGCAGGTCTTCTTGCAGCCGCCCAAACTCCTCAACGTCCACCGTGGTTTCGAATGCTTTCCGTTTCCACATCTGGTTGTACATCCGGCAAAAAGTTCGGTATTCGTCAATCCCATTTCCGGCAACGACCTTCAGTCCTTTCTTTTCTGACTGAGTGAGCTTGTTTCGCCATTTCGCGTCGAGATTCTTGCGCAATTGCTCGATCGGAGGTGCGAGGTCGAGAATGAAAGTTCTATAAATGTTCGCGGAGGTGCGAGGTTCCTGCGTAAAGCCAGAGAAAGCAGATTGAAATAGCGCAGCGCGCGGTGACCCGACAAAGGCGTTCGGGATGATCTGCAGTAAGAGTCTTCGCTTGCAGGCGTATTCCTCTTGCAGGGCGCGAGCTATGCACAAGGCGGCTTCGGCATCAAGCTCTCGTCCCCGTCGGTGACAAAGCGGGCCCCACCGCAGATACGCCATGCCGAAGTTGAATCTTGTCGGGCGAATGATCCTAAGCTGCGCCATCCCCAAGACTTCACCATTTCGTTTCAAGACCAAGTGGCTGAGGTTTTTTCTTCCCCAGCGAACCGCGCCGTATGACCACGTCTGATAGAGGTTGGCGTCATAGAAGAGATCGAGCATCGCCGACCATTCTTCAGGCGTTGCACGATCCACCTCGACTTGCCAAACCGGATCCAGCATGGGGTTCAATTCGGTCTCTCGACCCACAGCGGCACTCTGGTCGCACACTTGATACACTTAGACCTCCGACGGAACAGATGCGCTCTCCGGGCTTGCCCCCGCCAAGAGTACCTCCGCGGTCCGGCGAATGTAGCGCGTTCTCGGCGAGTAGGTTGGAGGCACGTCATAGCACCACAACGCACGGCCTTCTGAGCCCCCCCCCATAGGGATGAAACCGAGGCTGGCATAGTGCCCGGCAACCATGCTGTTTTTCTTGGACGGGATATAGACGCCCACGATCTTGCGGATGCCACGCGCCTGGCACTGTTCGACCAGAGCATCAAACATGGCGAATTCCATCTCGCGCTTCAACACGCGACAGCTCATCAGCCAAAGGTCGAGTTGCATTGTCTCATCAGATACTTGCCCGATCAAGACCGACACCAGACCGTTGTCTCCAAATCTGTCAGCCAGCCGCCCGTAAAGCGTGACAAAGGCTGGGTCCTGGGCAATGGCCTCGACTTCACCGCTCGTATACCGCCTGGTTGTGAGATTGAACTGATTCGTCTTGTTGATCAACTGTGTGATTCGCTCCAGATAGACCGGAAGGAAAGCGCCGATCTCCGCCGTCATTTCGAGCGAGGCCAAAAACTCCCCGTAGTTAGAGAACCTGGCTTGGCAATTGCTTCGCTGCGCATTTGAGCTGTAGTAGGCTGAACGGCTGAGATCGTCTTGGACTACTTTGTCCACTTCGAAGTAGCGCTCGTGTTCGAGTACTTCTGCAAAACCGGAAACATCCGAGCCCACATTCGGCACCGCCACCTCCGGCAGTTGCTCCGCCACAAGAGCCCTCTCGGCCGGATTATCGTCAATGAATACGATGCTATCAAGACCAATGTTGAGCTCGGTGGCGATCTCCCGGATGTTCTCAGGCTTCGGATTCCAGTTGGCTTTGAAGGCGCTGAAATCCTCCAGCTTCAGAACGCTGTCGGGATGCGAAAAACCCTCTTTGGCGTTTTCAGCGTCGTTCTTCGAGCACACCGCGAGAATGATGCCCCTCCGTTTGAGATCTTTTACATATCGCTGGAAGTCTAGAAAGGCTTCGCCGACCGGGTGGTCTTTACCAAGAATCAGGTTTTGCAGGCCATCGTCTCCAATTACACCGCCCCAAAGTGTGTTGTCTAAGTCCAGCACGAGGCATTTCTTGGATTTTCCGTAAACCGACTTAACGATAGCGGCAAGGTTATGAGCTAGGGACACAGTCGCCGTCGGGCTCAGTGCCATGTGAAAGTTGTACCAATAGCTGTTGCGGAACCACGCGGCTTGGCCCACTTGTGCGGAAAGGTAGAGGATGTCATTAATTAGGAAACGCGAGTGGTTGCGGGCATAACCCGCGAACTCGGCATTCAGCCTCAACACAAAGTTCACGCTCCCGAACGATTCGGAAGCCTCCAAATTCCCGAGTGGCCTGAGGCGCGGCAGGTCAAAGTTGTTCTGGATGATAAGTGCGCCAAGTTCCGTATGAATCTTTTCCCACAAGGACTCGAACCGAGCCATTTCACGGCGGACGCGGCGTTCAACCTCGACCTCGGCTTCCAGTAGCTCGGGGAATTCCGATATGTTGTGCCAGGTGGTGTGGAGAAAGACGATGTTGGGCTTGAAATTCCACAGATCTGGATTTTCGAACTCAACGTCCTCAGAGTAGCGGTTGTAACCCGATTCGTAGAACGCTGGTTCAATTCCTTGTGCCAGGAGAAACAGCTCTAACATGCTCTTAACTTCAGTGGTCGTGGAACCGCCAAGAATTGCAATCCGCGTTGGCACGAGATTAGTTTGTTTGAGCAGTTCCTTCTTCAGCACCAGCCGCTTGCGCAGGATATCCCCCACCGCGATGGGGAATCTTAGAGCTTTCAGAACCTCCGATTGCAAGGTAGTTGCTTCTGATGCCATCGAAGCCTCCATGCGACTGCCGCAGCTTGCCATCAAGAGGAGCTACTTTCCGCCTGCGCCAGCCGCAGAAGGTCAGCAACCGTGGAGCAGGTCACGATCTGGCCAGGAGAGATGTACACATCGTAGTTGGTTTCCGCCAGGGCAATGAAGGTGATCAGGGAGGTGGAGTCCCAGTTCGGCAGCTCCTCGAGTCTTTCGTGACCTCGAAGCGTCCCGGCAGGTAGGTCGAGAATCTCATCCATCTGTAAGAGGAATTCGTCGTGGGTCATTGGCATGGTTTCCTTAATAACTTGTCGCAGGTCTAGCAAAAACTGAACTATTCTTATGCCTCGATATTTGCGCTTGGGACCTTTGGCCCGATCCCTGCACCTTCCTCGGAAGCGCATGGCCGCGAGGGTTGGGTGAGGTTTTCGAGCTCAGAGATCCTCCACCGAGGTTCTACGTTTGCGGCACGAACAGCGAGTTCCGTATTGTGCGGAGACGGGGCAGAATCTCAATCTCCGAAAATAGTGCGCCGTCGCTGCCAGTCTTAATGCTAACCCTGT
>OBLU010001642.1_pt1 | contig 20744 bp, 16 predicted proteins | sample 1518681 | NCBI WGS metagenome assembly OBLU01 (sample SAMEA3539304, study PRJEB22396) | soil metagenome | biome: tundra; feature: field; material: soil | place: USA | collected 2010-05 | depth 0.15 m
GGGACGGGCAGGCCGTCAGTCACCGCGCTCGAACCGGAACCCAACCCCGCGGACCGTGGTGATGTAGCGGGGGCTGTGCGCATCGTCACCGAGCTTGCGCCGCAGCCACGAGATATGCATGTCCAGCGTCTTCGTTGACCCCCACCACTTGCTGTCCCAGACCTCACGCATGATCTGCTCACGGGTCACCACCTTCCCCGCGTCAGCGACCAGCACGCTCAGCAGGTCGAACTCCTTGGTCGTGAGCTCAAGCTCGGTATCCACGATCCAGGCGCGACGGGCGTCGGAGTCGACGCGCACGCCCTGAACCACGCTGGTCTCCGCATTGCCGCGGCGGAGCAGGGCGCGGACCCTCGCCAGCAGTTCGGCGAGCCGGAACGGCTTTGTCACGTAATCGTCGGCGCCGGCGTCGAGGCCAATCACGGTGTCCACCTCGTCCGCCCGCGCGGTCAAGATCAGCACCGGCACGGTCTGCCCGTCGGAGCGCAGCCGGCGGCAGACCTCCAGCCCGTCCAGCCGGGGCAGGCCGATATCGAGCACGATGAGGTCGATGCCACCGCCGAGGGCCGCCTCCAGGGTGCTCGGCCCGTCCGGCGCGACGTCCACGTCGTAGCCTTCCCGGCGGAGCGCGCGGGCCAGCGGCTCTGATATGGATGCATCATCCTCAGCGAGCAGAACGCAAGTCATGCTCAGATCCTAGGCACTTCCTGAGCCTATAGGTCCCGAACAGTGCGCTGACGTGCTATCTCCCTGCGGCGACGATGAGTTTCGGGTGGCCGTTTGGTCATACCTACCGGATGGTGCCGGTGGCTGCGGGGCCCGCGCACGGGTCGGAAGCGCCGTTTTTCGTTGGCCGGCACATCCGCGCTGCCGGTAAGTTCGTTGCGCGCGGGCGTTGACGGGCTGGCGCCTAGTCAGGAGGACGTAGTGGCACAGATCAGCTCGGGGCCGGCAATTCTCGTGGAGGGCCTGACCAAGTCGTTCGGCGAGGTGCGCGCGCTGCGCGGCATCGACCTGTCGGTGCCGGGTGGGACGGTGCTGGGTCTGCTGGGCCCCAACGGCGCGGGTAAGACGACCGCCGTGCGCATCCTGACGACCCTGCTGCGCCCGGACGGGGGTCGCGCCCTGGTGGAGGGGCACGACGTCGTGCGGGAGGCTGCGGCGGTCCGCCGGTCGATCGGGCTCTCCGGCCAGTCGGCAGCCATTCAGGAGGAGCTCACCGGCCGGGAGAACCTTGAGATCGTCGGACGGCTGTATCACCTGAGCTGGCCGGACGCTCGCAGTCGCGCCGCCGAGCTGCTGGAACAGTTCGACCTGGTCGATGCGGCCGACCGGCCGGCCAAGACTTTCTCCGGCGGCATGCAGCGTCGCCTGGACCTGGCCGCAAGCCTGGTCGGCCAGCCCCAGGTTTTGTTTCTCGACGAGCCGACGACTGGCCTGGACCCGCGGTCGAGGCTGGGAATGTGGGACATCATCCGGTCACTGGTCGCCGGCGGCACGACGATGCTGCTCACTACTCAATACCTTGATGAGGCCGACGAGCTGGCCAACGAGATCGTGGTCATCGACCACGGCCTGGTCATTGCCGCCGGCACGTCCGAGGAGCTGAAGGGCCGGGTCGGCGGGGATGTGCTCGAGTTCACGGTGTTCGACCGTAGCCGGGTCAGCGACGCCGTCATCGCGATCGCACAGATCGGCGAGGGCGAACCGCACGTAGACAAGGAGACCGGCGTGATCAACGTGGGGGTCGGGGGCCGCGGTTCCGAGGCGCTCATCGAGGCGGTCCGCGACCTGGACAGTGCCGGCATCGAGATGCACGGCCTGACACTGCGCCGGCCATCCCTCGACGACGTGTTCCTCGCGCTGACCGGGCACGCCGCCGAGGAGGACGGCCAGCCAGACCAGCGCCGCCGCGGCCGCCGCCGCCGCGGCGGCAAGAAGGACTCAGCGGGGGTGGCGTCATGACCGCCATCGCCGCGCAGCCGGGCGCACCGGGCGCTGCGCAGCCGGACGCGCCCGGCCTGCTCATCCAGGCTCGCTGGGCGGTGAACGACACGCTCACCATCACCAGGCGCAACCTGCTGGTCTGGATGCGTGTCCCCGCCTACATCGTGTTCACCGTGATCCAGCCGGTGATGTTCGTGCTGATGTTCCGCTACGTCTTCGGCGGCGCGATCCCGGTGAAGGTGAAAGGCGGCTACGTCAACTTCCTGATGCCGGGCATCATCGGGCAGACCGCGGCGTTCGCGACGTTCGGCACGGCCATCGCGCTGGCGCAGGAGCTGAAGAAGGGCGTCATCGACCGGCTGCGGTCGATGCCGATGGCGCGCTCGGCCGTGCTGGCCGGCCGCCTGGTCGCCGATACCGCGCGGATGCTCGTGACGATCCTGATCGTCATCGCCGTGGGATACGCGGTCGACTTCCGGTTCCAGAACGGCGTGGTCCCGGCCATCCTCATGGTCGTGCTCGCCGTCGTGTTCGGGGTGGCGATCTGCCTCATCGCCGCCTTCACCGGCCTGGCCATCGGCGATGAGGAAGCCGTGCAGGCCTTCGGGCTGATCTGGCTGTTCCCGATCACGTTCCTCAGCTCCGCGTTCGTGCCGATCTCGACCATGCCCGGCTGGCTGCAGGCTTTCGCCAACAACCAGCCGGTCACCTACGTCATCAACACGATGCGCGCGCTGGCGCTCGGCGGCCCGATCGAGGCGAACCTGTGGAAGAGCATCGTGTGGCTGGTAGGGATCTTCGTCGTCTTCGCGCCGCTCGCCGTCCGGGCCTACAAGCGGGCCGGCTGACCCGGGGCCAGCTGACCCGGGGCCAGCTGACCCGGGATCAGCGGCCGCCGGCCAGGCTGCGATCGCGCTGCTGCACGCCCATCTCGCCGTAGGGATAGTCAGCGGCCCGCGGGTCGCTGGCGGCGTCGAGCACGGCGGTTTCCGCCGGGGTCAGGTGCAGATCAGCCGAACGAAGGTTCGTCTCAAGCTGTCCGGCCGTCCGCGCGCCGAGGATCGTCGAGGTCACGCCGGGCCGGTCGGCCAGCCACGCCAGCGCGACCTCGGGCATCGAGAGGCCACGCTCGCCGGCGATCTTCGCCGTCGCGTCGATGACCTCCCAGGTGCGGCGGCTTCCTCGCCGGTCGTAGGCCTCCATGCCGCGATCCGGGTCCTCTCCGAGGCGGGTAGCGCCCGCCGGGCGCTCGTCGCGCCGGTACTTTCCGGACAGCCAGCCGCCGCCGAGCGGGCTCCACGGCAGCAGGCCCAGGCCCGCGTCCATCGCCGCGGGCACGATCTCCCACTCGATCTCACGCACCAGCAGGCTGTACTGCGGCTGAAGCGTCACCGGCCCGGCCACGCCCAGCGCGCGGGACAGGTGCACCGCCTTGGTCAGCTGCCAGCCGGTAAAGTTCGACAGCCCGTAGTAGCGGACCTTGCCAGCGCGCACGAAACCGTCGAGCGTGCGCAGCGTCTCCTCGAGCGGTGTCCACGGATCGAACGCGTGGACCTGGTAAAGATCAATGCTCTCGAGCCCCAGCCGCCGCAACGACCCGTCGAGCGCGCGTGTCAGGTGCCGCGCGGACAGCCCGGCACCGTTCGGAGAATCATCCAGCGGGAAGCGGCCCTTCGTGGCCAGCACCACCGGCTCGGTAAGCCCGGCTGAGCGGCTGGCGAACCAGCGGCCGATGATCTCCTCCGACATGCCGCCGCTGTACACGTCCGCTGTGTCGACGAACGTGCCGCCCGCCTCGACGAACCGGTCGAGCTGCTCGTGCGCGCCCTGCTCATCGGTCTCCGAGCCGAAAGTCATGGTCCCCAGGCACAGGCTCGACACCGCGCAGCCGCTGCGCCCCAGAGTGCGATAGTCCATATTTCTAACCTACGCCGCCGGGCGATCGGGCTTCCGCCGGCAATGACTCACACCGGCGTGACGCCGTGCCGCCGCCGGGAGAACGAACGGTCCTTCCCCGCCGCCGCGGCGAACCGGCGGATCAGCTCCGCCCGCAGGTCGCCGGGCTGCACGACGTCGTCGGCGACCAGTTCGCCGGCGAGCCGGAGCACGTCGATGTCGCGGTCGTATTCCTCGCGGAGCCGCTGGGTCTCCGCCTCGCGCGCGGCGGGGTCCTCGATGCTCGCCAGTTTGTTGTAGTAGACCGCGTTGACCGCGGCTTCGGCCCCCATGACGGCGATCTTCGCGGTGGGCAGCGCGAGGGTCGCGTCCGGCTCGAACCCCGGCCCCGCCATCGCGTACAGGCCCGCCCCGTACGCCTTCCGCACCACCACGCAGATCTTCGGCACGGTCGCCTCAGCGACCGCACTGACCATCTTCGCGCCGTGCCTGATGATGCCCTGCCTCTCCACGGCCGTTCCGACCATGAAGCCGGGCACGTCGGCGAGGAAGAGCAGCGGCACGTTGAACGCGTCGCATAGCTGGATGAAGCGGGCCGCCTTGTCGGCGGAGTCGACGAACAGCACGCCGCCCTTGAACAACGGGTTGTTGGCCACGACGCCGACGGGGCGGCCGGCCAGCCGGGCGAACCCGATGGTCAGCTCGCGGGCCCACAGCGCGTGGATCTCGAAAAAAGACCCCTTGTCGACCAGGCCGCGCAGGTACCGGCGCATGTCGTAGGCCTGCCGCTCGCTGGCGGGCAGCAGCGCGGCGAGATCGGCAGCCACCGGCTCGGCCGGCGGCCCGGCCGGCGGCTGCTGCTGCCAGTTCGCCGGCAGGTAGGACAGGTAGCCGCGCACCGCTTCCAGCGCCTCATGCTCGGAACTCGCGAGGTAGTGGCCGCACCCGGACACGGTGCAGTGCATCCGGGCACCCCCCATCTCCTCCAGCGTGGTCTTCTCCTTGACCACCATCTCGACCATCCGCGGGCTGCCCAGGTACATCGAGGCGTTCCCGTCCACCATGGCCACGAAATCGCAGAACGCGGGGATGTATGCACCGCCCGCCGCCGACGGCCCGAACAGCGCGCAGACTTGCGGGATGGAGCCCGAGGCGCGCACCTGGGTGTGGAAGATGTGGCCCGCCCCACGCCGGCCCGGGAACATCTCCACCTGGTCGGTGATCCTCGCACCCGCCGAATCCACCAGGTAGATCATGGGAATCTGCGACTGGTAGGCCTTCTCGATGATCCGGATGATCTTCTCGACGGTGCGCGCCCCCCACGAGCCCGCCTTGACCGTCGAGTCGTTGGCCATCAGCGCCACCGGACGGCCACCGATCGTGGCGGTCCCGGTGATCACCCCGTCGGCGGGCAGGCCATCCGCGAGCACGTTCGCGTACCGCCCGTCCTCGGTGAAGCTCTGCTCGTCCACCAGCAATGCAACGCGCTCCCGCGCGAACAGCTTGCCGGCGGCCTGGGCCGCGTCGTGGTAGCGCTGCGCCCCGCCGCGCTCCACCCGCGCCCGCAACTCACTCAGTTCCGGATGCCCGCCCTGCGGGTGCCCCGCGTCAATCTCCTCAGCCACGATCGCGACCCTACCCCCGCGCGGCGGATTTCCATGATCACGAAGGATTCCGGGGGCTCCACATGTCCCGAATCCTTCGTGATCAACGAAAAGCTGGCCGGCTGGGCAGGCCCCGCCCGGGGTGGGAGGCAGCCGCTGCCCGAAGCCGCTGGAAGGCCCGTCAGGGTGGGAGGGAGTCGCTGTCCGAAGGCGACCAGATGGGAAGGCCCGTCAGGGTGGGAGGGAGCCGCTGCACCAAAGCCGACCAGATGGGAAGGCCCGTCAGAGTGGGAGGGAGCCGCTGCCCGAAGCCGACCAGCTGCCAACGCCCCGTCAGGGTGGGAGGGAGCCGCTGCGGGGGTTCGTTGATGCCGGAGTTGTGCGAGTCCGGGGGCCGGCCCGGAGGACTTGGGAGGGCAGTTGCCGGCCGACTATGCGTTCTGCCTCGGCGGCCGCGTCGATCATCGCGGCCAGGTCGACCCCGGTGGCCACCCCCATGTCCTCGACCATGTGGACGAGTTCCTCGGTGGCGATGTTGCCGCTGGCCCCCGGCGCGTAGGGGCAGCCGCCGAGCCCGCCGACCGAGGCGTCGAAGTCGTCCACGCCCAGCTCCAGCGCGGCCAGGACGTTGGCCAGCCCGGTGCCCCGGGTGTTGTGGAAGTGCAGGTTGAGCGGCACTGCGGGATGCTGCGACCGGAACTCGCCGACCAGTTCGCGTACCCGCCGCGGGGTGGCCATGCCCGTGGTGTCACCGAACGAGATCGAATCCGCCCCGTCGGCCACCGCCCGGCCGGCCACCGCCACGGTCCGGGCCACCGGCACATCGCCCTCGTAGGGGCAGCCCCACGCGGTCGCCACGACCACCTGGCAGCTGGCGCCGCGGGCATGCGCCTCGCTGATGATCACTGAGATGTCATCCAGCGACTCGGCCGTGGCCCGGTTGACGTTCTTGCGGTTGTGGGTGTCCGACGCGGACACCACGACCTCGATCTCGGTCAGCCCGGCGTCCAGCGCACGCCGGGCCCCGCGCAGGTTAGCGGCGAGTGCGGAGTAACGGACGGACGTCGTCCTGGCGATCCCCTGCCACACCTCGTCGGCGTCGGCCATCTGCGGGATTGCCTCAGGGCGGACGAACGACACGGCCTCGATCCGGCCCACCCCGGTCCCGGACAGCCGGTCGATCAGCGCGATCTTGGCGGCGGTCGGCACCGGATCCTCGTTCTGCAGCCCGTCGCGCGGCCCGACCTCGCGCAGCGAGATGCGGCCAGGGAGATCAGCCATCCCGGTTCACGCTCCTGGCCAGCGCGGGGCCCGCTTCTGATTGAACGCCGCGATGCCTTCACGCCTGTCCGCCGATAGTGCCGCCGTCCGCCAGGCGGCGTCCTCGATCTCCAGCCCCGCCTCGAGGCTTGTCCCCCAGCCCTGGCGGATGGCCTTCTTCGCGGCCATCACGGCCACCGAGGAGTTGCACGCGATACCCCCGGCGATCTCCAGCGCGTCCTGATCCGCGGCGCCCGCTGGCGCGAACCTGTCCGCCAGGCCAATCCGCTCCGCCTCGGTGGCGTTCACCCTACGGCCGGTGAGGACCAGGTCAGCGGCCCGGCCGACGCCGAGGCGGCGCATGGCGAGCTGGGTGCCGCCACCGCCGGGCACCAGCCCGACCGTCGTCTCCGGCAGGCCGAACACCGCGGTCTCGTCGGCCACGATCAGGTCGCAGGACAGCGCCAGCTCGCAGCCGCCGCCCAGGGCCCATCCGTGTACCGCGGCGATCACCGGCTGCGGGAGGGCAAGCAGGCCCCCGAAGGCGGCGCGGAACACCGGCCGCTGAGCCAGCCATTCCGCGTCGGTCATCGCATTCCGCTCTTTGAGGTCGGCTCCCACGCAGAACGCGCGCTCACCGGTCGCGGTGAGCACAATGGCGCAGACGTCCCGGTCCGGGCCGAGCTCGGCGCATACCTGAGTCAGCCGGAAGGCCATCGCCGTGTCCATGGCGTTGAGTGCCTCCGGCCGGTCGAGCACGATTTCCGCTACTCTGCCGTGCCCCAGCACATGCCTGCGAACCGCCACTCCATCCATGAGGGCAGGCTAGCCCGTCCCCAGGAGGACTGCTCAGGGCAGGCGGCACCGGCAGGCGGCACCGGGCAGGCGCTACGGACGCCCCTGACGCTCGTCCCGGGCCAGCCGCTGCTGCTCGTCCTCAACGAGCTGGAACAGCGCGGCCTGCACCTTCTCCACCTCGGGAATCTCGTTGAGGACCAGCTGACCGTGCTCGCCCGCAGACTCGACGGTGAGCCGGCCGCAGCCCAGCAGCCGGTCGATCGGCCCGTGCGAGAACGAGACATCGCTGATCCGGATCAACGGGAAGTCCCTGCCTGACCTGGTCAGGATGCCGGAGCGCAGGCTGAGCCTGCGGGTGGTGAGCTGGTAGCTGGTCGTCTGCCAGCGCAGGAAGGGCACCACGAACCCGAGCAGCACCGCGATCAGGGCGACCACGCCGACGGCGATCCGGGCCGGCTCGGCGACGCGGCCCGCCGGGATCACCACCACCAGCGTCAGAGCCACGGCCACCACGACGATGAGCACGAGACTCGGCCGCAGCAGCGTCTTCCAGTGCGGGTGCAGGATCAGCACGCTCTGCTCGCCGTCGGAAAGCTGGTCTGCGCGAGCCATACGGCACATCGTGGCATGAATAGCGGCGACGTGCTCGCCCGACATACCTCAGCGGACGTGCACGACATCGCCTGCGCTCACCGCGGTTACACCGTCGGGAGTCCGCACGACCAGCCTGCCTCCGGCGTCGACGTCGGCCGCGATCCCGGTGAGAGAGCGCCCGCCCGGCAGTTCGACCCTGACCTGCTGGCCGATGGTCGCGCACCGGCGCAGGTACTCGGCGCGCAGCCCGGAGTCATCCGCGTCCCGCGCCGCCGCCTCGGCCAGGTACCAGTGCTCAAGCTCATGCAGCACGGCGCCGAGCAGGTCTTCCCGGTCCAGGCCCGCGGCGTTCTCGAGCAGCAGGGACGTCGCGGCCGCCGTCGGCAGGTCCTCGCGGCGGAGGGTCACGTTGATGCCGATGCCCACGACGATCGCGTCGCGGTGCTGCTCAGCCAGGATGCCAGCCAGCTTCGCGGCCCCCACCAGCACGTCGTTGGGCCATTTGAGCCAGGCGTCCACCGCGGCGTAGCCGCGCAGTGCCGAGGCCACCGCGACCCCGGCGAGCAGTGGGATCCACGACCGGCGGGCGGGCGGAAGGTCATACGGACGCAAAAGTACCGAAAAGGCTAGGGATGTGTGCGGCGGGCTCACCCAGTGCCGTCCCAGCCGGCCCCGGCCCGCCGTCTGCGTCTCGGCGACGAGCACGCGCCCGCCCGCAGCCCCGGCCGCGGCCTCCGCGAGCAGGTCAGCGTTGGTTGATCCGGTCACCTGGACCACCCGGATCTGCTGCCAGAAGCCACCAGGACGGATCAGCTCCCGGCTGAGCACAGCCGCCCGGAGCGGGGGGTCCGTCCCGTTCCGTGCGGTCAGCTGCCGACTCGTTTCGATAGTCTCATCCTTCAAGGTATCGGGCGCGATGCCGGGGACCTGCCCAGTTCAGCGGTGTCGGCACGGCCACATCCACACCTCCACGTCCCCAGAATGATGCCAGGGAGAGCAGTGGCCGATCTCAAGGCCAGCGACAGCCGCAACGAGAACGACCTCCCGCCGGGAGGTTCGGGTCGGCCGTGGCGCCGCCCGGGCCGCGGATCCAGCCCGATCCGGGCCCGCGGAGCGGCGATGGCAGCGGTCCTCAGGCCGGCCGCGCTGTGGCGTAATCATCGCCTGTTCACCGTCCTGGTGATGCTCGCTATCGGGGTGCGGGTGCTCGCGACGCTGGCTTTCCGGCCCGCGCTGTTCATCCCTGACTCCTTCGACTACATGCATGACGGGGCCCATCTGGTCATGGAGCAGCTGCGCCCGGCGGGATATCCCATCCTGCTGTTCGCGCTCCGGCCGTTCCACAGCTTGCTGCTCGTGACCACGCTGCAGCATCTGATGGGCATCGGCGCGGGGATCATCGTGTACGGGATGCTTCGCTACTGGGGCCTGCCTGCCTGGGGAGCCACCCTGGCCGCGGTGCCGACCCTGTTCGACGCCCGCCAGATCGCCCTGGAGTCATACATCCTGCCGGACGCGGTGTTCGGCTTCGCGATCCTCGTGGCCGTCGCGCTCCTGCTCACCAAGCGCACGCCCACCACCTGGCAATGCGTGGCCGCCGGGCTCCTGCTGGCCTGGGTCTCCGTGCTGCGCGGCAACGGCGCCCCCGTCATGCTGGGACTGCTCGCCTTCATGCTGATCAGGCGGGTCGGCTGGCGCGCCTGCTGCGCTGGTGTGGCGGCGTTCGCGATCCCGCTCGCCGCGTACGTGGCCATCTTCGACGCCCAGTTCGGCCAGCTCGACATCACCAACAGCACGGGCATCTTCCTGTGGTCCCGGACCATGTCCTTCGCCAACTGCGCCGTCATCAAGCCACCGCCTGACCTGCGGCCGCTCTGCCCGGACCGGCAGGCCGTGACCGCCCCGCGGGTGACCGCCTGGTCGGTGCCGTCGCTGCTGGATGAACAGACCCCGGGGGCTTACCTGTGGTCGGAGAGTGCCTGGTGGCGGCACGACGCACACCCGGGCATCAACGCCTACAACAATCAGCTGGGGATGCGGTTCGCGCTGGACGCGATCAAGGCACAGCCGCTCGGCTACCTGCGGGTGACCGCCCAGGGCGTGCTGCTGACCTTCCTGGCCACCGACCGGGCCGACAACTACCTGTCGCTCAACTTCACCACCGGGCCGGTCGTCCCCGCACCGTCAGCCAGCTACCTGAGTTACCTGCGGGCCTACGCGCACGTCACCAGCGACACCCATCCGGTGCAGCCGTACGCGTACTTCATCTACCTCTACCAGTTGCCGGTCTGGTTCCCGGGCGTCGCGTTCTTCGTCGTGATGGTGGTCGGGCTGGTGGGCGTGGGTCGCCAGTGGCGGCGCTGGGGTGGTCCCGCGGCATTGCCATGGGCCGTCGCCGCCATCGGCCTCGTGGTCCCCGTCGCGCTCGCCCAGTACCTCTACCGGTACGCGATCACCGCGGTGCCGCTCGCCTGCCTGGCCGCCGGCCTGGCATTCGCGCGCCTGGACGGCGTGCGATGGCCCGCTCCGGCCCCGCACCGGCCGGTCGCACATCCGGCCCCGGCGCATGAGTCCCCGGTGCACGAGCCGGCTCCTGCGCAGGAGTCCCCCGCGCAGGAGCCGGCCGGATAACGGTCACCGCTATGGCCGGCGCCCGGTCACCGCGCGGGCGGCGGCGAGGACACCGCCCGCCACCGCCACACCCGCGAGAGCAACGAAAGTCACCGAGACTGCGTGCGCCGATAGCCGGCTGAAGTCGCCTGCCATCGGGCTCACCGGCAGGCGGCCAGCCAGGTTCAGGTAGATCGTCCCGAAGGTGGCGACCCCCACCACCAGGGCGAGCTGGTTGACTGTGACGATCACCCCGGTCGCGTCGGCTGCCTCGGTTACCGGAACCCGCATCAGCACCGAGGTCATCAGTGGGCTGAACGAGGCCGCCATGCCGGCCCCGGTCAGCACCAGGACCAGGTAGAGGCCAAGCCCGCCGCTGCCGTCCCCGCGAAGCAAGGCCGCGAGGCCGAGCATCCCGGCTGCGTTGCCGGCGAAGCCGGCAACGATCAGGGTGCTGTGGCCACTCGGTGGCACCCGCTGCCAGTTGAGGCTGACAAGCGCGAACGCGATCCCGGCCGGAGCGAAGGTGAGGCCCGCCCGCAACGCTGAGTCACCGAGACCGCCCTGCAGGTGCAAGGCCAGCACGAAGAAGAAGCCACCGAACACGGCCAGGGTCGTGAACATCGAGGCAATGCCCAGGGCCACCCCGGGCATCCTCAGCACCCGCGCCGGGATCAGCGGCGACCCTGCGCCAGCGGCCACCCTGCGCTCCACCAGGGCGAAGATTCCCAGCAGGACCACACCCCCGGCCATGCAGGCCCACCCCCAGACCGGCCAGTGCTCGGACTGGCCGAGGACCAGCGGCAGCACCAGGGCCAGCACGGCCGGCGACAGGGTAGCCAGTCCCCAGGGGTCCAGCCCGCGGCCGGGCTCACCCTGTCCCCGCGGCAGCAGCCGCGCTCCCGCGACGAGCAGCACGGCTCCGATCGGCACGTTGAGCAGGAAAACCGGGCGCCAGGTACTGCCCAGGATGTTCGCGCTGACCAGCAGACCGCCCACTATCTGGCCGGCCACCGCGCCCCCGGCCAGGACCGCCGCGTACAGGCGCATCGGCCGGGCGCGTGCCGCCCCGGTGTACGAGCGCTGGATGAGGCTGAGCACCTGCGGGATCATTGCCGCCGCGCCGGCCCCCTGGACCAAGCGCAAGGCGATGAGCATGCCCGTGGAGGTGGCGAGGCCACAGCCGAGCGACGCGAGGGTGAACAGCACGAGGCCGCCGAGGAACATGCGGCGGTGGCCAAGGATGTCACCGAGGCGGGCACCGGTCACCAGCAGCACGGCGTACGGGATCACATACCCCGCGATGACCAGTTGCAGGCCGGCTCCGGACGCGTGCAGGTCGGTATGGATGGAGGGCGCCGCGACGTTGACCACGGAAGCGTCGAGCAGCGCCATGAACTGTCCGGTGAGGACGATCGTGAGCAGGGCGCGCGGCGCGCCGGCCGCCCGGCGGACCTGCCCGGGCGACCGGGTGGCGGTAACGATGTCTGTCATGAAGCAGAGCCTGCCGCTGATCCGATGCCAGTACCAGGAGCCTGCTGATCCTGGTACTAGCACCACCTGGCACGCTCCTCATCCAGCAGGCAGGATGAGTCCATGGGCACCACGATGACGACTGGGACGACCACCGGGACGAGCACCACCGGAAAGACGGCTAGGACGACGGCTGGTCAATCACGCCGCGCGGAGCTGTCAGCCTTCCTGCGCAGCCGCCGGGAGCGCGTCACCCCGGAGCAGGCCGGCCTGCCTCCCGGGCTGCGCCGACGGACCCCAGGGCTACGCCGTGAGGAGGTGGCCCAGCTGGCCGGGGTGGGTGTCACCTGGTACACCTGGCTGGAGCAGGGCCGCCCCATCAACGCCAGCGTGCAGGTCCTCGCCGCGGTGGCCCGTACGCTCCGGCTGGACCAGGCCGAGCAGGAGCACCTGTACCGGCTCGCCGACGTGCCCGACGCGGCGAGCGCCACTGGCGGCCCCGGGGCCGCCTGTGAGCAGGTGACCCCGGAGGTGCAGGGGATACTGGACAGCCTGGTGCCGTTGCCCGCGAGCGTGCTCAACGAGCGCTTCGACTTGCTGGCCTGGAACACGGCGTACGCCGCGATCTGGCCCGGCATGGTCGGCGCCGCGCCCGGCGAGCGCAACACGCTCTGGCAGTGCTTCACGCATCCGGAGTGCTGCCATCCGTACGTCAACCGCGAGGATCAGCTGTCCACGCTGGTGGCCCAGCTCCGGGGCGCCTACGGACGGCACGTCGGGGAGCCCGCATGGACGGGGTTCGTCCGCCGGCTGCAGGCGATGAGCCCGCACTTCGCCCGGCTGTGGGCGGAGCACCATGTGGCCAACCCGGCCACCTACCTCAAGATCTTCCGGCACCCGGCTTACGACCGCATGGTCATGAAGACCACCAGCCTCGCGGTCCTCGCCACGCCCGGCATCCGGGTGGTCGTCTACACCCCGGCCGACGAGACCTGCCGCGTCGCCATCGACCGGCTGCTCGCCGGAGACGGCACCGACGCGCACTACCCATGCTGGCCAGCCCACCAGCGCAGCCGCGCCTGCTAGCCCGGGGGACAACCCCCGGACCCCCGGGCATACATACCACCTCCTCGAGCGCAGCGCCCTGTTAGCCGGGAGGCACAGCAGTCCGTCAGCCGGTGTTCTGCAGGCCGGCCGCGACGCCGCTCACCGTGAGCAGCAGCAGCCGGTGCAGCCGGTCCTGCTGCGCGGACGCCGCTGCGCGATCTGCGGAAGTCTCCCCGTCGAGCGGCCCGCCCGCCGGTGCCTCCCGCAGATCGGCCCGCGGCGCAGCTCGCTGATTGACCTGCGGCGCAGCTCGCAACTCTGCGAGCGCACGCAGTTGCAGGTGGGACAGCGCGTCCACGTAGGGATCGCGGAGCGTCACAGCCCGGGACAGGATCGGGCGGTCGGCCAGCAGCCGGTCATGCCCGGTGACCGCCAGCACCAGCCGCCTGGTCAGGTCGTATTCCGCCAGCACCATGGCGGTCAGGTCATCCCGGCCGCCCAGGGCCAGGTAGCGGGCCGCGATCCGGCGGTCCGACTTGGCCAGGCTCATCTCGGCGTTGTCGAAGAGAACGGCGAGCAGCGGCCAGCCCTGGTACGCCTCCTGGGCATCCCGCAGGCCTTCCTCGTCGGCGTCGCCCGCCGCACCGACGACCGCCGCGAGCCCGCTGCCAAGTCCGTACCAGCCCGGCAGGTTCATCCGGGTCTGCGCCCAGGCGAACACCCACGGGATCGCCCGCAGGTCGTCGAGGCCCACCGGGGCGCTGGCAATTCCGCGGCGGGCCGGGCGTGACCCGATCCGCAGTGCGCTGATCTCCTCCAGCGGGCTGATTCTGGCCAGCCACTCCGCGAACCCGGGAGCCTCGACCAGATCCCGGTACGCACGCAGGGCCCGGGCCCCGATCCGGTCCGCGATCTGCCGGAACCGCTTGGCCGCGGCTGCGTTGCGCTCCCGCACCGCGGGTGCGGAGGCAAGCAGCACCGCCGACGTCACCTGCTCTAGGTGGCGGTGCGCGATCGCCGGATGCCCGTACCGTGCGAAGATCACCTCGCCCTGCTCGGTGACCTTGAACCTGCCGTCGACCGAGCCGGGCGCCTGGGCCAGCACCGCGCGGCCCGCGGGGCCGCCGCCCCGGCCCAGGGCCCCGCCCCGGCCGTGGAACAGCGTCAGTGTCACCGCCCGGTCAGCGGCCCACCGGGCCAGCCGTTCCTGGGCATCGAACAACCGCAGGGTCGCGCTGACCGGGCCCAGTTCCTTGGCGGAGTCGGAGTAGCCGAGCATGACCTCCACCTGGCGGCCGTTGACCGCCAGCCTGGCCGCCACCGGATCGAGAGCCAGCATGCCGTCCAGCACCTGGGTAGCATTGTCGAGGTCCTCGCCGCTTTCGAAGAGCGGGACCACGTCGAGCACGGGAAGCCTGCCGCTGCGCATGGCATGCCGGGCGAGTTCATGGACGGCGGCGATATCGGCGGCTGACCGGGTGAAGCTGACCACGTACCGGCGGCACGCGTCCACGCCGAACCGGTCCTGGATCCACCCTGCTGACCGGAACGTGGCGAGCACCTCATTGGTTTCCGCCGACAGCGGTCCCCCGGCCTCGATCTCCCGGAGGGCGCGGGCATGCACCGCACTGTGCTGGCGGATCTCCAGCCCGGCGAGGTGGAACCCGAACGTCTCCGCCTGCCAGATCAAATGCTGCAATTCCCCGAACGCTTGCCGGACAGCACCTGCCGCCGTCAGCGAGACCTGCACCAGCCGGAGATCGCGCAGGAACTCCGCGCAGCTGCCGTAGGCCAGATCCGCGTGCCGCAGCCGGGTGGCCTGGAGCCGCTGCACCAGGTAGAGGAGGTAGGTGCGGTAGGGCTCCTGGGGCGAGCGGGCCTCCAGATCAGCGAGCAGTTCCGGGTGGGCCGTCTCCGCAGCTTCCAGTGCCAGGGCGAAATCCGGGCTGGGCGGCGCGGCGTCGGCGTGCACGGTGAGCGCGCGGCCGATCCGGGTGGTGGCGTTCTCCAGGGCACGGAGGGCGTGATCGGCCTGGATGACCGCGGTCTCCCTGGTCACCTGGGCCGTGACGAAGGGGTTGCCGTCCCGGTCGGCGCCGACCCAGCTGCCGAAGCGCAGGAACGCGGGGACCGCCGACGCAGCCGGGGTGGCGTGCGCGTCCGCCCGGCCCCGCCGGGCCTCATCGAGCGCGCGGTACAGGGTGGGCGCCACGACGAAGAGCGTCTCGTCGAACGCGGCCATGACTGTGCGCACCTCGTCGATCGGCTCCATGGCCTTGTCGCGCAGCGGCGACGTGAGCCACAGCAGGTCGATCTCCTCTCGCAGCCTGCGCCGGATCTCGGACTGGTCGGCCGCACCAGGGCGCGTGTGGTCGAGCGCCGCCAGCAGGACGCTGATCCGCCGCAGCGCGGTGACCACGGCACGGCGGCGCGCCTCGGTGGGATGGGCGGTGAGCACCGGATGCACGCGCAGCCGGGCGAGCAGGTCATCGAGATGTTCGGTGCCCTGATCCTGGCGGAACTCGGCGACCGCCGCCGCCAGCGACTCGCGGACCAGCCCCGCGCCGGAGTCCCGCTCCCGCAGGGCCCGGACCCTCTGCTGCTCCTCGGCGAGGTTGGTGAGGTGGAAGTAGACGGTGAACGCCCGGGCGACAAGCTCGGCGCGATCAAGCGGCCAGCCCGCCACCAGCGCGGCGATCTCATCACCGGCCGGATCCGCCGGGCCCAGGGCGCCGTCCCCGTGCGGGGCGCCATCATGCGGGGCGCCATCATGCGGGGCGCCATCATGCGGGGCGCCATCATGCGGGGCGCCATCCGCCGGGGCGGCCTCCGGCGGGCCGCCATCATGCGAGGTCCGGTGGGGGACGGGGTGGCGTGCGGCGATCACCGCCAGCCGCAGCCGCTCGACGTCATCCAGCAGGTCCTGGCCGCCGGACTCGCGCAGCACCTCGCCTAGCAGATCGCCGAGCAGCCGGACATCGCGGCGCATCGACTCGGGCATCTGCTGCCTGTCGGCATCCCTGCTCACATGCCTGTCGGCCCCGGTGTACGGGTGCCTGCCAGCATCGCTGCTCACGGCGGCCAGCCTATTGGGCCGATGTTACGGACGATCGCCGCGCGTGCTGGATACGGGCCCTGCTGACCGGCTGCGGCCGGCCGCTACCCTGTCGGCATGACCAGCGAAGCTCCTATCGTTGCGGAAAATGGGTTGCCGCAGGACGGGGCGGCCCCCGCGGGACGGCCCAGCCCCCACACCACCGCGGGGAAGCTGGCTGACCTGCAGGAGCGGCAGGACGAAGCTGTCCACGCCGGCTCGGCGCGGGCGGTCGAGCGGCAGCACGCCAAGGGCAAGATGACCGCCAGGGAGCGGGTCGAGTCCCTGCTCGATCCCGGCTCGTTCACCGAGTTCGACGCGCTGGCCAGGCACCGGGCGACCGATTTCGGCGTGGCGGCCAACCGCCCCTACGGCGACGGCGTGGTCACCGGATACGGCACCGTGGACGGTCGGCCGGTCTGTATTTTCAGCCAGGATTTCACCGTGTTCGGCGGATCGCTCGGCGAGGTCTACGGCGAGAAGATCGTCAAGGTGATGGACCATGCGCTGAAGACCGGCTGCCCGGTGATCGGCATCAACGATGGCGGCGGGGCGCGGATCCAGGAGGGCGTGGTCGCGCTCGGGCTGTTCGCCGAGATCTTCTACCGGAACGTCATCGCCTCCGGCGTGATCCCGCAGATCTCGCTGATCATGGGGCCGTGTGCCGGCGGTGCCGTCTATTCGCCCGCGATCACCGACTTCACCTTGATGGTCGAGGGCACGTCGCACATGTTCATCACCGGGCCCGACGTGATCAAGACCGTGACCGGGGAGGAAGTCAGCTTCGAGGAACTGGGCGGCGCGCACACGCACAACGTCAAGTCAGGCGTCGCTCACTACCAGGCCAAGGACGAGGACGACTGCCTCGGCTTCGCCCGTGAGCTGCTGTCCTACCTGCCGTCCAACAACCTGGACGATGCGCCGTCGCCGCTCGCGGCCGGCCGGACCGCCGACTCCGCCGCCGTCCTCGAGATCACCGACGAGGATGCCGAACTGGACACGCTCATTCCCGACTCGCCCAATCAGCCTTACGACATGCACGACGTGATCGCCCGCATCCTGGACGACGGGGAGTTCCTGGAGATCCACTCGGGCTTCGCGCAGAACATCGTGGTCGGGTTCGGCCGGATCGAGGGGGCGAGCGTGGGCGTGGTGGCCAACCAGCCCATGCACCTGGCCGGCTGCCTCGACATCGACGCGTCGGAAAAGGCGGCGCGCTTCGTCCGGACCTGCGATGCGTTCAACATCCCGGTGCTGACCTTCGTGGATGTGCCCGGCTTCCTGCCCGGCACCGGCCAGGAGTGGGGCGGAATCATCCGGCGCGGGGCCAAGCTCATCTACGCCTATGCCGAGGCCACTGTGCCTAAGATCACAGTCATCACGCGCAAGGCGTACGGCGGTGCCTACGACGTGATGGGTTCCAAGCACCTCGGCGGGGACATCAACCTCGCCTGGCCGACAGCGCAGATCGCCGTGATGGGCGCGCAGGGAGCGGTGAACATCCTGTACCGCAGGGAACTCGCCGACGCGGCCGACCCGGACGCGTTGCGCGCCCAGCGGGTTACGGAATACGAAGACACCCTCGCTAACCCGTACATAGCCGCCGAGCGCGGCTATGTTGACGCTGTCATCCGGCCGGCCGAGACCCGCTCCCAGGTGACCCGCGCGCTCCGCACGCTGCGGACCAAACGTCAGACGCTCCCGCCGAAGAAGCACGGCAACATCCCGCTGTAACGCAGGGCGGCCATGGTACGAATCCCCCGACCCGGGATGGCGGCCCCGATTCGTCTCTTCCCTGGACATGCCGCCACTGCTGCTGCCCGCTCCCGGGCCGGCAGTAGAGTCGAGGGTGCCATGACCGAGGTCCCCCCGCCGCTCGCCACACTCGCCCGCTACGCGATCATGATCGACGTCGGCTATATCTACGCCGCCGCCGGGGAGCTGCTGTTCAGCGCCGGCTCCCGGCGCGAGTACCGGGTCGACGCCGACAAGCTCATCCAGGCCCTCACCCGGCACGCCGACGACAAGATCAGAGGCGAACTGCTCCGCGTCTACTGGTACGACGCGGCCAGGGACCGGGTGCCCACCATCGACCAGCGCGTCATCGCCCAGATGGCGTGGGTCAAGCTGCGCCTGGGCAACCTCAACGCGCGCGGTCAGCAGAAGGGCGTGGACGCGCAGATTCGCGCGGACATGGAGGCACTGGCCCGGCACCGCGCGATCACCGACGCCGTGCTCGTGGCCGGGGACGAGGACATGGTTCCGGCGGTGGAGGCCGCTCAGGCATTCGGCGTCCGGGTTCACCTGTGGGGCATCGAGCCGCCGTTCGGGACCAACCAGGCCGAACGGCTCGTCTGGGAGTCGGACACGGTGGACGTGCTGGATCGTGCCTTCCTGGAGCCCTATTTCACCAGGCAGACCATCCCCGCCCAGGAACCGGCGCAGCCAGGTCCGCTGATCCCGCCCGCCGTGCCCTCGCCCGCCCAGCTGTTCGACAAGCGGCCCGCGGCGCGGCCGAGCGTGCGCGCAGGCGGCCACATCGCGGTGTCGGCCCGGCTCGGGCCGGACCGGGAGCGGGTCGAGGAGGCCGGCGAGCACGTCGCGCAGAAATGGATCCTCACCCGGGGCGAGGACAACATCCGCGACCTGCTGCCCGGGCCCATCCTGCCGCTGGTGATCGACAAGGAACTGCTCGTGGAGGCGGAGAAGGAACTCGGGTTGTCGTTGCGGCCCTACCAGGAGGCGCGGGAGTGGCTGCGGGACGCCTTCTGGGAGCGGGTGCGCCGCCAGTTCGGCATCGGCAGCGGCCGGTCGTGACGCAGCCACCGGCCGTCCCGCCCACCGAACCCGCATCCCCGGAGGCGGCGCTGCCCGGCGCAGCGCCGTCCGAGGCAGTGCTGTTCGAGATAGTGAGCGGTGGGGCCACGGCGGAGGAGATCGCCGCCCTCACCGCGGTGCTGGCGACCATTGCGGCCGCCAGCCGCCGGAACGTGGTTCCGGTGCGCGGGCCGACGGCCATGTCGATCTGGGCCGAGCGGTCCCGCCTCGTACGCCGGCCCCTCGCGCATGCCCCCGGCGGCTGGCGGGCTAGCGCCCGCCCCACCTAGCGGCTGTGGAAACTCGTTATCAGTGAACTGATCTTTGCTTTCCACAGGCAGCCGATCGCCATGTCCGATTCCCGCCAGCATCAGTGGCCGGCCTCGGCTTGAATCGAGGTATGACGCTGGACTCTGACACCTGCTACCGGGCCGTGGCCGCCCGCGACCCCCGCTTCGACGGGCGCTTCTTCACGGGCGTCACCAGCACGGGCATCTACTGCCGCCCGATCTGCCCGTCGCGTACCCCGGCCCGCAGGAACATGCGGTTCTTCCCGCACCAGGGAGCAGCGGAGACGGCCGGCTTCCGGGCCTGCCGCCGGTGCCGGCCGGAGGCCAGTCCTGGCTCGCCGGACTGGAACATCCGTGCCGATCTGGTCGCCCGGGCGGTGCGGCTGATCAGCGACGGATACGTCGATGAGCACGGGATCAGCGGCCTGGCCCGGCGGCTCGCCGTGACCGAGCGGCACCTGCACCGCCTGGTAGTGGCCGAACTCGGGACGGGACCGCTCGCGCTGGCCCGGACGGTGCGGCTGCAGACAGCCCGGCGGCTGCTGAGCGAGACCAGCGTGCCGATCACCGAGATCGCGTTCGCGAGCGGCTTCTCCAGCGTCAGGCAGTTCAACGCGAGTTTCCAGGAGGCCTATCGCCAGCCGCCGTCCGCACTCAGGGCCGGCACACGGCCGCGAGGAGCTGCGGCCGGCGGCACGGATACCCACAGCACAGATACCCACAGCACAGATACCCACAGCACGGGCACCAACGGAACCTGGCTCTCACTCCGGCTGGCCTGCCGCGAGCCGTTCGATGGGGAATCCCTGCTCGGGTTCCTGGCCGCGCGGGCCATTCCAGGTGTCGAGCAGGTGACGGACGGACGGTATGCGCGGACGATACGCACATCGTCAGGTGCCGGAGTGATCGAGCTCATTCCCGGGCCGCCTGGCCAGGGGCACGTGCTGCTCCGGGTCCGGCTCACCGGGCTGGGCGGGGTTGGCCAGGTGGTCTCCCGGTGCCGGCAGCTGTTCGACCTGGACGCCGACCCGGCCGCGATCGGTTCCGCGCTGGCCAGCGATCGCATCCTCGCCCCGCTGGTCCACGCGCGTCCCGGGCTCCGGATACCGGGCGCCTACGACGGCTTCGAGCTCGCCGTCCGAGCGGTTCTCGGCCAGCAGGTCTCGGTCTCCGCAGGGCGCACCTTCGCAGCGCGCCTGGCCGCCCGCTACGGCTCGCCGCTGGCCGTGCCGGACGACGGGCAGCCCGCGATGCCCACGCTGCTGTTCCCCGGCCCGGCGCAGCTCGCGGACGCCGACCTGTCCGGGGTCGGAC
>OBLU010001644.1_pt1 | contig 20728 bp, 21 predicted proteins | sample 1518681 | NCBI WGS metagenome assembly OBLU01 (sample SAMEA3539304, study PRJEB22396) | soil metagenome | biome: tundra; feature: field; material: soil | place: USA | collected 2010-05 | depth 0.15 m
TTGTCCTCGGGCGTCGCGTCGGCGCTTATCTTGCCGAAGTTGGCGGCGGTGGTGGACGGCGGCAGGTCGCCGATCGCGCCGCCGGCGATGTCGCGAACGCTGAGATCGATGCGCCGCAGATCGCCCTTGCGCGCGAGTTCTTCGAGCCGCTCGATCGTCGAGACGCCGAGCATGTGCTTGGCGAGTCCGAGCAGCGTGCCGCCGCCGATGCCGGTGCCGCTGAAGTGCGCGATTTTGTCGCGTGTGACCGATACGATTGCGGTGCCGGTACCGAGCGAGACGACCAGCGCGCTTTCCTTGCCGGCCAGCGAAGTGCCGCCGATTCCGATTGCGGTGAACTCGTTGACCTTGACCACCGGCCTGCCGAGCAGGGAATCCGTGAGTACCCGCGAGCCCGCGCCGGTGGCGGCGACGCATTCGATGTCTTCGAGTTTGATGCCGAAGTCGGCGACGAGTTTTCCGAGCGCACCGGCCGCCGCGGCGACCGGATCGTTAGCCTCGATCGTTACGACGTGCAGGCCGCCATTTTCGAGGATGACGGCGTCGGTAGTCGAACCGCCGATATCGATGCCAACGATCATAGGTGGCGCCGGCTCCTGTCCAGCCCGCCTTGAAGCTAGATCAGCCGCAGCCACCTGCGCAACGACGCGGTGACCGGGGTAAGAGCCGCCTTAGCCGGACCCGGTTACTGTGATACTTTTCAAAAATGGCACGGCGCAAAGCCGATTCGTCGGAGAGTCTGTTCCCATCGCGCACGCCGCTCGGCCAGCCGCTGGCGGATCGGATGCGTCCGCGCACGCTCGACGAAATTGTCGGCCAGGAGCATCTGCTGGGTCCGGGAAAGTTCCTGAGCCAGATGGTGGCGGCGCACGTGCTTCATTCGATGATCCTGTGGGGACCGCCGGGCACGGGCAAGACGACGCTTGCGCTGGTGCTCGCGGAGCACTCGGGTGCGGTGTTCCGCAAGCTTGCAGCGGTAACCTCGGGCGTCGCCGATCTGCGCGAGGCGGTGGAAGCGGCGCGCCACGATCTCGACGCGGGCAAGGGCACCGTGGTCTTCATCGACGAGATCCATCGATGGAACCGCGCGCAGCAGGATGCATTTCTGCCGCATGTCGAGAGCGGGCTGATCACGCTGATCGGCGCGACGACGGAAAATCCTTCGTTCGAGGTCATCTCGGCGCTGCTCTCGCGGATGCGGCTGCTCGTGCTGCATCCGCTCTCGGACGAAAACCTCGCGACGCTGGTGCATCGCGCGCTCGCCGACAAGGAGCGCGGCCTGGGCGGGATCGGGCTCAAGCTGGCTGTCGGCGCGATCGACGAGATAGTTCGAAACGCCGACGGCGACGCGCGGCGAGCGCTCGGCACGCTGGAGATTGCGGCGGAGTTCGCGCAAAACGCGGGTGCGACGCTGATCACGCCCGAACACATTCGCGAGTCGGCGCAGCAGAAGGCGCTGCTCTACGATCGCGCGGGCGAGGAGCACTACAACGTCATCTCGGCCTTCATCAAGAGCATGCGTGGCAGCGATCCCGACGCCGCGATTTACTGGATGATGCGGATGGTCGAGGCAGGCGAGGATCCGTTGTTCATCGCGCGGCGGATGGTGGTGTTTGCGTCAGAAGACGTCGGCAACGCCGATCCGCGCGCGTTGCAAATAGCGATGGCGGTCAAGGAGGCGGTGGACTTCGTCGGGATGCCGGAAGGCGTGATTCCGCTCGCGCAGGGCGTGACGTACCTGGCCAGCGCGCCCAAGTCCAATGCGTCGTATCGCGCAATGCGCCAGGCGGGCGAAGATGCGAAAACGCTTGGCGCGTTGCCGGTGCCGCTTCATTTGCGCAACGCACCGACGCCGATGATGAAGGGACTCGGCTACGGCAAGGACTACCGCTATCCGCACGATTTCGAGGGCGCGCTGGTCGCGCAGAACTATTTGCCGGACGAACTGGGCGAAAAGATATATTACGAACCGTCCGAGCGCGGATACGAAATCAGGATTCGCGAGTTTCTTGCCCGCGCGCGCGAGGCACGAAACCCCACCTCGCGGCGCAAGCCGGCCGGGAAAGACTGACAGAAAAAAAGCGAACCGCGAGAGCTGGACCGTGTCCGTTCCCGCGGTTCACAAAAGTCAGGCCAAGAGATTATTTCGTGCCGAGAACCGAGTCCTTCAGCGCTTTGGCAGCGGTGAAGCGAAGCCTGGTGCGCGCCGGAATCTTGATCTCCTGACCGGTGGCCGGATTGCGGCCCATGCGCGCCTTGGTCTTGCGCTTGCGGAAGATACCGAGGCCGGCCAGCCGCAGCGATCCTTCCTTCTTGAGCTCGCGGACGACCAGTGCGTTGAGTTCGTCGAGCACGGTCTTCCCCTGCTTCTTGGTGAGTCCGAGCTTTTCAGCCATGTAGGCTGCTACCTGCGACTGCGTCATCATCCTCCTCCTTGCGTCCCGGGTTGCGGGCTTTCAGTGAGGGTGAACCAGTGGCGCGACAATTTCAAGTGCAGACGGGAGGAAAATCGCGATTTTTTCTAGGGATCGTGATGGTTTTTGCACAGGCCGGTCGCGTGCGCGTTGAGCCGCAAGGGTTTTACGCCGACCGATCGCGCAACCTGCACGATCGCGCCGTCAGTAGCGGACTTCAACGAGGTAAAGGCCGCCGGGCGGCGCGTTGGCCGGAACCGCGTGACGATTTCGCGCGGCGAGAATCGCGGCGATTTTATCAACCGTGAGCTTGCCGCGTCCCACGTCGACCATCGCCGCGACCATCGCGCGCACCATGTGGCGCAGGAAACTGGTTGCCTCGACGCGGTAGAGAAAAACGCCGGCGTCGCGCGTCCATCGGCTTGCAATCACGCGGCGGACCGTGGTCGTTACTTCGGTGCCGAGCGAGCGGAACGCGGCGAAATCGTGCTCGCCGACAAAGATGCGCGCGGCGCAGTTCATCGCCGCAAGATCGAGACGGTCGCGGACCAGCCAGCTGTAGCGATACTCGAAGGCGGACGCGATCTTGCGATTCAACACGCGATATTCGTACACGCGCGAGCGGGCGGCGCGGCGCGGGTCGAAGTCATCGGGCGCGGGCGAGATGTCGAGCACCACGATGTCGGCCGGCAGCATCGCGTTGAGAGCGCGCTGCAATTCGGCGGGGTCGAACGGACGTGGAAGTGAAATCGAAGCGACCTGCCCACGCGCATGTACGCCGGCGTCGGTGCGGCCCGAACCGTATACGCGCACCGGGGTCAAGAAAATCCGCTCGAGCGCGGCTTCGATCCTTCCCTGTATGGAATCGTGGCGCGGCTGAAGCTGCCAGCCGGAATAGCTGCCGCCGTCGTACTCGAGCGTGAGCTTTAGGACCATCGCGCGGCGGCCGGGTCAGGCCAGCGCCGGCGAGCTGAGCGCCAGCGTTTCGGCGACCCAGAGCGCTCCCAGAGCGGCCAGGCGCGTATTGTCGAACACGCACCACAGCGACAGCGAGTCGGGGCGCGTCTCGACGCTGACGACGATTGCCTCCTGGCCCACGGCGTCGATCACCCCGAGCGGTTCGCCCTCTTCGGCGATCAGAATACCGGGGGCGGCGCGCAGCAGTTCGACCGGGTCTTCGCCGTTGCCTCTGCTATCGCGGGGCCGCGGGATATCGACGGTCAACGCGGAACCGTGAAGGACGGGAATTGCGGCGACCTGCACGGAAAGCACGGGCGAGCCGTCGAGCAGCGCCGCGACTTGCGCAGCGATTGCAGTGGCGACGGAGCGCTCATGCTCGCGCATGAAGGCATTGAAGCCGCGCTGGACTTCGTCATCGTCGAGCTCCAGGCGCGCGCTCAGAAGATCCGTGGTCTGATCGACCGTGGCGGTCAGCACGCCCATGCCGCCGGCGCTCCCGCCGAGCATCGCGGTGGCGGCGGCGAATCCACCGTGGGCGCCAAGGGCCTTCAAACAGGTGGCAAGCACGTGGGCGGCGGGATGAGGAGTTGCGAAAACCGTCGCATTGCGCAATTTCGCGATCGCCTCGCGCGAAGTGAGTCCGGGCGCGACCATCGGCACATCGGAGGGCGGGCGATTCGCCGCGCTCAGATCGATCAGAATCGGTCCCGGCCGTGCGGCGACAATCTCGGCGGCGCGCGGAGCGGGGAGTGCGAGAAAAGCGATATCGAAATCCCGAAGACCGGCGGGACTCTCGAGCGCATCGACGAGGCGCTCCTCACCGGCGGCGTCGACGGTCTGCATGGCGCCCGCTTCGGTGGCGAAAAGTTTCAGTTCGCTGAGCTGAAATCCGCGCGCGGCGATCAGTTCGATGAGCTGGTTGCCGACCGCGCCGGTGGCACCGACAACCGCCACTCTCGGCTCGCGGGAAATACTCATTCGCCTTCGCTTTCGGTGCTCTCGAGCTTTTCACGCACCAGACGGCCCATCGCCTTGCATCCCACGGTCTGCGTTCCGGGGCCGCCGTGAAGGTCGCGAGTCCGATAGCCGTCGCGCACGACAGAATCGACGGCCTGCGAAATCAGCTCGGCTTCGGAGCGCATCCCGAGCGAATGTTCGAGCAGGAGAGCCGCCGACAGGATTGCGGCGAGCGGATTGGCCTCGTCGCGGCCGGCGATGTCCGGCGCGCTGCCGTGAATCGGCTCGTAGAGACCGACGCGGAAACCGGCGCTGTTGAGCTCCTCGCCGAGCGACGCCGACGGCAACAAGCCCATCGAGCCGGCAATTACCGAGGCCTCGTCGGTCAGGATGTCGCCGAACAGGTTCTCGGTGACGACCACGTCAAAGTCCTTGGGACGGCGTATCAGATGCATCGCCATCGAATCGACCAATTGATTCTCGAACGCGACGTCCTTGAATTGCGCACTCAACTCGGTGGCGATCTCGCGCCACAAGCGAGAGGTCGCGAGCACGTTGGCCTTGTCAACCGAGGTCAGTTTTTTGCGACGCTCGCGAGCCAGCTCGAAGCCGAACTTGAGCACGCGGGTAATCTCGGCTTCGGTGTAAAAACAGGTATCGACCGCCTCGCGGCCGTCCTTCGCCATGCGCTTTTCGCTCGGCTTTCCGTAATAGATGCCGCCGGTCAGCTCGCGAATGAGGACCACGTCGACGCCGGCGATCACGTCGGCCTTGAGCGGCGACGCGGCCGAGAGCTCTTTGACGGTTTTGACGGGACGGACGTTGGCGAACAGGCCCAAAGCTTTTCTTAATCCAAGCAGCGCCTGCTCGGGACGCTTCTCTGCATTGGGCTTGTCCCATTTCGGTCCGCCGACGGCGCCGAGCAGGATCGCATCGCTGTCCTGCGCGAGCTTGAGCACTTCATCGGGCAACGGAGTGCCGGCGGTGTCGAGTGCGTGACCGCCAATCAAGCCCTCCTTGAACTCGAGATCGACGGCGGATCGGCGCGCGATGATCTTGAGAACCTGCAGGGCTTCGCCGACGACCTCCGGGCCGATGCCGTCACCTTTGAGAACTAGAATTTTATAGGCCATGCGAAAGCGCTGAACGCCTGGACGTGAATGATCGGGAGGAGCGTCAGACCGTCTCGACCCGTCAGTGTATAGCCTCGAAAATTAGGAGCGCAGAATGGCGCGATGGCGCTGTAGCAAACCCCGCCTCAATGGCGGGCGCCGCCAAAAGCCGCACGTCGCGCAGGGTGAAGAGCGAATTCAAGTTCAAATTCAAGCCCCCAAAGCACTAGCCCAAGTGGATGTTGCGGGCAAGCCCCATGCCGGCTCATGGGACGTCTGTGGTGGGCTTGAGCGGCGCATGCTTGCGCGCCTTGAGCCGGTTGAGCGCGTTTACCAGCGCGAGCGCGCTGGCCATCACGATATCGCTGTGCGCGCCCTGGCCGGCGACGGTCACGCCGTTGTCGCGAATCATGCAGCTCACTTCGCCGAGTGCGTCGGTGCCGCCGGTAATCGCTTTGACCGCGTAACGTTCCAGGGCCGGATTGAATCCGGCGATTTTGTAGATCGCCTTGTAGCACGCGTCGACCATCCCGTCGCCTTCGCCCTCGGCCGAGCACTCTTTTCCATCCACGCGCATCGTGACTTCCGCGTGCGGCGTGCTCTTGCTGGACGAGCCGACTTTCAAATCGACCAGCTCGAAGTGATCGATTGTCCGGCGCGCCTCCTCGGTTACGAGCGCGAGGAGGTCGTCGTCGTACACAATTTTCTTTTTGTCGCAGAGCGCTTTGAACTCGGCGAACGCCTTGTTCACGTCCACGTCATCGATATCGACGCCAAGTTCCTTGAGCCGGTTGGTAAATGCGTGGCGCCCGGAATGCTTGCCCAGCACCAGCTTGTTCGAGGGGATACCGACATCCTCGGGCTTCATGATCTCGTAGGTGAGCTTGTACTTCAGCACACCGTCCTGATGGATTCCGGCTTCGTGCGCGAACGCATTGGCGCCGACGATTGGCTTGTTGGCCGGCACGGACTGGCCGATGACCTGCGACAGGAGGCGCGAGGCCGGATAGATCTGCCGGGTGTTGACGCGCGACTGTATGCCCATCAGGTCATGGCGCGTCTTCATCGCCATCACGACTTCTTCCATCGAGCAGTTGCCCGCGCGCTCGCCGATTCCGTTGATAGTACATTCGATCTGACGGGCGCCGTTGCGAACCGCCGCCAGCGAATTCGCGACCGCCAGGCCGAGATCGTTATGACAGTGCGCACTCCAGATGACTTTGTCGGCGCCGGGAACTTTTTCGCGCATGTAAGCAAACATCCGGCCGAATTCCTCCGGGATCGCGTGGCCAGTGGTGTCGGGCAGATTGATCACGATGGCGCCGGCGCGAATCACCTCGCTGCAAACGTCAACCATATAGTCCCAGTCGGAACGCGAAGCGTCCTCGCACGAGAACTCGATGTAGTCGAGATGCTTTTTTGCGCGCGTGACAGCCCAGGTGGCGGCGTCGAGCACGTCTTCGCGATTCATGTTGAGTTTGAATTTGAGATGTATTTCCGAGGTCGCGATGAAAATGTGAATTCCCGGATGCTTGGCCTTGTCGACTGCGCGGAGTGCCGAATCGACATCCTCTTCGCGGGTGCGCGAGAGGCTGAGCACGACCGGTTCGCTCAGCGCCTGAGCGACTCGATTCACGGACTCGAAGTCGCCAGCCGAAGAAGCGGCGAAACCGGCCTCGATGACATCGACGTTGAGGCGTTCGAGTTGGCGCGCGAGCGCGATCTTCTCCTCGACGTTCATCGTGCATCCGGGCGACTGCTCGCCGTCGCGCAGCGTGGTGTCGAAGATTCGGACGTAGTCGGCGTCCTTCGAGCCCGTGTCCGCGTGTGCCATCGTTATCCCTCCCGCGTCGTCGCCACGGGATCAGCGGGCCGATCGTTCGCCATGAGCGGAAAAAGAAAACGCCCCGGGCGGCTTCGATCGGCCCACTGCCCGGGGCGTGTGTCTCAGTTTAATCAGGCTGTTAGACCTGTCCGGACGCGCGCCTGGCGTGGGCCCCGGTAAGGGCCAGGCTCAGCAGCAGCTCCGGTAGCAGGTTGCAATACATCGTGTACGGATTCTAAGCGGCGGCGGAGACGTCAGTCAAGGCGGTCGTCGATGGCGCCAAGGACCGGGTTGCGCCCGGCAAGCGCTCTACCGTTGCACGCGTGGATGCTCGCTGAGACTGCTGGTGCCTGAGGCGGGCTCGGATGCCCGCGCGACCCCGGTGGCGTCATGGGACTTGTCGTTCGAGCTGGCGGCGGGCGCGACCGGGCGCAGCACCGATACTTTGGCGCTCAGCCGTTCGCCGCGCAGCATCAGCGCGGGACCCGACAGCACGTAGGCAGTCGAGAGCAAAAAGGCGGTGAGCTGCGGCATCGCGAACAGCATCGCGGCGAACACCATCATGGTGATCACCAGTTCGACCTGCGCGCGTTTTTCAAGCTTGACCGCCTTGAAGCTGGGGTAGGGCACGCGCGAGATCATCAGCCCGCCGAGTGCAAGCGTGATCGGCACCATGAACGTACACAGCGTGCGCGGCGAATCGAATTCGAAGTAGCTGTAGGCGAGAGCGAGCCCCGAGATCATCATGGCTGCGCCAGGCACGGGCAGGCCGACGAAACGGCTCTTGTCCGCCGTCGGAGTGCTTACGTTGAAGCGCGCCAGGCGCAACGCCGAGCACAGCACGAACAGTCCGCTGACGCCGATTCCGAGCGAACCGATCGGTTTCAGCGCCCACGCATAGGTCAGCATCGCGGGTGCGACGCCGAAAGCGACTACGTCGGAGAGGCTGTCATACTCGACGCCGAACTGGCTCGAGGTGCGCGACGCGCGAGCGATGCGCCCGTCGAGTCCGTCGCACACGAACGCGATCACGATCATCACGGCGGCCACCTCGAAGTGTCCGCTCACCGCGGAGACCATCGAGTAGAAGCCCGACAGCAGGCCGATCGAGGTGATCGTCGCGGGCAGCAGGAACACGCCGCGGCGCAGCGGGCCTTCCGTTTTGAGGGTCGGCTCGCGGCTCTGACCTGAATAGAGCTCCATCCGCGCGCGCTCTTCGCGCGAGCGGCGGGAATTGCGGCTCATTGCTCGATTGCTCCGATAATGGATTCTCCGGCGCGCACGCGTTGTCCCAACGACACCGTGACCCGGTACTCGGACGGAAAAAAATGATCGACGCGGCTTCCGAACATGATAAGCCCTATCCGCTGACCCGGCTGTATTCTATCACGCGCGCGGAGCCGGCAAACTATTCGCCGGGCGAGATATCCGGCCACCTGGATCATCCCGAACATGCGGCCCGCCGCGTCCGTCATCGCAATCAGGTTGCGCTCATTGTGCTCGCTGGCGTCGTCGCGAAACGCGGCGCGGAACTCGCCCGCGGTATGCTCGACTATCGTTACCTCGCCGGCGACCGGCGCGCGGTTCACGTGGACGTTGAGCGGCGACATGAACACCGACACGCGATGGCACAGCCGGCCCGTCGAGCCCGGAAAGGATACGTCGGAAATGTCCGTGATTTTGCCGTCGGCGCCCGAAATCACGACGTTTTCGGTACGCGCCGGATAGCGATCGGGATCGCGAAAGAAAAGCGCAATCGGGATTGCGACCAGTACCAGGATCGCACCCAGCGACTTGAGACCCAGCGCAATGAATATGATTCCAACTACCGCCAATCCGAGCGACAGCGCCGCGCCTTCGGTCGCTATTCCGATCGCGCCTGCGATGCGCGCGAGAATGGCGCCCGGCACCGGGCGCCCGCTGTCGGTTTCGCCGGCCACGGCGATTCAGTTCTTCGACTTATCGACCAGTCGATCGCTCGCGAGCCACGGCATGAACGCGCGCAGCTTGCGCCCGACTTCTTCGACCGGATGCGCTGCGGCTTCCTTGCGCAGTTCGCGGAAACGCGGCAGCCCCGCTTTGTAGTCGGCGATCCATTCGTTGGCGAACTTGCCGGACTGGATGTCGGCCAGGATCTGTTTCATTGCTTCGCGCGACGGGGCGCCCACCACCTTCTTGCCGCGCGTCATGTCGCCGTACTCGGCGGTGTTGCTGATCGAGTAGCGCATGTTCGAGATTCCGCCCTCGTAGATCAGGTCCACGATCAGCTTCACTTCATGCAGGCACTCGAAGTACGCCATCTCGGGCGCGTAGCCGGCCTCGACCAGCGTCTCGTAGCCGGCGCGGATGAGTTCGGTAAGTCCGCCACACAGGACGGATTGCTCGCCGAACAGGTCGGTTTCGGTTTCTTCCTTGAACGAGGTTTCGATAATCGCCGCGCGGCCGCCGCCGATCGCGCTGCCGTACGCGAGCCCGACCTTGGTAGTGTCGCCCGACGGATCCTGTTGCACGGCGAGCAGGCACGGCACGCCGCGGCCCTTGATGTATTCGGAGCGCACGAGATGACCGGGTCCCTTGGGCGCGATCATGAAGACATTGACGTCGGCGGGCGGCTTGATGAATTTGAAATGGATGTTGAAGCCGTGACCGAAGGCCAGGTACTTGCCCTTGGTGAGATGCGGGGCAATCTCGGCCTCATAAATCTCCGAGCCCATCTCGTCGGGCACCAGCATCATGATCACTTCGGCGCGCTTTGCGGCCTCGGCGGTGTCGAACACCGGCAGGCCCTGCTTTTTGGCTTTTTCGCGCGACGGCGAGCTTGCGCTCAGCCCGACGCATACGTCCATCCCGCTGTCGCGCAGGTTGAGCGCGTGCGCATGTCCCTGGCTTCCAAAGCCAATGACCGCGATCTTCTTTCCTTTGAGCGCGGACAGGTCCGCGTCGCGGTCGTAATAAACCTTCATTTGAATGCTCTCCCGAATTTTCTCGCTGTCAGACTATTCAGCTTCGCGTGCCCGGCGACCCTGATGATTCTCGTGGCTCAGCTGGACCGCGCGCGCCATCGCGACTTTGCCCGAACGGACGACTTCCTTGATTCCGAGCGGGCGCACGATCGCGATGAAGGCCTTGATCTTTTCGGAGTCGCCGGTCAGCTCGACGGTGATTGCGCGCGGGCCGATATCGATTACATGGGCGCGAAACGCGGCTACGATCGAGTCGAGCTCGGAGCGCGTGCGATCGTCCACCGCGACCTTGACGATCACCATCTCGCGATCGAGCGTCTCGACGTCCTTGAAGTCGGTTACCTTGATGACGGAGACGAGCTTGTTGAGCTGCTTGTTGATCTGCTCGACGATCTGATCGTCGCCAAAGGTCACCAGCACGATCCTCGACACCGTCGGATCGAGCGGGTCCTCGTTGACGGTCAGGGACTCGATGTTAAAGCCGCGGCCCGAAAACAGTCCGGCCACGCGTGCGAGCACGCCGAATTCGTTTTCTACCAGAACCGATATTGTATGACTTGTCATGGGGTGGAGTGCGCGCGCTCATGGCCCGGGCCGGTGGCGTCAGCGAGCCTCTTGTTGATAGCGGCCGAGAATCGCCATCATGCGGTCTTTCGAGGCGAGCTTAAGCTTCTGGATCCGCTTTTCTTCGATTTCCTCTTCGTTGGTCAGGTAAAGCTTGTTTCTAAAAACTTCGAGCTTTTGTTTCAGCTCTTGATGCTGTGTGTAGAGGCCTCTCAGTTCCTCGTCGTGGTTCAGATGCTGCCGAATGAGTTCTTCTTCTCGATGCTCCATACGCCCTCCGTGCCTATGCGCGCCGGATTTTTCTTAGTGGGCTTGAACGTGGCCTCCGGCGTCCTGATATATAGCGGCTCCAGCGAAGCCGCGCGATCCGTTTCACCACGGGCAAACCGCGCCCCGCCAATCGCCGCGACGCAAACACCGCGCAAATCGAGCATCCCTGTTTCGGAAAGCGCCACCCTATGGCCCCGCGATTCCACAAGGGCCGCCGCTTCCTTCGCTCTTTGGTCACCGACGAACATGACGTCCTCGGTGATGCGCGATGCCAGGCGTTCCAGCGCGATTACCATTTCCTCTGACAATTTCTCTAGCCCATCGGCCACGACCCGGTAAAGGGCCGCGTAAACTTCGCCTTTTCGAGCGTCCACAATCACGCAGACCAGCCGGCCTGGATCGGTATTGTTGCGCTCCAGCGCAGCTAACGCCATCGCGTCGAAACTGGGCACGCCGACCAATGCACATCGCGACGCCATCGCGATTCCCTTGGCGTAGCTCAGCCCGATGCGAAGTCCCGTGAACGATCCGGGTCCGGTCCCGACCGCGATTGCGCCGAGGCCGCCAATCGCCAGTCCCGCCGCGCTCAGAAGTTCGTCGACGGCGCCCGGCAATGCGGCGCCATGCGAGGTGACGGGCCGCGCCACTGACGCGGCGGCCGTCCCGTGTGCAATCAGGGCAAGGCTTGCGATTGGAGTGGAGGTGTCGAGTCCCAGGACCGGGCGCGTCGCGGCCGTCTGTTCGAGCAGCCGATTAACCCTGCACAATACGCGAGATGTCATTGAAAATTACGAACGCCATCAGTGCCACGAGCAGGAACAGTCCCACTTGGAGCATCGCCTCACGGTAACGAAGTTCGAGCGGCTTGCCCTTTACGCCCTCGAAGGCGAAAAACAGCAGATGTCCGCCGTCGAGCAGCGGCACCGGCAGCAGATTTATGATGCCGAGCTCGAGGCTCAGCATCACGGTAAACATCGCGAGGTTCGCGAATCCCTCGCGCGCCTCCTTGCCGGCCATCTGCGCGATCATGATCGGTCCGCCGAGCGCGTCGCGCACGGGCGTACTGCCGGAGAAGATACTGGCGATTCCGACCACCATCTGGACGGTCATCTCGACCGAGGTTTTGCCCGCTTCTTTCACCGCGCCGAACGGACCGAACCGCTTGGTTATCTCGTCGCCGCGCGGCTGCACTCCTATCACCCAAGAGGTCGCGTTGGTGCCGTAGATTGTCTTCTGATCGAGCCGGGTCGGCTTGATGACAATCGTGCTGCGCGCGGACGCGCCCTTTTGCTGCCGATCGATATCCAGCTTGATCGGAGAGCCGTCTCCGGCCTTCACCGTCTTCGAGAAATCGGTCCAAGATTCCATCGGCCGGCCGTCAACCGCGAGAATCCGGTCGCCGCTGAGAAGTCCGGCCTTGGCCGCCGGAAGATTGTTGGTGGTCTTGCCGACGATTGGCAACAACTCCGGCACGCCGGTCATGAAAACAAATGTGAGCAGAATCGGCGCGAAGATAAGATTCGCCAGCGGTCCCGCCAGCACTATCAGAACGCGCTTGCCGAGCGGCTGAGTCGGGAACGCGCGCTCGCAGTACGCCTGGACCAGCTTGGTAGGAGGATGTTCCGCCAGCGATTTGATCGCGTCGTCAACTTTGGGCTGGCGGCGCACTTCGTCCAGGAGGATTGCTTCGTCGGGCTTGAGCTCGCGCCCGATGACGCTGTGCGCAACGCCGGCGCCCGACTCGCCCAGGCGATCCGCAACGATGCGCAAGTTCTCATCGAATTCGCCCCGGGCTTGAAGCACGCCGCGCTCGCGCGCCGCGCCAGTCAGGTCGAGGCCGATTTCGTGAAGATACAAGGTGATTTCTTCAGGCTTGGGTTCCTCGCCGACTTCATCGCCCAGCATTCGGACGTAGCCGCCGAATGGAGTCGCGCCGATCGAGTACTCGGTTTCGCCGCGCCGCATTCCAAATACTTTTGGCGGGTAGCCGATCGAGAATCGCAGCACGCGGACGCCGACCTTCTTCGCCATCGCGAAATGTCCCGCCTCGTGCACGATTACCAACACTGCGAAGACCAGTGCTGCGTATAGGATCGACAGTATCATTTGGTCTCTACCCGGGAGTCCTTATGCGGAGAGCCTGAAAATGCGGCTCCCAAAGCCGCATCAACGAGACCAATAGTAGGCGAAAACCACCGCGAAGACTAGCGAACAAGTTCGATCGAGCAGTCCGCCGTGCCCCGGGAAAATCCAGCCCGAGTCCTTGACTCCCGCGGCGCGCTTTAATGCCGAGCCGGCCAGATCGCCAAGCTGCGCGAGAAGGGAAATCATAGCCGAAAATAGCAGGACAGGGCCCGTATCCCACGATCCGCCGCGTATCTGAAACAGCAACAACCCGGCCGCCGTCGTCGCGATCAAGCCGCCCGCCGCGCCTTCGACCGTCTTATTTGGGCTGACGTTGGGCGCGAGCTTCGTCCGGCCCAGATACATCCCGACAAAGTATGCGCCGCTGTCGCTCACTACCACCAACAAGATGACCAGCAGCAGCATGCGGATGCCGCCGGAACCGTTGCGCAGTAGCGCGAAATAAGGGAACAGAACTCCGACGTACGCCGCGCCGATGAAGACGAGTCGCGGGCCTCTGAATGCTTCGGCGCCGCCGGCAACCGCGACTCGCGCCACCAGCGCAAGCATCATGAGGATCACCAGCACCGGCACCAGCCATCCCACGTCGCCGCCGTAGAGAAGCCCGAACAACGGCACGCCACCGACCACAGCGAACAGCGGTATCGCGACCAGGTGGAGAGCGCCGGTCATCGCGGCGACTTCGTAGAGTCCCCAGACTCCGGCGGTCGCAATAAAAATCGTGAAGAACCAGCCCGGCGCGAAAACTACCAGCGCCCCCACCGCGGGCAGCAGGACCGCCGCTGTCAGGAGCCTAGTTCTGAGCACGCAGCCGGGTGTCGGAGCCGTTCGAGATCGCGCCGAAGCGGCGTTCGCGAAGCTGGTAGGCGGCGATCGCGCTCAGGAATTCGCGCTCGCGGAAATCGGGCCACAGAGTGTCGGTGAAATAAAGTTCGGTGTAGGCGAGTTGAAAGAGAAAAAAATTGGAGATTCGCAGTTCTCCCGAGGTTCGAATCAGCAGGTCGGGATCGGGAAGCCCGGTGGTGGTCAGTTCGCGCGCCAGCATCTGCTCGTCGATTTGATCGGGTGAAATCGCGCCTTGTGCCACCGCGCGCGCGATCGATCGCGCCGCATTCACGATGTCCTGGCGCCCGCCGTACGACAACGCCAACGCCACCGTCATCGTGCGATTTTCGCGGGTCACCGCGACGGTCTCGGCCAACGCCTCGCGCACCCGCGGCGGTAACCGCTCGGTGTCTCCCAGAGCCACCACGCGGATGTCGCGTTTCATCAGGCGCTTGGTCTCGGTGATGAGATAGCGATGGAACAGCTGCATCAGGAAACTGACTTCAGTGGTCGGCCGGCCCCAGTTCTCGCTCGAAAATGCGTACAGCGTGAGGTACGGGATGCCGAGTTCGCGCGCCGCATCGACGACCGCGCGCACCGAATCCTTGCCGCGCCGATGGCCCTCGTGGCGCGAGAGCCCGCGCCGATTCGCCCAGCGGCCGTTGCCGTCCATCACGATCGCCACGTGGCGCGGCATCCGCGATGGATCCAAAGACAGGTTCGGGAAATCGCTCGTTGGTAGTGAGATGGCCACTTGGGGTTCAGGTTTCACGAAGGTCGCGCCGTAAACGGGCGAGCTCAGACCTCCATGATTTCCGCTTCTTTGGCGGTCAGCACTTTGTCGATTTTCTCGATGAACTCGGTCGTGTACAGCTGCACCTTGGCCTCGCCCGATCGCATCTCGTCTTCGGTGGCCTGCTTTTCCTTGTGCAGTTCCTTGAGCATGTCGTTGGCGTCGCGGCGATGGTTGCGGATGCCGACGCGGAATTCCTCGCCTATTTTGCGGACGTGTTTCACCAGGTCCTTGCGGCGCTCCTCGGTCAGCTCGGGGATCGGAATCCGGATCAACTTGCCGTCGTTCATCGGCATCAGGCCAAGATCGGAAGTCTGGATCGCTTTTTCAATCTCGTGCATCGCGCCCTTGTCGTATGGCGTGATCACTATCAAGCGCGGCTCGGGCGCCGACAACCCGGCCAATTGCCGCAGCGGAGTCTTCGAGCCGTAGTAATTTACCTGCAGATTTTCGACCAGCGCGGTTGAAGCGCGGCCGGTGCGGACGCGGGCGAGTTCGTGGCGAAACGCCTCCACGGTCTTGTCCATTTCCTTGCGCGCGTCTTCGATTGTGTCGGTAAGCATGCTCACGGTGCGCTCTCCACCCGGGTGCCGATTTGCTCACCCATCACGGCCCTTCTTATATTACCCGCTTTACGCAAATTGAACACGATGATCGGCAGGCGATTATCCATGCACATCGAGATCGCCGTCGAGTCCATCACCTTCAGGTTCTTCTGCAGCACCTCGATATAAGTGAGCCGATCGAAGCGCTTTGCCCCCGGCTCGCGCATCGGATCGCGATCGTAAACGCCGTCCACCGCATGGCTCGCCTTGAGGATTACCTCCGCGCCGATTTCCATCGCGCGCAGGCTCGCCGCCGTGTCGGTGGTGAAATAGGGATTGCCGGTGCCGGCGGCGAATATGATCACGCGGCCCTTTTCGAGATGGCGCACGGCGCGGCGGCGGATGTACGGCTCGCACAGCGCCTGCATCCCGATGGCGGACAGGACTCGCGTGACCACGCCGGCATGCTCGAGCGCGTTTTGCAGCGCGAGCGCGTTGATCACCGTCGCCAGCATCCCCATCTGGTCGGCGGTCGAACGATCCATCCCGCGCGCCTCGTAGTCGCTGCCGCGGATAAAATTGCCGGCTCCGATTACCAGCGCGAGCTGAACGCCGAGCGCCGCCACTTCCTTGATTTCGAGCGCGATCTCCGCCAGCGCGTCGAGATCGAGTCCCGACCCTTGCGCGGGAGCGAGCGCCTGGCCGGATAACTTGAGCAGGATACGGCTGAAGCGCGGCTTGCCGTTCAACCCACTTTGAACTTCAGCCATCTCTCGAAGCTCCCGTCGAAGCCCCCGTTGAAGCCCCGTCGCGTCTGCAAATGCGCCCGCGTCAGGCGGCCGTGGTGGTTGCCTTGCCGTCGAGCGCCTCACCCAATTGGTAGCGCACGAAGCGGCGCACGTCGATCTTCTCACGCATCTGGATGGCGGCCTCGCCAAGCAGATCGTTGACAGTTTTGTTGGGATCGCGGACGTAAGCCTGCTCGAGCAGGCAGGCTTCCTTGTAAAATTTCTCGATCTTGCCATCGACGATCTTGGTCACGACCGCCGCCGGCTTGCCCTCGGCCTGCGACGCGTAGATCTGCCGCTCCTGCTCGATAACCGCCGGGGGCAGCTCCTCGCGCCGCACGCAACGCGGATTGGCCGCCGCCACCTGCATCGCGAGTTCCTTCACCAGCGCCTGGAACGCTTCCGACTTGGCGCAGAAATCGGTTTCGCAATTGATTTCGATCAACACGCCAAGCTTGCCGCCTGCATGAATATACGAACCGACCGATCCCTCGGATGCGACCCGGCCGGCGCGGCCTGCCGCCGCGGCGATTCCCTTCTCGCGCAGCCATACGACGGCCTTTTCGAGATTGCCGGCCGTCTCCGCCAGCGCTCGCTTGCAATCCATTATGCCGGCGCCGGTCTTCTCGCGCAGTTCTTTAACCAGATTCGCGTTTAATTCCATCACAATTCCTGAGTTGAGCTAGTATTCTTGGCCGGTCGCTATACTGCAAGCGACGGCCCCGGCTGACCGGCTCCGTTTCGGGCCTGAAGGTCGAATTTATCGACTAGACCGCGCTTGGAGAATCGGGTGCCGATGCTCCCGTGTCTGCCACCGCGCCGGCGTCCGAGCGGATATCCTGCTGCCCCTTGGCGCGTTCCTCGGCCATTTGCTTGCCTTCGATGATCGCGTCGGCGACCGCCGCCGTGAACAGCTTGATCGCGCGGATCGCGTCGTCGTTGCCGGGAATTCGATACGCGATCAGGTCGGGGTCGCAGTTGGTATCCACCACCGCGGCGACCGGGATACCGAGGCGGTTCGCCTCCGCAACGGCTATATCTTCCTTCTTGGTATCGATCACCCACAGCGCGTCCGGGAGTTTGCGCATGTTCTTGATCCCGGCCAGCGTGTTCATCAGCTTTTCATGCTCGCGCGCGTTGTCGCTCATCTCTTTCTTGCTGAGCGCGCGAATCATCTCCGGGTCGGCCATGACTTCTTCGAGCTTCTTGAGCCTGTCGATCGAGGCGCGGATAGTCTGGAAGTTGGTCAGCATCCCGCCCAGCCAGCGGTTGTTGACGTAAAACATCCCGCAGCGCTCGGCCTCTTCCTTGACGATGTCCTGGGCCTGCTTCTTGGTGCCGACGAACAGCATCGTGCCGCCTGCCGCAGCGAGGTCGCGCGCGAAGTCGTAGGTCGCGCGAAACATCTTCACCGTCTGCTGGAGATCGATAATGTAAATACCGTTGCGGGCGCCGAAGATGTATTGCTTCATCTTCGGGTTCCAGCGGCTGGTCTGATGACCGAAGTGAACGCCGGCCTCCAGAAGCTGCTTCATGCTGATTTCAGTCATAGAATTTTGTTCCTGCCTCTTGGCCCCGTACGGGGCAATCTTGAACTAATATCAGGCCGCGCCGCGCTAAGAAAGCGCATGCCGCTTGCCTATTTTTCCCCCCTCAGGCGGAAATCGTCACTCTCGACGCAGCCGGCATCAATCGCGCGCGCTTTTCCCAATGCGGCGTCATGTTTTTGAAACCGCTGGAGTTTCCCGGTTTTGTCGAGCTCGATCGGGTCCTGCTCCTTGTGCTGAATGCCGGCGAGCGCCTTCTCGCAATTATCCTGCGTGTCGTAAGTGGAGACGATAATCCACCGCGAAAGGGGAGCCTCAGAATCAACGGAATGAGGGACCTTGGCGGAATCGGGCGGCATCATCAAATACCAGCCGACAAACGCGAGCGCGGCGGCGTGGCGGATTTTCCCGTGGCCCACCCGGCAAGTTATACGCTTTTCGCGGGCAAAAAGTCATCGACCCGGTCGTTATCTGTGACCACCTGAGGCGCTACCCGGTTGGTTCCCGCGCCCCTTAGGCGTTCATCGACTCGAGGAATTCCTCGTTGGTCTTGGTCTTGTCCATCTTGTCGATCAGGAATTCCATCGCTTCGACTGCGTTGAGCTGGGTCAGCAGCTTGCGCAGTATCCACACGCGATTCAGAGTGGCGCGCGGCAGCAGCAGCTCTTCCTTGCGCGTCGAGGAGCGCTGGATGTCAATCGTCGGGAAAATGCGCTTTTCCAGCAGGCGCCGGTCGAGCGCTATCTGCTGATTGCCGGTGCCCTTGAACTCTTCGAAAATAACTTCGTCCATTCGGCTGCCGGTATCGACCAGCGCCGTCGCGATAATCGTCAGACTGCCGCCGTCTTCGGTGTTGCGCGCGGCGCCGAAAAACTTCTTGGGCTTGTGCAGCGCGTTGGAATCGACGCCGCCCGACAGTATCTTGCCCGACGGCGGCACCACAGTGTTGTACGCGCGCGCCAGCCGCGTGATCGAGTCGAGCAAAATCACGACGTCGCGCCCGTGCTCGACCAGCCGCCGCGCCTTTTCGATTACCATCTCGGCCACCTGCACGTGACGCGTGGCCGGCTCGTCGAAGGTCGAGCTTACGACCTCGCCCTGCACCGAGCGCAGCATGTCGGTGACTTCCTCGGGCCGCTCATCGACCAGCAGCACGATCAGCACGATCTCGGGATGATTGTGGGCAATTGCCTTGGCGATCGCCTGCAGCATCATCGTCTTGCCGGTGAACGGCGCCGCGACGATAAGTCCGCGCTGGCCTTTGCCGATAGGCGCGACCAAATCGATGATGCGGGTGGTGAGATCCTCGTGATTGTATTCGAGCTTGATGCGCTCCTCGGGATAGAGCGGCGTCAGGTTGTCGAACAGGATCTTGTCGCGCGCCTTTTCAGGATCCTCGTAGTTGATCGATTCAACCTTGAGCAGCGCGAAGTAGCGCTCGCCTTCTTTGGGCGGGCGAATCAGGCCGGAAACCACGTCGCCGGTGCGCAAATTGAACTTGCGAATCTGGCTCGGCGAAATATAAATGTCGTCGGGGCCGGGCAGGTAGTTGTAGTCCGGTGCGCGCAGGAAGCCGAAGCCGTCGGGCAGAATTTCCAGCACGCCCTCGCCGAGGATCGAGCCGTTCTTGGCGGCTTGCGCTTGCAGAACCGCAAAAATCATCTCCTGCTTGCGCATGTTGGTGGCGCCATCGACGTTGAAGTCGCGCGCCATCTGCGCCAGTTCGGTTATCTTCGCGCGCTTGAGCGACTTGAGGTTGAGCACCCCTTCGTCGCTGATCACCGGCGCCGGCGGCGGAAGATTCGGATTGCCATCCAGATTTACCTGGCGCGGCGCCCCGTTTGACGAACGCGAGTCGTCGAAGCGCCCCTCGTCATTCTTCGCAGCCCCTCTGCCCTTGCCCATATGCCTTCCCCGCAACCTGGACTCCATCATGTTCTTGAGTGCTGCAACTCGCCGCCGTTTAAGCGCGCGCGCCGCAGGCTATGGACGTTTGTTTGTAAATGGCCTCCCACGACGGGAGATACCATTATAGATTCATGAGTGCTCGAGCGGCCGGGATTCGGAACAACTAACGCCTTGAGTTCGAGTTCGGAATTACGGACCGCAGGGAAACGGGACTCACCACCCCACCCGTCTCAGCGTCCTCAGTGCGGAAGCTCAACCAAAACGCTACCCAAGCATTGCCGCCGTGTCAACGGCCATCAAGTAAGTTCGATCCATCGCCGAATCTCGCGCGTATCGGCTGCCAATAACTTCTGCGCGAGAAATTCGACGAATTCGATTGGCAGCGGCGCAATGAATTCGAGCGGCGCGCCTGACCTCGGATGCGCGATCGAAAGCGCCAACGCATGCAGCGCCTGTCCGTGAAAAAATCCACCGTCGCCCGCCTTGCCGCCATATAAGGGATCGCCCAGGCACGGATGACCAATCGACGCGAGATGCACGCGAATCTGATGCATCCTGCCGGTGTCAGGTTTTACGCGCACCAACGATGCTCCCGCTTCGCCTGGGTTCACGGGGTCGAACCGGCCAATAACCGTCAGATGGCTAACCGCGTCGCGCGGCGCATGCGACCGCACCGACATCCGCTTGCGCTCCACGGGATGGCGCCCGACGGGCCGCTCGATCGTCTGCCGATCGCGCGCGACCTTGCCCTTGACGATCGCGAGATAGATCTTTCTCACGCTGCGTTCCTTGAACTGCCGCGAAAGCGCGGTGCGCGAAAATGGCGTCCGCGCCACCACCATCACGCCCGAGGTGTCTTTGTCGAGGCGATGCACGATGCCGGGACGCAGCACGCCGTCGGGCTCGGCCATCGCGGCAAGTTCGGGAAATCGCGCCAGCAGAGCGTCCACGAGCGTGCCGTTGGGATGCCCGGGCGCGGGATGCACCGTCATGCCGGCGGGCTTGTTCACGACAATTATTTCGTCGTCGGCGAAAATCACCGAAATCTCCGGCGCGTCACCTTCTTTGTAATTTGAAGGATCGTACAGCGCACCGGCGGGCGCCGCGGCGAC
>OBLU010001646.1_pt1 | contig 20725 bp, 20 predicted proteins | sample 1518681 | NCBI WGS metagenome assembly OBLU01 (sample SAMEA3539304, study PRJEB22396) | soil metagenome | biome: tundra; feature: field; material: soil | place: USA | collected 2010-05 | depth 0.15 m
CGCCTGCCCAGCGCACGCGAATGCGTCCGCCGCGCAGCGGCTTCGTTCAAGTCGGCTTGTCGGAAGCGATACATTTGGAATAGTCGCCGCCGTTACCAAACATCGCACTCGGAAGGCACGCGTTCACGCGTGCCAAAAAACCGCCGTCGCGCCAGCGGCTACCGCTCTGCCCTGAGCGCAGTCGAAGGGCCGGAATGGCGCGCTTGAGCGCGGGATGACCAACGATCCGCAGCCCTCAGCTCAAGCAGCTTTCGCCAGATTCCGCTGAACAATCAAACTTTGTATCTTCTTCCGTTTCTTCCGCGACGCCACCCACAAATCCCTCTTGTACTGCAGTGCCAGCCAAACCTCGGCGCGCAGCCCAAAGGCCTCCGATAGCCGTAAGGCCATCTCCGCCGAGATCCCGGCCTTTCCATTAATCACGCGCGAAAGCGCGGCACGGGTTACGCCGAGGTGCTTGGCCACCGCAGTGACGGAGCGGCCATCCATAAACTCAACCACCAACTTTCCCGGATGGGGCGGATTGTACATTCCCATGATCTTCCTCCCTAGTGATAATCCTGATAGTCGACCAGCACTGCGTCTTCGCCCTCAAACAAAAACGTAAGCCGCCAGTTCCCGCTCACCATCACCGCCCAGTGCCCTGCAAGCTCGCCCTTCAGAGGATGCAGCCGCCATGCGGGAACTGCCATCTCTTCCGGACCGCTGATGGAATCGAGCAAATCAAGTTGCGTCGCGAGTTTCGCCGCATGCTTCGGCTGAATCCCGGCCTTCGATCCCGTCTCAAAGAACTTCTGAATACCCTTATGCCGGAAACTCTTGATCACAAAACCATCGTATACCGCAACGCTACGCTATACGCATGAATCTTGCCACGGAAAAATATCCGATTCCCAAAATGGGCATACAATTCTGCCCATGCCAACCCACCCAGCCAACCTCACCTCCAAAACCGACGCCGCCCAGGTCGGCACCCTCAGAGTCGGCGCACTCGCCTTCGGAGCCCTCGCCCTGGGAGCCTTCGCCATCGGCGCACTCGCCATCGGAGCCCTCGCCATCCGCAAACTCTCCATCGGCAAAGCCCGCATCCGCGACCTCCACATCGACCGCCTCACCGTCGGCCACCTCGAAGTCCAATCCTCCCGCACCCCTGACCTCTGAACCACCAACACGCGTGGGACGTGATCTGGATCACATCCTCGGTACCGGCCGGCCGATAGAATAGAAACTAGGGTAGAGACAGAATCCGCCAGCCTCAGGCTTGTGTCCTCCGAAAGCTCCAAAGCAAACCATAACTCCAGCGTTTTGAAGATCTTGCAAATTATCTCCTTTGTTTTCAAGATCCTACAAAATAGCTTGACCGTAAGTGGCTTGTTTAGAAGATCATGCAAGAATCGATACGGGGGGGTACACCATGACGGCATCAATTCCAGACCTCAATCGCCACCAGCAACGCGATCACAACCAAGCCCCGACCGGACGGCGCCGCGGCTCAGCCGCCCTCCGTAAAGTTATCCTCAAATCAGCCACTATGCCTTCGTCAACTCAGCCCGCCCATCTCACCGAAGCCGACATCCTCGCCGCTCTGCGCGACTGCTACGACCCCGACATCCCTCTCAACATCGTCGACCTCGGCCTGGTCCACTCCATCGCCCTCGCGCCCGACCCCGACGCTCCCGGCGCCAGCATCCCCGGAGTTCCGCCTCGCCACCGCGTCCGCATCGCCCTCACCCTTTCCCAGATCGCAGATCCTGAAGACACCCCCCTCATCGCCCAGATCCAGAACCGCCTCGCCGCCTTCGAAACCATCTCCCGCACCGAAGTCACGCTCCTCCGCGAGCCCGCCTGGAACCCCGGCCGCATCTCCGCCGAAGGCCGCGCGCGCCTCGCCAATCCCCTATCATCGAAGCAGCCCGCCCCGAAAGACCCAGATGCCCTCATCCAGATCCAAATCCCGCCCGGCAGAACCAATGCTTAGCGTCGCGCCCGCCAGGCCGCGCCCCCGCGACCTGCTCAAACTGACCCAATTCCCCATCCACCCCTTCGACCAGATGCACGGAGTCGACACCAGCGGCCTCGTCCCCGCCAAGCACCTCATCACCGGCCACGCCAACGACGAGCACGTCACCGCCTACTACGGCGTCGCGCCCTCCATCCTCCGCACCCTCATCGATCGCTGGCGCGAGACCATTCCGCCCCATCCCATCTCCAGCTACACCTTCATCGACATCGGCGCCGGCAAAGGCCGCGGCCTGCTCGTCGCCAGCGAATACCGCTTCCGCAAAGTCATCGGCATCGAACTCAATCCCGACATGACCGCCATCGCCCACCAGAACGTTGCCCACTGGATCCAAACTCACGAGGCCGACTTCACCGCCCCGCGCCTCGCCCCCATCGAAGTCCTCGAGCAGGACGCGCTCGACTACGACTTCCCCGCCACGCCCACGATCCTCTTCCTCTTCCACCCCTTCGAAGCGCCGGTCCTCAAGCAACTCCTCCGCCGTATCGAAACCCAGTTCGCCAAGCGTCCCGACACCCTCGACCTCATCTACGTCAACTCCGAGTGCGCCGACACCATCGACCGCAACCCCGCCTTCACCCAGCTCTTCCTCGACCACGTTAAGATGACCCCCGAAGACCACGCCGCCGACCTCGAAGCCATTGCCCGCCAGAAAGAATACGGCTCCACCGGCGACGAAGAGTGCGCCATCTATCGCTACACCGGCCGCGCCAAAGGCCCCATCTTCCCGCCAGCCGCCTAGCGCCACTCAACAAATAGAACGAGGCTCTAGTTCTTGATCCGCGCTCATCCGTGTTCATCCGCGGTCGGCTTTCGTTCCTAATCCTTCACCCGCACAATCAGCCCCCGCTCATCGCCCTCGCCGTGCTCCATATAAATCTCCGCGCCGGCCATCTTCACCACGCTCTCAAAACGCTCGCCCCATTCCACCAGAACCAGCGAGTTCTCGTAACCCGCCATCTCGTCCAGCCCAAGTACGGCGATCTGCTCCTCCGTCTCCAGCCGATAGAGATCCAGATGAAACAGCCGCACTTTCCTCCCCAAATACTCGTGGACGATCGTGAACGTCGGGCTCGTCACCTCATCCTCCGCCGCCGCGCCCAGCGCCGCCGCAATCCCCTTCACCAGCGTCGTCTTCCCTGCGCCCACCTCCCCGCGCAGAATCACCACCAGCGGCGGCTGCAGCATCTCGGCAATTCGTTCGCCTAACTCCAGTGTGCCCTCAACCGACCGTGTCCTGAACCGTCTCTCCCTCATCACCCTTCCTTCTCAAACCAAAGTCTCTTCGTCTCAAACCATGTGTTTCTGAGATAGGTCCGGGCTTCAGCCCGGACATTAGCCGCTGCGGAGAAAGGGGGCTTGAGCCCCCGGGACCTATCCTCACGCATGTACCCCGCAGATCCAAATCATCCCACTCGCATCCTTCACCCGGTACCGGAACGCATCCGACAAATGCGTAACCGTATCGGTAGCAAGAACCGTATGCTCATCCATCGCTAGCGCCGCAAAATCCGCAGCCAGCCCATGCAGACAAACCGCCGCCTCCACCGCCCGCGCCACATCCTCCGGAAACTGCGCCAGCATTGCCGCCACGATCCCCGTCAGAATATCCCCACTCCCACCCTTCGCCATCGCCGGATTTCCGCTCGTATTCACCGCCACCTGCCCATCCGGATGTGCCACCAGCGTCCGCCAGCCCTTCAGCACCAGCGTCAGCTTATGCTCCACCGCGAACCGCCGCGCCAGACCCACTCGATCCGCCTCCACTTCTTTCACCGTCATCCCCGCCAGCCGCGCCATCTCTCCCGGATGAGGTGTCAGCACCAGCATGCGCCCTTCGCCATTCAGCAAATCCGCTCGCCCCCCGAACGCATTCAGCGCATCCGCATCCACCACCATCGGCAGCTTACACTCTGTAACAAATCCACGCACAAACTCAGAAACCTCCCCCCGCGTCGACAGTCCCGGCCCCACCGCAACCACGCTGATCCGCTTCTCCTCCATCAACTTCCGCACCACCGCGAGCCCGTCCACCGCCACGGTGCCCTCGACACCCTCCGGCAACCCCGCCATCATCAACTCCTGCGCCACACGCCCGACGTCGCTCACCATCGCGCGAGGCACCGCCGCCGTCACCAGCCCCGCGCCGGTCCTTAGCGCCGCCAGCGAAGCCATCGCCGGAGCCCCCGCCGTCCCATAGCTCCCGCCCACCACCAGCACGTGCCCAAACTTGCCCTTATTCGAATTCACATCGCGCGGCCGTTCCGCAATCGCCTTCGCCGTCCCCGCCCAACTCAACCTGCTCTCCGAAACCACAGCCTCCGCAGGCGAACCAATCTCCGCCACCACCACCGGCCCAAACGCATTCCCGTTCTTTGCTGCGCCAGCTAAACTCCCAAACACATGCGCCCGCTTCGGCCGGGTAAACGTCACTACCGCATCCGCGCGATATGCCCCATCCGCCGCCTGCTCCATCGAGTCCGCATCCCACCCGCTCGGCAGATCCACCGCCACCACCACTGCATCCGACTTCGCGACCATCTCCCGCAGGTTCACCGCCAGCCCGCGCAACGGCGGCTTGAACCCCGTCCCCACCACCGCATCCAAAATCAACTCCGCCATCTCCACCAAGTCCCCCACCGCCGCGAGCCCCGCCTCATCCACCACCTCCCGCACCACCACCCCGGCAGCCTCCTCCCGCAGCCGCCGCAGCGCCTCCGCCGCCTCACCCTTCACCTCCTCCGCACGCCCCAGCAGCACCACCCTAACGCCGACACCAGCCCCCGCCAGCACCCGCGCAGCGACCAACCCATCGCCTCCATTGTTCCCCTTCCCGCATAGCACGACGACGCGCTCCGCCGCCGCATACTGCCGCAGGCAAAACCCGGCCACCGCCCCGCCCGCGTTCTCCATCAACGTCGCCAAAGGAACGCCGAACTCCTCGGCCGTCCGCCGGTCCGTCGCTCCCATCTCCGCCGCACTCAGAATCTTCATCAGTCCCTTCTACGCGCTTTCCCGCGCCACGCCAAATTTCCGCGTCTCAACCCACCGCCGCGCAGAAGTTGCGCGAAACACCGCCGAACTACCCCGTGTTCCATCGTATGTAGTCAGGAGGCCGTTATGAAAATCGCAAACGTAAAAGGAATGGTTGCAAAATTGATGATGACAGGCCTCGCGGCAGGTGCGTTCATGGCCGCCAGCCCAGCCACAGCCCAGGCCCAGCAGTTCGCAGTCGGGGTCCAACTGGGTCAACCCGCCTATGCCCCGGCCTATGTCTATGACCGTGACGACCACCGCTTCGATCGCGACGATTACTACCGTCAGCGCGAGTTCCGCGAGCGCGAAGCCCGGGAAGAGTTCGCCCGCCGCCAGGCCTACCTGCAGCACGAGCGGTGGGAGCATGAGCAGTGGGAGCACGCGCAACGCTTCGACCACGACCACGACTATCGCTAAGCGATAGCACCCACGACGTTCACGAGGCCGGCTGCCGGAGAACATCCCGAGCCGGCCTCGCTGTTTGTGTGCCCTGATCACTTACTGACCCCCTAACCACTTACCGCTCGCACCATTGTTTCCCCTTGGGAAATATTTCCCAATCGAATACCAGAGGGTGTATAAATTCTGTGCGATTAACGTTTAGGCTCCGTCCGAGCCCAGCACCTCCCCAGGAGAAGTTCCACGATGCGCCTTAGCTTTCTCGCCCCCTTCGCCCTCATCCTGCTTCCGCTCGCCTGCCTCGCCCAGACCAGACCCGGCCACCCGATACCGCCGCGGACCTGGGTCGATAAGGACACCGGCCATCGCGTTTGGCGCCTCTCGGACGAAGCCAACTCCGGCGGCTTCTACTTCAACATCAACGCCTTTACCCCCGACTCGAAGCAGATGATCTACACCGCGCCCGACGGCATCCACGTCCTCGACCTGGCCACCCGCGCCACTAAACTCCTCGTGCCCAACCCGCTGAAGGCCGACGGCACCCCGGCGGGCGGACGCACCCCGGGCGTCGTTCACGCCATGGTCGTCGGCAACAAGACCAACAGCGTCTTCTACACCGCTACCGACGCCGCCGGCGTCACCTCCGTCTACAAGGCGAATACCAACACCGGCGCCATCCGCAAACTCGTCGACGTGCCCAAAATTCCCAACACCCACGACCTCAGCGTCGTCAGCGTCAACGCCGACGAGACCCTCGTCGCCGGCACCTACATCGAAGGCCCACCCACCGGCAAGGAGTATGGCGCGGCCGTCCCCGCTCCCGCCCAGCCTGCCGGCGCAACCGACAACAGAGTCGGCTCCGCAGTCCAGGGCCCCCACTACCAGCCCACCAACAAGGGTCAGATGATGGCCATCCGCCTCGCCGCCCACCTGCCCCTCGTCCTCTTCACCCTGCGCCTCGAACCCGGCCCCAACGGCGAGAAAGCTGGCGACCTCAAACCTCTCCTCCACTCCACCGACTGGGTCAACCATCTCCTCTTCTCCCCCACCGACCCCGAACTCCTCATGTACTGCCACGAGGGCGCCTGGGAGAAGGTCGACCGCATCTGGATGATCCACCCCGACGGCACCCAGAACACCCTCATCCACCAGCGCACCATGGCCAACGAGATCGCCGGCCACGAGTTCTGGGGCCTCGATGGCGAAACCATCTGGTACGACTGGCAGCCGCCCAAAGGGGAAGACTTCTTCCTCGCCGGCCGAAACCTCAAAACCGGCGAGCGCGTCGCCTACCACATGCAGCGCGACGAATGGTCGATTCACTTCAACCTCACCCGGGACCTCGACCTGTTCGCCGGCGACGGCGGCGATCCCGGCCAGGTAGCCCACGCCAGGGACGGCGAATGGATCGAACTCTTCCACCCCGTAAAATTCCCCGTGGCCAAAGACGCCCTCAACTCGCCCACCTTCTGGCAGCCCGGCGTCTTCCACTCCGAGCACCTCGTCAACATGTCCCACCACTACTACCGCGAGGAGCCCAACGTCCGCTTCTCGCCCGACAAGTCGCTGGTCATCTTCACCAGCAACATGTTCGGACCCAGCTACGTCTTCGCCGCCGAAACCACCAAGGCCGTCAACCCACCGCCCGCCGACGTTGTCTCCACCCCGGCCCTCGCCCGCAAATTCAATCCCACCGACCCGCCCGACAGCAAGACCCCCATCGTCCCACCAGCCCGCCCGACACAGTAACCCCCAACCCGGATGGGCCACCGGTATGCACAATGGAGTAATGCAGCGGAAGCGGGGTGGTGGGTCAGTTTGAAGTCCGGGGCAATCGAACTTGCCGAAAATGCCGTTTTCGACTGCAAGCCTTTTCGCTGCAGGCACATTGCCGGTTCCCCACGGGGTAGGCGACGCGCGGCCCGATTCAATTCGCTGAAGGGCGCTGCACCGCATCCACAACCAGTACATCCGCCTGCGCCTTCACCGCCTCCAACTTCAACCCAATCTGCTCCTGAATCGCCGCAAACAACCCCGGCGGCGCATTCGGATTGTCCGACGGAGGCGGAATCTTATAACCCATCGCCGTAAACTGCGATTCATCCGGTGTCCACTTCAACAGAAAATCCCACCGGCCCTCCAGCCCGGTCTGGTCCAACACCGGCCGGTCCAGCACATACTGCATCGCCTTGGCATACTCCCCCATCGTCGTGTTCGTCTCCTTCATGTATGCCGAGGTTGAGAAATTATCGTTCGGCGGCCCATTCGGATTCCCCAGGCTCTTCGTCAGCTTCGGCCCTCCCTTCGCCTCCGTCAGCGCATACACCGAAAGCTCCCGCTTATCGTTGTGTACTTTCAACCCGAACCGGTCTTCCAGCATCTTCCGGATCAGCGACCGAAACTGTGTCAGGCTGGGCTCGCCCGGCACATCCGGCACACCGTCCACAAAGTAGTGGTCCGTCGAAAACCACGCCGGGCCGCCCACGATCTGCTTTGCATGAATCCCCCACGCAAACGAGATCATGTCGTTCACCGTCTCATTCGCCGCCAGAAGATGCCGCCCCCGCGTCTGAAATCCCCGGTTGCCATCATTCGGATCGCTCGGCTTGACCGTCACCACCTCGTACGACGGGTCCGCATCCAGGGCCATCGGCTTGTTCAGATCAGGAATCGCCCAGGCTGCGTCTCCGGTGGCCCGCACCAGATTCAACGCGTACGCCCCTGACCCCTGCGTCCACATCCCTGCCATCGATTTGCCATCCTCACTCAGCTTTCCCGCATAGGCGGCTTCGATCGATGCAATCGTGAAGCGAACCTCCCCGCCTTGCACCGTGATCGACGGAATCACCGAAGCCTCGCCCGAATCGATGTTGTACAACTCGCCCTTCCATCCACCACCCGCCCCGCCACCACCGTTCGATACCTTCAGAACCACTCGCAGACCCTCGCGGAACTGCATCGTCCCCTGCCACGTCCCCGCAATGTCCTGCGCCCCCTGCGCCACCGCCAGGCCCGTCGCAACCAGAACAACCGTGGCCGCCCATCCCACCCTGCGAAGTATGCATCGTGTCATTGGCACACCTCATCCTTTCCTTCGCAGGCATGCTACGCCCGTCCCAGCCCAGTTGATGTATCCGGTATCACGCGACCGAACCCCAGTTTGCCCTCTGAACTGCCTGTAATGTCCTGTCGGCAAGTTCATTCGTTCACTTCAAATTGACCCACTACCGGAGGTGGACGGGTGTGCTGCTCAGAGGGCCAGACGTGGTGGCTCTATCAAGGCGATGCGGCTAGGTGCCTGAGCATTTGCAGGAATACTACCCGTTCGTGGCGCGAGAACCCGAGCGCCAAGGGCGGGAAGACGGCATCCTAGGCTCTATACCCTAACTAAGATTCTGAAGAAACTCCTGGAGCTGATTCTGGAGCGAATCACTCCTCACTCACTTGACACAGGGGCGTATAATCAACTTAGGTAGAGACAGAATCCACCAGCCTCCGGCTTGTGTCTCCCAGAACTCTAAAGGAACCATAACTCCAGCGTTTTGAAGATCTTGCAAATCATCTCCTTTGCTTTCAAGATCTTGCAAATCAATTAGCCCGTAAGTGGTTTGTTTGGAAGATTATGCATCAATCGATACCCGGGGGGTATCCGTGTTGGCACCAATTCCAGACCTTAGTCGCGCCAAGACTTGCGTGCAAAGCAGTACCGGGGGAGGAAGTACGCCACCCTGCTTGGCACGAAAGTTGCACCCCGTTCGCGAAAGTGGCATGGTGCTGCGACCCACGGAATCATACGCTTTGGTGCAGGAGATTTCCGATGATCCTGCGCCGTTCTGTGTCACCCTTGTCGTTGCTGCTCGCATTGCCGATCCTTCTGTCCTTGCCTGGCTGCAGCGCGCTGAAGTCGATCTCGATCCTTCCAGCGGTAGGTACGGAGGTTCTGACCGCGGTCGGCCAGACCGCCCAGTTCACAGCGTATGGCGCGAGCCAGATGGGCTCCGGCCAGGCCACCACCGCCAACATCACCACCTCGGTCACCTGGTCGGTCTCCAACCCGTCGGTAGCCTCCATCAACTCCTCAGGCCTTGCAACGGCGCTCAGCGCCGGCTACACGGAGGTCACGGCGGACTCCGGAGGCATCGTCGCCACATCCGACCTCACCGTGACGCTGCCCGGATCGGGGTCGAGCGGCGGCTCCAGCCCGACTCTCACCGTCACCCCGACCACCGGCACCGACACCTTCACCGGCGAAACCACGCAGTTCATCGCGACCGGCAACCTCACCGGCACGGGCAGTTCGCAGAACCTGACCAACCAGGTCACGTGGATCTCGAGCAACGTGCAAGTAGCGACCATCAATGCCAGCGGTCTCGCCACCGCGCTCGGCGGCGGAACCACGACCATCATCGCCCAGTCCGGAGGCACGACCGCAACCGCGACCCTGACCGTCGCCACCAACGTCGCCGCCTCAACGCCGACCCTGGCGATCATCCCGAGCTCTGGAGCCACGGCTTCCTTTGCCGGAGAAACGACGCAGTTCATCGCGCTCGGCAACCTGGTTGGAGGAGTCGCAACCCAGAACCTCACCAGCAGCGTGGCCTGGTCGTCGAGCGACGTGGCAATCGCCACCATTGACCAGACCGGACTGGCCACAGCCGTCGCAGCCAACCAGGCCGGCGGTGCGACCACGATCACAGCCATTGGGACGACCGGCAGCGGCTCGCTCATTACCGCAACCACCACGCTGTCGGTAGCGCCCGCCGGAGGCATCGTGACCCTCCCAACCCTCGCAGTCTACGAGATTGGAACCGGGACCGGAACCGTGACCAGCTCCTACAACGGAGTGAACGGTGTCGTCCTTTGCGGATCGGCGGCGAGCGGAACGAGTTGCACCGGAAGTTTCCCATTGAGCTCTACGGTGGTGCTCACGGCGAAGCCGGTTTCCGGCTCGTTCGGAGGATGGTCGGCGAACTGCCCCGCCGTAGCGGGCAGCCCTGTCGATCCCGTTTCCAAGCTTCCGCTGCAATGCAACGTCCGGATGTTGAACAACGAAACGGTAGGCGCGATCTTCAACCCATAGCCTCCGGTCGAGGTCATCAAAGATCGAGCGCGGCCTGCACCTCGGCCGCGCTTTTTCCTGCCACGCGGAGAGTCTTGCTGCGGCTCGTCGCTCCGGTGAGCAGCGCGATCCGCCCTCGCGGCACACGCAGCCGCTCCGCGAGAAACGCAATCAAAGCTTCATTGGCCCGGCCGTCGGTGGGCGGCGTGGTCAGCGAGATTTTCACCGCGCCGTCGTGCGCCCCAGTAATCGCATTGCGCTTCGCTCCGGGATGGACGCGGACGGGCAGAACGCAGCCGTCTGGAGTGTCGCGAAGTGTGATTGGAAGAGTCATTCGTCAGTGGCAACAGCCTTCGGATATTGGCGCTTCCCGAACAGCGCGGTCCCGATCCGAACGCACGTTGAGCCTTCCTCGATGGCCACCGCAAAGTCGTTCGACATGCCCATGGAGAGCTGGGTGAGCGTTGGGCAGATGGCCAGCGATGCATCGCGCAGGCGGCGCAGTTCGCGGAAGTACGGCCGCGCTGGCTCCGGATCCTCCGACCATGGAGGCACGGTCATCAGTCCCGTGGGCACGAGCGATTCCAGCGGCGCGATGCTCGCCAGCAGCGCAGGAAGCTCGGCCGGCGAGATGCCGTGCTTGGAATCCTCATGGCTCAGCTTCACCTCGATCAGGATCGGAAGCCGCTTGCCGAGTGCCTGCGCCGCGGAGTTGAGGCGGGTCGCAATCTTCAGCGAGTCGACCGAGTCAATCGCGTCGAAGAGCTCGGCAGCGCGCGTCGTCTTGTTCGACTGCAGCGGGCCGATCAAGTGAAATTTCGCCTCTGTAAGTCCAGCAAGCGCAGCCGATTTCTCCTGCCACTCCTGCACGCGGTTTTCGCCGAACAGGCGCAAACCCGCAGCGTAGCCCTCGAGGATCGCGGCGGCAGGATGCATCTTGCTCACGGCCATCAGGGCGACTTCGGAGTCGGGACGATGGGCACGTCGGCAGGCTTCGGCGATCTGTTCCCGGATGCGGGCAAGGTTTGCGGCGAGAGACACGGTAAGAGCATCTTATGGGTTTTCAGGAGGATTGTGGATGGGAGCTCGCGTGTGGCCGGTAGTGTTGCTGATTGGATCGAACGTCTTCATGACCTTCGCCTGGTATGGGCACCTGAAGTTCAAGGAAGTCGCCTTGTGGAAGGTCATTCTGGTGAGCTGGGGCATCGCGTTCTTCGAGTACTGTCTGCAGGTCCCGGCGAACCGGCTCGGCTCGCAGACCTACTCGCCCGACCAATTGAAGGTGATCCAGGAGGTCATCACGCTGAGCGTGTTCGGAGTCTTCTCCGTCTACTACTTCGGCGACAAGCTGCACTGGAACCACGCGGTGGCCTTTGGTTGCCTGGTGGCCGGCGCCTTCTTCATGTTCCACAAGTTCTGACGCGACTGGCGCGCTTCGTGCTTGCATAAGTGGCTGGTGGTAGGACCAACAGAGTGGGCTGCGCGTACCGTGCCCTCAGGCCCCGGTTGCGGCTCAACCTGTCGGGCCGCGGGATTATCAGCGAGTTAAGAAGTAGCGCGTCGAAGGAAGAGGCGCGGCCGATTCGCTGGCCGCGCTTTCCTGGGCTCGCAACATCAGACCTACTTCTTCGTCACCGTGGCCGTTGGCGCGATCATGATCGCCTCGCCCGTATCCGGCTTCACGGTTACGTCCTCCATCGTCACCTTCGCATAGGCGATCGCGAATCCGGTCTTGCCCGCCAGGTGGACGTTCTTCAACGTCAGGTCGAACACAGGTGATTCGGGAAGCCCAACGATGTATCCCGCCGACCCGCTATTGACTGCCGTAACATTCTCGATCGTTATGTTGTGGAACTTCGGGGTCAGCCGCCCCACGGGCACCGACGGAACCTCTCCGGCAGGCGCAGGAGATGGATAGTACTCGGTCACCAGGATCGCCGTCTTCACGCCTTCCATGGTGATGTCCTTGTAGGAGATGTTCGAGACGTCGTTCCCGCGGTCGCGTGCCGCCTTGATGCGAATCCCCTGATCGGTGCCCTTGAAGTGGATTCGTTCCGCATGAACGTTCTGCACGCCGCCGGCAATCTCGCTGCCAATGGACAGCCCATGGCCGTTCTCGAAGGTGCAATCGGTGATCGTAATGTTTTTGCTGGGGGCGTCCGGCCCGGGCGAGTTAATCTCGCCGCTCTTGATCGCGATATTGTCGTCGCCAACGCTGGAGAACACATGGTCGATCACGATATTGCTGGAACTGAATGGGTCAATCGCATCGGTGTTGGGCGACTTTGGCGCCAGGATGCGGATGTTGCGAAACACGAGGTCATCCGCGTAGTACGGAACGATCTGCCAGAACCCCGAGTTCTGCACCGTGACCCCTTCCATCACGATGTGCTTCGAGTGGTCGAACACGACGCCCATCGGCCGCGGATGATCGGTCCCGAGCACTCCGGAGTCCTTGGCACCACGGACGTAGTCCCACCAGATGTGGCCGTTGCCGTCGATCGTGCCTTCGCCATGGATCGTGATGTTTTCGGCATTCACCGAGCCCACCAGCGGCTGCACCGTCGGATGCCTCGCAAACACGACCTTGGGATACTCCGCTCGGTCCGGCGAGCCCAGCAGCGTCGCATCCTTCGCAAGATGCAGCGTCATATTGCTCTTCAGAGAGATTGGCGCAATCACATACGTGCCTGCAGGCACTTCGACCGTTCCGCCGCCCTTGCCAGCGGTGCAGTCGTCGATCGCCTTCTGCACCGCAGCCGTATCCTTCGTCGTTCCATCGCCCTTGGCGCCATACGTCTTCACATCGCAGACCTTACCGGCTGCCATCGCCGATACAGCCGGCATGCCTGCCAACGTCACTGCAGCGACTACCGCTACGAACCGCACTCTGCCGATCATCCTCATCGCATCTCCTGGCGCTAAACGCACTCGGAGCATCTTACCCCACTGGTCCTACCAATTTCCACATTGTCCATGGATTGAGTCGAGAAGATGCGTAGAGACCGGCATTGGACGCTAAAAGGGCCGACAGCGTCGGCCCTTCTGCTGATCCGTTAAATACCTCAGGCGCGGCTACTCGTTCTTGAATCCGCTCGTATATCCCTTGACGAACGCCTCGCGGAACTGGAGTTTGAAGGCGTCCTTGTCCATGCCCTTGGGGATCTTCGCGTGATCGTATGCATCGGATTCCGTCGGCTTGAACTTCTTGCCACGGGCAGCATCTGCCTGACCCTGGCTGAATCCCGCAGCATATCCCTGGCGGGCGACCATGTTGGGGGTACCGCTCTCCGGATACGCCAAGTCGTAGCCGCGCGGCGCCTTCCAGTCATTCGAATCGTGCGACTGCGTTTCCGTCGTCGTGGTCGTCGTCTGGTCCTTTGTGGTGGTGCTGTGGTCCTGCGCTTGCATGGGTAGGGTGCTACCTAGCGATAACGCGCACGCAATCGCCAAGCCTGCAAAACTTACGGTTCGATGAATCATGTCAACCTCCTCGCAAGCAACGCAAACGCGCAGCCTACTTCAAGTCTGAGTGCCTATCTATGCGGGGGGTTGTCCGCCGAGTGCAACTTCAAATTGCGATTACACTTTGTTGCAGAGGAAACAGTGACAATTCTTGAAAAGGTTGCCTGCGGCTTGCTGATATTTACCGCTACTGCAGAGGTGTTGGCACAGGCGTCTCCATCGAAGCAGATTGGTTTGAGCGTGGATCTAACCGATGCTCCAAAGAAGATCCTCCACGCGACCGAGACGATGCCTGTGACTCCGGGCCCGCTGACGCTGGTGTATCCGAAGTGGATTCCCGGAGAGCATGGGCCAACCGGACCCATCGACAACATGACCGGATTCGTAGTTTCGGCGCGCGGTGCAGAGGCCCAGCCATGCGGAGCGGCGAGCGATGGCAGGACCAGATGGGAACGCGACAAGGTGGATATGTACGCCTTCCATCTGACCGTACCCGAGGGCTGCACGACGCTGGAGATCAAGATCGACTTTCTGGCGACAGCGGCGGCGACCGGCTTTTCGGCAGGCGCCTCGTCCAACGAAAACCTCGCCATGCTGAGTTGGAATACCGTGGTTGTCTACCCCGACGGGGTGAACCCGGCAGATGTAGAAGTGACTCCGTCGATTACTCTGCCAACGGCGTGGCAGTTTGGGACGGCGTTGCACAAGTCACGCTATGAGAGTGCTGGCGCCGTCTCGACAGCCAGCTTCGAACCAGTGACCCTGGAGACGCTGGTGGATTCACCCGTGCTCGCCGGCAAGTACTTCAAGGAGATTCCCCTCGCGCCGGACGTGATGCCGAAGCATTTTCTCGATATGGCGGCGGATGGGCCGGAGGACCTGAATCTGTCGGCTGAGCATGTGGCCGAGTTTAGCCGGCTGGTACGAGAGACGGGCGCGCTCTACCAGAGCCGCCACTACGGCGAGTATCACTTCCTGGTGACGTTGAGCGATTCGGTCGCGCATTTCGGCCTGGAGCACCATCAGTCGAGCGATGACCGTGTGCCAGCGAAGACCTTCATCGAGGACGACCCATTCCTGCTCGCGGGCAGCCTTCTGCCACATGAGTTCACGCATAGCTGGAATGGTAAGTACCGGCGGCCGGCGGCACTCGCGACGAGCGACTATCAGAAGCCGATGGGGGGTGAGCTGCTGTGGGTGTACGAGGGGCTGACGCAGTACTTCGGCGATGTGCTCGCGGTACGCTCCGGCATCTGGACTCCCGAGCAATATCACGACATTCTCGCGGACAAGGCGGCATCGCTCGACAATCGGCCGGGACGCACGTGGCGCGACCTGCAGGACACGGCAACCATGGCGCAGGTGCTGTATGAATCGGGCGGGGGCTGGGACAACTGGCGTCGCGGCGTCGACTTCTATGACGAGGGCGAACTGATCTGGCTCGACGTGGACACTACCCTGCGCAAGATGTCCGGCGGCAAGAAGAGCATGAACGACTTTGCCGCGGCCTTCGAAGGCCTGGGCGGAAACACCGCGCCGAAGGTCGTGCCGTACACTTTTGACGATGTCGTGGCTGCTCTGAACGCGGTGGTTCCAAACGACTGGGGTGGGTTCCTGCGGCAGCGGCTGGATTCGAACCAGCCGCATGCCCCGCTGGGTGGGATTGAGAACGGCGGCTATAAGCTCACTTATGGGCCGCGGCCGAACTTGTGGATGGACAAGGAAGACGCGCAAAGTGAGAGCGTGAATTTCTGGTTCTCGCTGGGACTTAGCGTCAATTCCGGGGGCACACTGACCGATGTCTTGAAGGGCGGCCCGGCGGATAAGGCCGGACTCGGGCCGGGCATTCGGCTGGTCGCAGTCAACGGGCGAAGCTTTACGCCGGCACTGCTACGGACCGGGGTGAACGATGCCAAGGGCGTCGACGGACCGGCGATTGAGTTGATCGTCGAAAACTCCGGCTACTTCAAGCTGCTGAAGCTCGATTACCATGGCGGCGAGCGCTATCCCATGCTGGAGCGCGTGGCGGGCGCTCCGGACACGCTGGACGACATTCTGCAGCCGTTGGTGAAGCCGGCTAAGTGACGCCACGCGCCCAGACCACTACCAGCGAACATTCGCCTCGAACGCGGCGAGCCGACGCTCCAACTCCCACTGCTCAGCGGCCTTCTCGCTCGCGTCGAGAAACTGCCGGCAGGCGTCGGTGGGTTTGCTGTCTGCTTTGATCGTCGCCGAGCACGTTGACTTCGGACGGTCGTAGTCGTCCGGCGCGGCCCACAGGCTGTCCCCCGGCAGGAAGCTATGCTCCAGCGAATCGCGCGCGGAGTGCTTCAGGTCCACATAGGTCAGGTCCTGCTCATCGACCGCGCGCGCATACTCGTGCGTGAGGTCGATACGCGAGACGCCCTCGTCGTCGGTCGACAGTGAGAACGGGACGTGGGCGGCCATATACGCAACCAGCGGATGATCGCCCCCCTTGACACCCAGAATGCCGTCGTTGGAGGTGAGATTGACCTCGACATCGATATGCCTGGCAGCCATTTCCTTGAGAAGATCGCGGGCGCGGTCCTCGTAGAGGATGTCCACGCCGTGGCCGATGCGCTCTGCGTGGCCAAGCTCAACGGCCTCGCGAATGTGGAAGGCCATGCCTTCCGGCGGTACCAGTCCCGGCGCAAGTTCGCCCGCGTGCAGTGAGATGTGCACCCGCGGGTAAACCGAATGCAGATAGTCCAGCATCTGCATCTGCAGGTGATAGTCGCGCATGGAGACACGGCCGTCTTCCGGCATCACAAAATTGATCCCAACCACATCGCGATCCGCCATCGCTACCTCAAAACCGAGTAGCGTCTGCGCGAATACCTGCTGCGGCGGGAACCCACGCAGCACCTGGTAGAGGGTATGAATCCTGACGCCGCAGGCCGGACTTGCCACGCCCCCACCGTTGCAGTGCTCCATCGATTCGCGCGCGGCCAGTGCATCGGCAAGACTCTTCGCATCGACCGCAACCTCATCGCGCAGACCAGCCGCGAGCAACTGGTTACGCAGCGTAGCGAGAGTCTCGGGCGTTACGCTCTTCTCCGAGCCCGCCGGCCAGCCAAACTGGTTGCCGAGCTTGGCAGCATTGGAGAAGGACGGAGTCTGCATGATCTCCAGGTACTGCTCATTCTGCGCCGCGGCCCGAGTCGCGACCTCATCCAGCCACTCGCCCGAAACGTCCTTCAAGCCACCAAAGCGATCGAACGTCGAGAAGAATTGATCGTGCCCGTTGATGCCTTCGGTTGGCACAAATCCGCGCATGGAGAAGCTGTCGATCAGGTTGTCATACAGCGCCTGGTTGGTCAGCACCGTGGAGACCGGAATCGCACCGGGACCACAGTGCGAGCGGCCCACAGGCGCGACAAATTGCACAGCGTCCTTGCCGATGGGGGACGCCGGCTTGCCCGGATCCACCGGTACCACGCACAGTCCCTGCCGTATGGCCTCGTCGATGAACGTCTCCGCGTACACCGCACCCGAGAGATGCATGTGCAGGTCCGCGCCCTTGGGGAATGGCTTCAGAAATGCGTACAACTCCGGCATGCCGTAGTGCTTCGCGGAGTTCAGTGCGGTCTCGGCGCGGGTCTCACCTGCGGTCGGCACATGCGGCCGGTACTGCGGACTGGCCTGGGACGCAGGACTGTTGCAGGAGATCAAGAACGCGGCAGGCAGCGTAATCCCGACCGCGGCAATCAATGCGAAAAGCGGGCGCGCCGTAGCGCGGCGAAGGCGAGTCATCCGTGTCTCCACAACCAGTTATAGACACCCAGCATATCGCGCCTCTGCCCGTCCGCCCGCAGGCTTGGCGACAAACGCAAGGGGTTGCTATACTTGTGGGGACGCTGGAAACCCGCAGACGAACTGGTCTTACGCGGAACATCCTGCTCTCGCCGCGGGCTACACTTGGCTGTCCCGAACCAGGCGCTCCATGCCAAGGCCAGATAGCTCAGTGGTAGAGCGCGGCCCTGAAAAGGCCGGCGTCGGCGGTTCGATCCCGTCTCTGGCCACCACTTCTAAATCAATCACTTGCAGGCGTAATTTGAGAACTGCAAGTGATTTGCAAGAGGGCAGTGCTAAGCTGTCGACATGCAACACCTCCGGCTTAGCACTCTCCGACCCCAGACTCAGACCATCTCCGTCTACACAAGGCACACTTCGAAGTGCTCGAAGAAGAGCGATCCACATTGGAAGCGCTGCAAGTGTGTCAAGTACCTCTACCTCCTGCGAGACGGCAAGAACAAGACGATTTCGGCGAAGACGCGGTCCTGGGAGAAAGCGGAGGATCAAGCACAGGAGATCCGAGATAGCTGGGATCCCGTCAAACAGAAATTGCGGGAGTTGGGGGAGCTTCAACAGGCCAAGGAACTGGGAGAGGTAACTATCGCCCATGCCCTAGGTCGCTGGTTGATCACGGTAAAGACTGACAGCGACTCAGGCAACGAACACACCCACAGCAAATATCAGACCGCCGCAAAACAGATTTGGGCTTGGGCTCGCAGGAACCAACTCGTCCGCCTCAGCCAGATCACTCCAGACGTCCTTGACCAGTGGAAGAGTCACTGGTCACCGAAAGCTAAGCATCGCGACGACCGCATTGGCAAAACGACAGCGGGTAGGCGGCTTGAGAAGGTCAAGGGTTTCCTTAACTACTGCGTAAAGTTGCGCTGGATTGTTGCGAGCCCGGCGGCAGACCTCAAAGCGATCAAGCCGGATGAGAGCGTGACTCTTCCCTTATTGAGCGGGCGCTATGAGAAGGTAATCGCAGCGACTTATGAATACGATAAACACGCACGCCGTGCCTCCGACAAGTTTGGGGAAGACATGCGGGCGTTCATCGAATTAATGCGTTGGACGGGTCTGCGCATCGGAGATGCGCTTCTGTGTGCAAAGTCTCGAATCGCCGGTAACAAATTCACTTTGCGCACCCGGAAGGGCGGGACTCCCTTGACAGTCATCCTGCCGGATCATGTAGTAGCCCTCCTGCACGATCTCCCTTCGCGCCCTGACGTCCACCCGGACTACTTCTTCTGGAGCGGACAATCAAAGTACAAGTCGTTGACCGGTCGCTGGCAACGCAAGCTGCACCGTCTTAATGACCATCTTTCGCTTGTGGATTATCAGGGAAAACCGATGACGTTTCATTCTCATCAGCTGCGCGACACGTTTGCGGTGAACCAGTTATTGAACGGGACAAGCATGGAAGATCTTTCGCAGATGCTTTCTCACAGCTCTATCAAGATCACTGAGAAATATTATTCGCCGTGGGTGCCTGAACGGCAGACGGTTCTAGAGCAGAAAATGACGGAAGCCCTGCTGAAGATGGGAGCATCAGTCAGCCTATAGGTTACGAAGCCCCGTCAGACTGGGCTAGTTGGAGTCGCATGGAAGGCGGAGTCTTGCCGGCAATAGGCGCACCGGACATTTCACAACCTGGCCAGACACAACCACCGGTCGATGAGTGACAAGGCGATTTTGCGCGATTCCAGGAAAATTACCGTCGACATCGGCGTCTATCAAAAAGCCAAGACCAGGCTTCACTCCGACAGTCGCAGGGCGTTTATCAGGGCGGACAGAGCGGCTGGCTGGTTCCTACGGCTGGGGTAATAGAGAAAGTAGCCAGGGAATGATGGGCACCAATCCTTGAGGATTTGGACCAAACGCCCTTCTGCAATCAAGCCAGCAATGGTGTCTTCCATCGTAGTTCCAATTCCGACCCCGTCCAAGACGGCTTGGATGACGAGGTCTGAATCGTCAAAAGATGCAGGGCCCTGCGGACTGACCGTTAGCGTTTTCCGACCCTTTTCAAACTCCCACCGATAAAGACCGTTGCTGAACCGGAAGCCGATGCAGGAGTGGTCTTTAAGGTCTTGCGGGCTTCGGGGGAAAGGATTTGACTCGAAATACACGGGGAACCACGGCGAGACGCATTTCCTTAGTCACGCGCACCGCGATCATGTCCCGCTGGATAAACTCGCCAAGCTGGACACCTGCGTCATACTCATCGGCAACGAGGTCAACAGGGTCGTTGGATGAAGTGATCTCCAAAATGATTTCTGGATAGGTGCGACTGAAGTGGGCTAGCTTCGGCAGAATTACCATCTGGGTTGCTGTTCGAGGGATGATGAGCCGAATCCGGCCTGCAGGTTTTTCCCTTTGCTTTCTCGTCTCCGCGACAGCCCGCTCGATTCGCTCCAACGCGGGAGCGAGTTCTTGTAGAAGCACCGCCCCTGCCGCTGTTGGAGAGACGCTTCGCGTGGTTCGTGCGAGTAACTGAAGACCTAAGCGCTTTTCGAGCCCTCGTATGGAGTGGCTCAGCGCGGATTGCGAGATGCCGAGCCGGCTGGCCGCGTGTGTGAAGCTGCGCTCTTCTGCAACCGTTGCGAACGCCGACAACTCCGTTAACTCACTTCGGATCATTCATGAATGATACTCATAACGCTTTACGCAGAAAAGCAGATGCTTACATGAGCTAGGACATCTTAATCTTATGAGTGCGAGTCAATCGAGATTGCACAATTGTCAAGGGCGGAGTAAAACCAGACCAGTGGGGCGGAGTAAAAGTAGGCCAGTAGTTGGCAGTCAGGTTGTTGAGAGGCGTCTTGGGGATCAGCGTTCTGAAGGCGGGTTTCGTTTACGGCGGCTTTGCTTGAGGCGATAGCTGTCGCCGTTCATCTCCAGGATGTGGACGTGGTGGGTGAGGCGGTCGAGCA